>JAEEGJ010013196.1_pt1 | contig 20152 bp, 13 predicted proteins | sample 8958761 | NCBI WGS metagenome assembly JAEEGJ01 (sample SAMN16246546, study PRJNA631951) | gut metagenome | biome: gut microbiome; feature: rumen; material: RS-attached | host: Bos | place: Iran: Karaj | collected 2018-10 | reverse complement strand
AGCAGAAATCTTTGCTTTTGACACAGGACGGATTCAAAAAGATAATCATTACAAAAGATGCTATCGCGCCGTTGTATAACGAAGATGGTGTATTGGTAATGGGACTGTTTGATTTTCTTCTTAACGAAGACGGTCTTGATCAGTAACAACTATTGCAGATGCTTGCAGATGTCTTTCGTGAAAGTGACGTAAAATGTGCAAAAAAATAGTTAAAAAATCGTATGAAACTTTTACCGGAAGATAGAACGTTATTTTTCAGTAAAACTTGCTAAGTGTGAATTAAATAACTTGGAAGATATTTCAAGTGCAGGTTTTCCCGAATGCCGAGAATTTATGCAGATTGTTTGCCATGCGGGATTGATTATATGGAAAGGATGAGGTTAATGTATGAGGGATAATGATCAGAAAAATAAAAAAGAATTAAGGGAAATTTCCGTAGAAGGCTGTGAACTTTTGGGAAAGGGCGGTAACGGTGCCGTTTATCGACTGGACGATGAGAAAATAGTAAAGGTGTATTTCAGTAACCGTGCCGATTTCGACAAAATCGACAGAAACAGGGAGATTACCAGAACTGCATTTGTTCATGGAATACCTTCTATGATCGCATTTGATATGGTTAAAGTCGGGAATGATTATGGCGTTATTTATGAAATGATAAATGCTAAGTCATTTGCTCAGGAGATGTATGAGAATCCCGAGAAGCTGGAGTATTTCGCCAATATGATAGCGGATACTCTGAAAAAGCTGCATAATACCGAGTTCGAGGATGGGGTTCTTCCCGATTCCAGAGACAGATTGAGAAAAGAAGTCAAGATGACGATGGATGCCGGCTACTATAAGCCGGAACAGGCTGAAAAGATATATAAACTGATAGATAAGATCCCTAAAAGGAATACTTTTATCCATCAGGACTTCCATCCCGGTAATCTTATGTATCAGAATGGGGAGATAATGCTGATAGATGTTGATGATTCGGGAATAGGTCATCCTATACTTGATCTGGCGGCCATGCATCTGGTATACGTGGCTGCAGCAAAATCGAATTACAAGGTTACGGCAAACGGTCTCACAAAAGACCAGTATTTTAAGGTGTGGGATATTATCATCAGAAAATATTTTGAAACGGATGATGAAAAAGAAATCAAAGAAATAAAGCGGATTATCGAAGGTTATTCTATGATAAGCCTTATTAAAGGACTGGCCACTTCACCGAATGTTCCGAACTGGTTACGCAGACCTGTAGCATTTTTCATGAAGAAGAAGTTTTTCAAGATGATAGACACACTGCATCCTATACCGGAACTATGATCCTGCAAACCGGCCGTATTGTGTAGTTTAACAAAATTGACATTATATCTGAGTAATTCTTTGGGAGAAAAGGCAAGTATGTTAAAAAATGAAATAAATCTGCCGGGAGTAACTAATGCAAGAGAACTGGGAGGATATCCGGCAGACGGAAAAACAATCCGTAAGGGAGTTTTGATCAGAACAGGTGCATTGAACAATGCCGAACCCGAAGCAGTAAAAAGGCTGCAGGAAGAATTCCATGTACAAATGATCATCGATTTTCGTATGAAGGACGAGTGGACCGGTGTACCCGATCCTACGGTTACGGGTGCTGAACGTAAAGAACTGTCCGTGGTGGAGATGGAAGATTATCTGGTCCATGTAGGGAACCGCGTGGATGTTGGCAAAAAGTTTTTGTGGAAAACTCAGGACAGGATGGCTTTGTTTGAACAGGCGTATGAATTCGGCATGCTGGGATCTGATACATATATAGGCTTCATTCTGGGTGAAAGAGGAAAGAAAGCATATAAAGAGTTCTTCAGGATACTGCTTGAGACCGACCCGGATAAAGGTGCTGTTCTCTGGCACTGTAAAGACGGCAAGGACAGAACCGGCCTTGCTGCGATGCTGTTGCTATATGCTCTGGGAGCGGACAGAAAAACTGTACTTGAAGACTATATGCTTACAAATGAATATAATGCACAGACTCTGGAGTTTATAAGGAAGAAGGCTGAAGCTGCAGATATGCCTCCGAGGAAGAGGGATGCGCTGCTGTTCATGTCAGGCGGTGTGGTTGAAAGCTATATGACCAATGCTATAAACACTCTGGAGAGTAAATACGGTAGTGTTCGGGAATACCTTTTTAAAGAACTCGGGGTAGATGATATGGGGATAAAAAAGCTTAAGGATAAATTTTTGGTGTAAATGTCTGAATATTCTGAAAAATATTTACGTTTTTGATAAAATCTCTAATTTTTTATTGGGAGTATATATTGAAAGCCCCTGTGTTTTGTGGTATAATGTTAGTAAGGGACAGCTTGAAAAAATTAATGAGATGAGAGTGTGGGAAGGATGGAAGAGACATTCAAAAAGGAGAAGAAGTCAAAACACAGAAAAATATATGAGTATACGCCTGAAGATGATATAAAATACCGTGGGCCGTTGTCATACAGGATGCTGAAAATAGTAGGCTGGATTGCACTGGCTTTCTCACAGTATCTGTTATTGGCCAAATTACAGAATAGTGTTTTAAAGGTCGATGAGCCTATAGCTTTTGGTAATACTGTAAATGGGATCATAGTAGATTTGGCTCTTCCTTTACTGCTATTCGGTAATTTTGCTTTGTTGTTAAACGGACAAAATAAATTCAGAACTCATTTTTTGATAAACGGAGGAGCTTCATTAGCCTTTATCATTGTATATTTTATAGTCTATCACCGATATGCCATAGGCTTTGCTTCTGTGTTCTGCGAGACAAGAAATGAGGCAGTCACAAGTATTGATAAGCTATTTTATATCCTTAATGCTTCATACGAAAGTTTTCATGGCTTTGTAGCATTTAATATTTTTATTGATATGTTCCTGTGTACACTGGGATGGTTTTTTATTATTTATACACCTAAAAATTGCTTTAAGGGGAAGAAAATATATATATTTCGTTCTTTGGTACTTATACCGTTGATATATGAAATAGCTTGTATAGTATTGAAAATAGGGGCTGCAAGCTATTCGGACAAACTGATGCCTGTTACTTTGTTCCCGTTCCTTACCACTAAGCCGCCATTGGTTTTCATACTTTTTATGGCATTGGGTATTTATATAAAAATCCGGGAAAGAAAATTCCTGAAACACGGGAAAACCAAAGAAGATTATCAGGCATTTTTACAAACAAACAGAAATTCGTTAAATATAATGCTGTTTGCAATCGTAGTTATGCTGGTTGTTATAGCAATTGATGAATTCCTGCTTAAAAACATTATTGTTCCAAGGATTGTGGCATACAACAAAGGTATAATCCCCGAGGAATATGAATCAGCTTATGAGTTCCTTATCGCACCGGCTGTAAGTGCTTGCGGTATTGGTGAAATGAAAAGCATGCTGCTTTTTACCCCGCTTTTGTTACTTTATTCATATACCAGAACCCATAAATATATAATAATTGATTCGGCGATAACTGTTTTGGGAATAGGAAGTATTGCATTGATCTACCTTGATGGAATAATGGGTATTATCAAAAATATATTGATCGCTGTAAAAAATTCGGGAGCTTTTGATATTGTGGTAAATATGTTATTCACGCCATAATAATTGGTAGGCTTGAATAACCTGTAATGCGGATGTACATATCTTGAAACCTCTGATCTGCTAAATAAATTTGAATTATGGATAAGAAAAAAAAGATTGAAATCATTTTACGAATAATTGAGAGCCTTGCGTTTATAGTCGCACTGTTTTTTTCAATGAGATTGTTTGGGCTTATTTCCTGCGGGTACGAGAATACATATCTGGTAGTATTTTGCATAAACACTTTTGCTTATGCGCTTAGTGCTCTGAATGCCAAAGGAAAGAATAATATAAATTTTTTGAAATTTGTATCAGCAGTGGTTATATATTTGATCATGACATTGGTACTGTTGGTATTTAGAAATGTGGAAAACATCATAACTTATATTTTTTTCATATATGGTATTTTAATAATCATATCCAGGATAGTTTTAATTGTAAAAAAGCGTAGTTTTGAAAGCAGTATATCGGATATCCTGATAATTCTGCTATGGATTGGTTTGTTCGTTAAGCTTTTACTCAATTATGAAGTAATGGATATTTATGCATCATTATACTTCTGTATTGCTGTTCCGGCTCAAGTATTATTCAGGATCACATGTCTGTCATTTTCAAAATTCAGATTTGATATTCTTTTTAAGGTTATGAAGAAGTCAATGGTTTTTGAAATACTAAGCGGTCTGGCCGTGCTTATAATGTGTTTTTCGTTTGCGTTTACTTATCTTGAAGAATCGATGACGGAGTATTCCGATGCATTATGGTATTGCTTTACAATAGTGACCACTATCGGTTTTGGGGATATTACCGCAACCAGCGGTGTCGGAAGGATACTTTCGGTCATACTTGGTATATACGGTATAATAGTAGTGGCTTTGATAACATCTATTATAGTAAATTTTTATAATGAACTAAATAAAGAAAAACTATCTTTTGAAGGAGGAAAAGAAGATGAAAAAAAGCAAGATGGAGCTACTTAAGGAATACGGTTGGATATATATCATTTTTATAATCATTGCCATAGGCTGCGTAGTAGTTGTTGAGGTTATCCCTGAAGTATTTGATAAGATCAAGCCATATATTGATACTAATGATACGGATGTTGATCCGAAAATATATTTTTACATAACCTTAGGTGTTTATGCGCTGCTTGATCTATGGTATTTTGTACTTCTTAGAAGGTTTGTTGCAGGAAAGAGTAAGGGTAATTTATATGCATTTTTATTATTTCTCGGAGTAGCCGGGGGAGTGGTTGGATTTATCTTTATGAAGGAAAAGATATCAACATTTAACTTTTTTGTAGATCTGTGTGGCTTGATTTTCCTGTTAATGGCCAAAAAGGAATTGAAAAACGGTGGACAGGCATAGATAACAGACCATCGGAGAGTATTGTGAGTCTGTAGGCAAGTTGATTTAATGATGCGAACCGGAATTTTTTTAGGAGGGAACATATGAAAAAGATACTTAGGAGAATTCTGTGCTTTGTACTTGTTTTATCTATGGTGACCGGGAATATGCCGGCCGAAGCTTTTGCAAGTACCCGGAAAAAGGTATATCTGCCTGAAATAGCGATCGGGAATGATATACTGGATCATGATGTATTCTATATTGCCACTGCTTCGGCGGTGGTTCAGGAGAACGGGGACTGTGCATATCTTTTGCGCATAGGTCGTGGCGGTTCTGCTGAAGGTGAATCATCAGTTCTTGTTAAAATCGCGGATATGACTGCAAAATACGGCGAGGATTATGTTGTGCGGATTCACGATGGTAGCGCTGATGTTGAGAATCCTGAAGATAACTTCTCGCTTATGGAGATGATAGAGGGGTCTGATTTTGAACAGAATACCATCAGTGATGATGATAAAGTATCCGATATGCTTACAAACGATCCTGATGCCCGGGCAGCTTATCAGGAAGGTATTGAAAATGCATTGGACTTTTTAGAGGAGGCCAGCGGCCTGAATGAAAAATATGGCGATGAAGACCCCTATGCGGAAGCCGTGGAGAGCGTATATGGCGATAATGCCAATGACAAGGATGTGGCAGATGAAGAAAAAACGTCAGATACGGATGAGAATGTCATTCCGGCAAACGGCGATGATGAGGTAATAACCGTCGAAGGCGAACAGGGTAAAGCCAAGATGAGCCTGCGTGACGCCGCAAACCTGTTTACGGGACAGAGTGCCACATCGCAGCGCCTGACCAATGACAGCGATATGATACAGGATATCCAGTCCATCGCTAACGTAATGACCAATGTTGTCGTTGGTGCAAAGGCGGAGCTTACATTTGCACCGGGTGAGACCGAGAAGTATCTTGAAATTGTTCCTAAGGATAATAATACAGGTGACGGGGACCGTATGTTCTATATCATACTTGGTGCACCGAGCGGAACCACCACAAACTCTTCGGCATCGTCTTGTGCAATTACTATTGTGGACGACGAGGAGAGTGAACCTGCTGTAGTGAATTTCTCGGAAGCAGTTTACCATGTTGATCCGGATAAGGATAGTATCGATATCACTGTAAAACGCAACGGTATCATGAGCACTGTAATCTCTGTTGGCGTAAAAACTACCGGAGAAGGCACTGCACAGATGGGAAGAGATTACTCGGAAGTGAACACGGAGCTGGTGTTCCCCTTTGGAGTTGACCATCTGAATGTAAATATTCCCATACGTACAGAGTATCTCACAGGAGAAGGCAGCTTCAATCTGGAATTGACTAACGGCACTGGCTGTACAGTGGGTGATACTTCTGTTGCCACAGTATACTTTGACGGAACCTATACCGGGAAAGAATCCCTGAGGGCAGCTGAGGCATCGGAGCATACAAGCGGTATGTCTAAGCGGATGGCTGCATCTCCCGGGCATATGTCGGCAACATCCGCACTAAAGGCCACAACACCGGTAACGACTGCCATGAATACCTTAAGTGCGCCTGCTGCTACCGATAACAGTACCAATACTACGCTTGATCGTAACAATCTGGGAACTGTAAAAACACTTTCGGCCATTGACTTAAGCAAACCTTTTGATCATGGGAACAGATCATATAGTCATTCTTCCACTGATCAGTATGCCAACGGAGTTTATCAGTTGATGTGGAAAGGCAAGGGGCAGCATGGAGTAGGCGTCATTTTTGAGTTGACAAAAGACTATTGGGAAAGCTATTTCTTGGCCGGCGCAAAGGTGAAATGGAACCGTACTTCCCATTCAAATCCGGCCATAATGAAGGTCGCTATTGCCGGTAAATCTTTAGAAGAGCCGGAAGGGAGAAAATACCTGTTCAACATTGCTGATGATGATGGTTATTATAACAGATTTGCTGTTTCATCCCTTAAAGATTCATATACAGATGCGATGCCTGTTGATTATCATAGTAAAAATTATGTTGATTATTTTTCCTATTTATCCGATCGTAATTTTTCAACTGAGACCAGATATATATATCCTCATGAAAATGCTGTAATTCCTGAGAAACAAGGATCACTCTTTACGGTGATCAAACGTATAAGAGAAGAAAATAGTGATAGACAAATCTGGGGACTAACAGATAAACGTCAGTTATTTGGTGAGCATCCGCAAGCTATTGAAATAATTAACCACGGAAGGTGCACTGACTGTAACATTTTGTACATACAAGAAATATCACCGATTTTAAGACCGTTCCAGGTTAATGTTTACAATAATCCGTCACTGACATACCTTATGGCGGACGGAACACATATGGCTATAAATACAGATACATCTTCTGAGGCAGAGCTGGTCGAGGCCGGAAGTTCAGGTGTATTTTTTAAAGATGATTCATTTACCGTAAAGACTACAGCCGCATCTAATGTCAGCCAATATTCGTATATGTCGGCATTAAGCCTTCTTAATGATAATGGTGAGGTGCTTAGTACTCTTGGAACAAATGATGATCCTTCCAATACTTCTATAACATATACTCTGAACAACGAGAATATGGAGAAGCTGATAAAGGAGATCGATCCCGGCTATGCAGATGGTTCAACTTCCGTTTGGGCAAGCCTTCTTAAGCAGAATACATTTTTAGAAGAATGTGATGGTTATGCCACCTATGCAAGGTTTGATGTACGTCCTGAATTCAGTTATATTGACGCTTCGGTTACATTGCGTAATCCCTATGATTTCCCTGTAACTATCACAATTAGCGGGACTGACTATACATTGTCGGCCAAAGAAACCCGAAAGATTAAGGCACCTGACGAAGCAGAGTTCCACCGGGGTGATACGCTTGCGATCAGCAAGATTACCATAGATCCGCTTTTTCAGGATGATTATACCCCTGTTGGAATACGTTATTGGGCAAAATTCAATTCAACTTCAGCAAAATGGGATAAAGACGGTACATGGAACTTTATAGATTATGATATTATCCATGTTTCAGGAACCTATGACGGACGCCTTAATTTTGGAGAAACAATTATTGAACCCAATCTTCAGGTTAAAGATAACTGTATCCGAGTAAAGGTTAAGACCGACGATCTTAAATATTTTGACACCTCGATAGTAAAGGATGCTAACGGTAATGTTACCCACCATGCCGGTGTTTTAGCTACCGAGGGTATAGTCGACGGTGAATATACTACATTTTTATTCGCTGACTCCAATGCTACCGTAAACGGCAGGATTTATGCTATTACAGCAACACCTAAGGATGATAACAAGGTATGCGTTTGGAAGGATAAAAACTCTTTGCGTTTCTATGAAGGAAATACTCTATATTTCGTGGCCGGCATTGATCCCGGAAGAAATGTTATAGAACTGAGTCTGGAAAATGCAACAACAAATTATACGTTTAGTGGAACTCTGCGTTATACAAATTATAACCTGCGTGCCGGATATGAGGGTAAAGCCTCTGACATACCGGCGGTAGGGGCAACTGTTGCTTTTGGTTCTGCGGGAGGTTCGGCAAACTCGGATGGCTATGTTTCCGTAGGACCCGTAAAAGTATCAGGAAAAGGAGGTAACCGCTATTTACGTTATATTGTTTCTATAAACGGTAATGATTTTGTAAAAGAGTGCCAGATTTCTGATCTCAGTTTTTATACGGGTGTTTCTATGCCGAACATGGATGTTGACATTTCCACTCTTTTCCCCGGCGGTGTAAGTCCAATAGGCTCAGAAATCTTTAAAGACATACAGATTTCAGGCGCTATTGTTAATATGAACGGTAAGGTTGATAATTCATATAAGCTTGACAGCAATAGCTATATTCCTATAGTTACAGGAAAAATTGCAAAGCTTACCGTTAATGTCAAACCCCATGACTATAAATATTCGATAACGGGTGAAAACGGAAATCTTTTAACGGATACAGAAACTGAGAATCCGATTTCGGTACAGCTTGTTTTGTACGATTCTAATGACGTTTTGAAAAATGTTTATGACGTGGTTGATGACTTTAAGTGGAACCCAAGAACGAAAACTTACACTTTTACCTGTCCAATAGAGTTTGTTGAGCCTGACACGGAAGAACAGTATGTGGAGATACCGGTATTTGATTCGGATGGAAATCCGGCTTATGATGCTGATGGTAATCCTATAACCAAAAAGATAGATGTTACCAGCAGCGGAAATCTTCCTAAACCCGGTGACAAGCTTTATCTGCGTCTTGTTACAGACCGTCTGGCTCAAGCTGACCGGATCAGGAGTGGGGATGATGCAGAAATCATCGGATTTAGATATTCGGACATTTTCACGGGGTTTTATTTCAATCAGCCGGTGGGAGCTGAACAGCCTCCGGAAATGGGAATCAAAGATCCTATAACTATTGAGTATGGTAATCTACCGCTCATCGGAAATACCGGTATGGATTTGGCATTTCCATTTGTAAGTGTGGGCATTATAAAAATAAAACATGGGTATCGTATCTATATCGGTGTTTCACCTGTACAGATTATGGACACTATAAAGGGTACCCACGTTTCTTCTACTGCTGGTGCAGGCGGTGAATACTGGAAGAGTCTGTTCAGCATAAAGGATCCTTTTGGTTCCTTTGCAAATGGTCTTTCAACAGCAGCAGAGACCATTGGTGATATAAGGGATGCAGCTAAATCTGCCAAGGCAAACGGAGAGTCTTTCTCCGCGGCAAGCCTTGGAAGTCCATCATGGAAATTTGATCTGTCTGTAGGTATGTACTTTGACTTTATCAATACTACAGTGACGTATGATGGCGGACAAACACAGAGTTACTTTGTGTTTAACGGTATGGGCGGTTATGTCTCTATCACCCTGGGCTTCAGTATGGCATGGTATATAGTGCTGCCCGTCGTATTTCTGCCTGCCTACTTTGGTATTGAGATACAAGGTACTGTCATGGGCTTCCTTGGCGCTACAATGAACAAGGATGTAAAAATAACCTACGATGACAGTATGAACGGGAGCGCAAATATCAATGACGGTATTACTTCCCTTAACGGCTCTATCCGTGGTTCGGCGTACATACAGCTAAGTCTTGGCGTAGGTTTATGCGGTACATTGGGCGTCAGGGTATCAGGTAAGGTGAACTTTATTGCCAACTGGGATCCCGGTGATGAAAATGGTTCGTGGGGCTTCTACATTGGAATACAGGCAGGCCTTATCATAGACCTGTTCCTGTTCTCTATACCGCTGATGTACTCATTCCCCGGCTGGGCTTTTGGTTCATTTGAGTATTATTCGAACCCCGAGAAGTGGACAAGCACGCAGGATAATCCTGATTCACGGCAGAAATCGTTGCAGCTTCGTACCGGAAGCGGAGATGATTCGATGTGGCTGGGTGATCAGATGATGGTAAGGGGTGCGTTCAAGCCCAATAAGGATAAGGTTCAGACACTGGCTTTAGATCCTTATGAACGCCCTGATTCACAGCTTATAACTTTAAGTGACGGAAGCACACTGGCTCTTGCATTTATTGACAGCGACAATTCCAAGGGTATAACCCAGCGTACTACACTGAAGATATCAATTTATGATGCCGATACAGGTCTTTGGAGTACGCCTGTACCTGTTTCGGCAGACAACACTGCTGACTTCCAGCCGTCCATTGCTGAGACTAAGGACGGAAAGCTGCTTGTAGCATGGGTATCGACCGGTGATGCTTCTATTACTGATTTAAGTACGGAAGAGAATATAAAAAAATATCTGAACGGAATGGAAGTATATACTGCTTTTGTAGAGTTGGCTGGCAAGGCTGTTAAGACAAGGCATGATGTTACTTATGATATAGATACAGTAGACACAGAGATTACAAGGATTACTGATGACTATTATTATGATGCCAATCCTTCCGTAGTCTGTGATCCTAGAAGCGGGGACGCCATAGTCTACTATATAAAGAGTGACCGTGATCATACGGAAGGGAAGGTGCTCAGTGACTGCATCAACCCCTATACAAATGATAGTGTAGTTATGTACATGGTCTACAATGCGGAAGAAGATGTTGATACATGGACTACTTCCAACGGCGAGAGTAAATCTGTTGAAATACCGGCCGGATGGTTATTCAATAATTATTATCATTCAGAAATGGACCATGATGAAAACGGTCTGGATGAAGATGAGCTTGAAGAAAAATATGAGTTTTGGATTCAGGCGTTCCGTGGGCAGCGTTTCCTGGACGGACCTGTGAATGACAAGAATGAAAGCTATGCAATTCCTGATTTCACAGCCATTGGTTACGACAACAAGGCTGTATGTGCCTATACTATAGATCCTGACGGAAGCAGCGACACCGATGTGGATAAGGAGATTTATCTCCAGGTTTATAACTTTGCTGATCATAGGACTATGTGCCAGCTTGCCCTGACGGATGATGAATATGCTGACGCTATGCCGCAGCTCTTCCGTTCAAGGGTAAATACCGGCGAAGGTGAAGAGACACATACCAAGCTTTTCTGGTATAAGTACGGAAAACAGGTTGTATATCTTGACATAAACGAGCTGCTGGAGAAAGGCGTAAACTACGGCACCGGCATTGATACAAGAGGTTCTCTTAAAACTGAAGAGACCGGTGGTGAGCCGGATGAGGAATACACATTTACCATTAATGATGTTACATATTACAAGTATACGAATCCTCAAGTTGTATGGTTTGTTAACCAAGAAGAAACGGATAGCAATGCAATGCTTTCCGGAGCTGACTTTAAAGTAGTAGAAGATTCAAAGGGTAACCTGTATGTACTTTGGACCGAGAGTGTGACAGACGGGGATGGAAATGCAGCACAGGAGATCTTTGGTACAGGACTTGTATGGTATGATTATACCGATGTGGATCAAAACGGAAACGAAATCATCATGAAGGCAAATTCCGGCTGGTCAAAGCCTTATCAGATAACACGTGACGGTTTCCAGAATGATGAAATAGCTGTCGCAATGAGTGGTGAAAACCTTATAGTGGTACACAACCGTTTTAAGGAAAGCCTTAAAGAGGTTCCTGATGGAACGGAGTACAGAGGACAGGTTGATTTCATGCCGATTGAGATCAGCGATATGGCTCTTATATCAAATACTCTTGAGCCTTGTGGAAGCGTTGAGACCGAAAGTGTAAAGCTATACTATGTGGACAATGTTACCTATACTAATGATAACGGCGAGGAAAAAGAAGCCGAACATCCGACCCTGGTTACAAAGCCTATGGGCGGTGAAAAAGTTAGGGTTGAGGTTGAAGTTTCAAATAACGGAATGAATACCGCAGAAGGGTACCTGCTTAGTCTGTATTCAGTGGATAAAGCCGGAAATGAGAAGAGCATCGGTGAAATCGAGACTACGGAGTATCTTGTTCCGAACAGGTCAAGGACTCATAGTTTTGATTTCACACTGCCTGCAGATGTGGAAGGACTTACCTTTAAGACCGTATCACAGGAGATGCGTAATGCATCGACCAAGCTTTATTATAATGACAGGGATGAATACGTATCCGAACCGTTAACGGCAGAAGCATCCTATGTGATCTCAGGGATAAGTACATACCAGAGTGAAGACGGCTTTAGCGCTAAATTCTCCGTAACCAATAACGGAAATGCTGCGTCAGGCGCAGGTGATAAGGTGAATATCCAGCTTTGGGGTCCCGCTAATCTTTCGGATATATATCCGGATGAGAAGGGCTGCCTGTACAGCGAGAGCATAAGCCTTGGTATAGGTGAGACAAAGGAATTCGAAGTTCCTGTAAGTATCCTGCCCGAAATGATGAGTGATTACGGCTTCATAACCGTACGTATAGATGTGGAAAAGGAGGTTGTGGAACAGACCTTGGGGTCTGCCGAGTACAAAGGAACCAGATACCTGAGTAACCTGGAATATGTGGATTTCGATCTTGTAATCCCGATGAATATGACACTGTCAGATATAAGTGTTGAAGTAGATGATAAGAGTGATATCGGCTTCAGTATGAAGCTGGGTAACCTGTTCCGTGGCGGTGATGCTGTGACATATGCTGTGGATGACCTTACCGTGGCTCGGATTGAGGACGGAAAGGTAGTCGGTGTGAACGGTGGAACAACTACACTTTATGCTACACATACAGGCACCGGCGCGACCGTAAGCTCAACTGTTACAGTCACCGGAGAGAGGGAGACGGTTGACATAGAGATAGCTTCCGAATCCATGGAGCTGACTGCCGGAGATAACGGGATCATAAACTATTATACATCTCATAACGGTACCGTTACCTTCACCAGTAGCAATACACAAGTAGCTATTGTTGATGAATTCGGAGAGATAAGGGCGGTTCATGCCGGTTTAGCAACAATCACGGTAACTGTTAAAGATGACGAAACGGGTAAGGAATATTCAAAGACCTGCGAGATTACAGTCAAGTCCGCACCTAAGCCTTATGTACCGGCAGATCCCGTTGTTAACACGTACACTGTCAGCTTTGATGCAAATGAAGGTAAGGGAAATATGGAGTCGTTATCTACCGTCTATTCAGTAACTCTTACTGCTAATTCATTTACCCGTGAAGGCTATAGCTTCGTAGGCTGGAATACAAAGGCTGATGGCAGCGGTACTTCGTACAAAGATAAGGATACCGTTACTACGTATGCAGATATTGTTCTTTATGCACAGTGGGAGAAGGATGAGGCTGAAATATCGCCTGATCCTAAGCCTGTGGTTGAGAAAGACAGGATCACCGCGGAAGAATCTAAAAAGGCTGCGATTGATATCAATGCAGGACTTAAAGTATATCCTAAGGGTTCAAGCATTGTTGCTAAATGGGGCAAGGTAGAAGATGCGGACAGGTATGTTGTCTACGCCGCTTACTGCAAGAAGGGCAGGAAGTGCGTAAAGGTAGCTACTCTCGATGGTGATGTTAACTCTTATAAGATTACTGAACTGAACGGTAAGCCCATCAATACAAAGAAAAATGTGAAGGTATATGTGGTAGCTTACAGGAATGTGAACGGAAAGTATAAGAAGATAGCAAAGTCAATCGTGGCACATATTGTTGGCGACTCAAGCAAGAAGTACTCGAATGTGAAAGCTATACAGGTTGAGAAAACCAGGCTTACCCTTTCGGTAGATGAAAATGCTGCTGCACCTTCTGACATACAGCTTAATCCCACTGCAGTACTTAAGGACAGTACAAAGAAGATGCTTCTTCATACTGCTGAATTCCGCTATGCTACAAGTAACAGTAGCGTGGCTACTGTGAGCAAGGATGGAACTATCACAGCAAAGGGAACCGGAACCTGTTACATCTATGTATATGCCCAGAACGGATATGCTAAGAGGGTAAAGGTTAAAGTAAAATAACCTTGACTATGATTGTGATCTAGGAGGCAATGCCTATTATGAGCGACAGTAAGAATAAAGATTTTAGAAGCTTTGTGATATTCAATGTCTTTATGTTGACCTTTTTTGCGGTAATGCTATTAATTGGTACATTTAATGATGAAGCTATAGCAAAAACATTGTTTTCTCCGGATAATATACCGGTTAAGTTTGTGACGTCTTTAGGTGTATATCCTTTCTTTGCAATGTCAGTGCTCTTTTCGGGTGCATTGTTTGAACGGGTGGTGCATTCAAAGATAAATAAGGCAGTAAAGATTACTGTTTGTATTTTGATCGGGCTGCTTGCGACCTTTGTCGGATTTATAGGTGCGGGTTCTCTGGTGGATAAGGACAGTTTGGGAAATATATTTCCGGAACTAAACAGAAATATACCTGTTATAATAGGGCTTAGCGTTGTCAGCATTTTTCCCCTGACATATTTAGGCTTTTCTCTGGCAAAAAAGACGGATGACCGGACTCTGGCTAAACGTATTATCTGCCTTCTGATACTATTAGCGTTATCATATGCTTCTTTACAGGTATTAAAGAATATTTTCCACAGACCGAGATACAGACTGGCTGTCTTAGGATATGAGGGGATAGGCTTTGTGAAGTGGTATACACCGTTTTCGGGCTCACAAGACCTGGTGGAAGCCTTTGGGATAGATGCAGGCGAGTTCCGTTCATTCCCCAGCGGACATAGTATATTAAGTATGGCTCTCGTATATATCCTTCAGTCATTTGCATGGTTTTCTCCCGGACTAAGAAATAAAAGGCTGCTACTTGGGGTGCTTGGTTTTATATTTGCAGTTATTATAATGTTTACCAGGATGATACTTGGCGCTCATTACTTAAGTGATGTGTCGGCAGGGGCTATTATCGGAGCACTCCTTGCGCTTGTTTACACGGTGATACAACATCGTATTTCCGCATCTGTATCTATGTGATCGGTGTTGATAAAGAGCGGAGCAGCTGCAGAAAAGGCCGCTAAGTTCGTGGACTACAGTGACATGTACAATGTACAGATCCGCCTTGAAAAGACGATGAAGGTGGATCTCGAGCTGGTAGTAGATGATGAAGGCGGGATTTCTGTGATTGAATAATGAAGGAGACAAGTTTGAAATACGCTTGAATTGTCAAACGAAAGATAGTAGAGGGTTACCGTTTATATGAAAAAGGTGAAGCTTAACCGGCTTCACCTTTTTATTCAATATATATTGTTATTTGAGGCTGCTATCATTTCCAAACGAGCTCGATGCATCTCTGTTTCGTATAAGTTCAGTGCTTCCTGGAAATTTTTTACTCTATTGTTTATGACGTATGAATAAATGGTATTATATGCATAAGTATTTAAATATTGGGGCGGAAGCCATTGGAGACTGGCATCATTTTTTAACCTTGATATTTCTTGATCTATTGCATAAAGTCGCTCGTCTTTTTCTTGATTTATCTTATTCTTCTTCGAAAAATTCTTTAGCCCGAGAACTCCAAGAGTGACTGCGACTGCAGACATAATGAGCCCTGCGATAATGACACTGATGTCACCATCTGATATACCCATAAATAGGGCCGTGAATCCAGCAATACCAAAATCAAGAGCGAAAAATAATAGTAATCCTGTTTCTATATTCAGACTTTTATTTTTTGTTGCACAATCTTGTATTAAAAAATTAGCCTCTTTTTCCTTTTGAGAGATTTGGTTCATTACTGGTTCACTAGCTTCTAATGCCTTGAGAAGTAAATCTCTTTCAGGATCATTATAGCTTTCATATCCGATGTTATTGGGTTGCATCCCAATATTTGAGGATGTATAACCATTTTGATTTGCCCCGCATGCGCCACAAAATACAGCTCCGGGTGCTAATTCTTTACCACATTTTAAACAAAACATTAATACGCTCCTTTTCTTGGCTGAATAGTAAACTAATATTCATTATGGACACTTTTATACATAGGTAAATCATGTGACAATTTTATCATAGGGGGGGGGAATTGTCAATACATTATATTACATTCAATACAAATATTTTAAAAATACTAATGAACTTACAGTCTAAGTTTCTGGTTACTATTTAATGCCCCCATATTTATGTTATAAGAAGAAACTTTATTTGCATAATGCTAAAATGATAATAAAGCTCATTCTGCAAAAAATATGCAAAATAAAAATAATCATATTGACATTACCCTCATATGAGTTATAATATAGTTGTGATTTTGCAGATAATACGCAGAATGGAGATGGCAGTATGCTTTTAGAGTTCAAGACAAAAAATTATAAATCGTTTTCAGAGGAAACTGATCTGCTCATGACAGCAGCACCTAAGCAAAAAGGTCTTGATTATAGCCTGTGCAGAGAAAAAATCAAGGGTAAGGAAATCCGTGGCTTAAGCACTTCTGTTCTATATGGACCAAATGCATCCGGAAAGACGAATATCATCGGAGCAATGGATGTTCTGAGGGCAATTGTGCTCCGAGGCAATATTAGAAACACCGAAGAGCAGATGATACCGAATCCGGCAGCGGTAAATCTTGAGTTGATCCCAAACAGTCAGGACACTGAAGGAAAGCCGGTTGAATTTATGATTGAGTTCACGGAGGTTGGATACAGGATAAGATATGAGCTCATTATTAATATTGGTGCTTTCATGGAGGCTGAGGCAAAGAGAAGAGTTGTCAGAGAGGTGCTGACGGTCAATAGTGAGATGGTATTTGAGAGGAATGATCATCTAAAGATTGGTGTTTTGAAGTCCATAGATGATTATGTGCAGAATCGGTCCGATGATAATCTGATGGAGATTGCTGAGCGTGGCTTGAATCCAGAGGAATTGTTTCTGACCAATGGTTTTAGGCTGATTTATTCCGGGACCTTTGCAAAACTGATCACTGATTGGTTTGCCAACAAGTTTATGGTAATTTGCAGGGCAGATTCCATGCAGCTGATAAAACGTTTTTCTGATACGCAAAAGGCAACAGTTTATATCGAGAAGACAACAAATGATGCTGCAAAGATATTTGGTATCAACTCCAATGCGGTCGGTTATGTGGTGGCAGATGATGAATCTGAGACAAGGCTCTGTTCGATTTTTAAAGGCTTGAAGGACAAGAAGAGTGTGGCAATGGCAGCCGAAATATTTGAGTCCTATGGAACTATCCGTTTTATCACAATCTTCCCACTGGTTATTAAAGCGCTGCTTTCAGGAGCGGTGTTGATTGTGGATGAGTTTGATGCGTCGATTCATCCGATGGCACTGAACAGCATCATAAATGTGTTCCACAATGATGACATCAATGTAAAGCATGCCCAGTTGATCTTTAATACGCACAATCCTATCTTCTTAAACTCAAATATTTTCCGGAGAGATGAGATCAAATTTGTAGAACGTGAGGAAGATACAAATAACAGTATCCTCTATGCGTTGTCGGACTTTGGCACCACAGGTGACAAGGGAGTGAGACAGCATGAGGATTATATGAAGAATTATTTTGTTGGTCGTTATGGTGCTATAAAGGATATCGATTTTACACCGATTTTTGAAGAACTTCTCGCAAGGGAGGTATCTGAATGATCAGGCGAAAAAGTACTTTGAAGTATTACTTCAGCGTGGAAGGCGAAACGGAACAATGGTATCTGGAATGGCTTCAGGATCAGATTAATAATGCGTCTACTAGTAGATTGTGAATTAGTGTAGAGGTTGAGATAGATTATGGAACCCACAATGGAAGAGAAACTTAAGGCTATTATTGAATTATGTGAGGAAGGTGACCCGGAAATGTGCGCATTCCTCGGAAAAGAGTTCTATTACGGTTGGAATGTACCGCAGGATCTTGACCGAGCCCTGCGCTATCTGACGGTTGCTGCGGAGAACGGAGACGCTATTTCACAGTTTACTCTAGGTTTTATGTATTGGTCCGGAAGAGGAACAGAGCCTGATCTGGATAAAGCACTGGAATTATTTCTTAAAGCAGCTGAGCAGGAAGTTCCGGAGGCAATGTACAATGTCGCAAAAATCCTACTTACAAAGGATTTTGGGAAGAACAAAGACGAGGCAAAGAGATGGCTGAGACGTTCAGCAGATGCCGGGTATGACGCAGCTTATGATATGCTCTCAGACTTAAAAGATAAATGAAGTTTCAAGAATAACCGGCCGGTAGACTCGTATAATCTAGATGAATTCACGGCAGGTATCGTACACTAAATAGTAAAATAACCGGTACCCTTGCACCTTACATACAGGTGCAGCGATACCGGTTTTCACCTTATTTTGAGCCAGATTTTAATACGGTGCTTTCATCGCCTCAGCTTTTGCTACAGCATCCTCTAAGGTCATGCCGTTAAATGCCTGCGCCCCGAATATTCTTCCGGACTTTCCGTCATTTATAAAGGCACCTACGACTATGCCGGGGATGGTGGACTCGGGAGCGTTCGGAGCATTGGGGCCGCCGAGGTCGGTCCTGCACCAGCCGGGATCTGCCAGGGAAATGATGACATCCGTTCCGTTCAGTTTATAACCCAAATCTATGGTTACTTTATTCAAGGCAGCTTTACTTGCGGAATAACCTGCCTGCTCGGCCTCCAAAGCTATACCACTTGTGGTATTTACTATTCTGCCAAATCCTCTTTCAATCATCTTCGGCAGGAAATGATAACATATCTTCATAGGAGCCATGGTATTTATCAGGAAGCTCTTATCGTAATCATCCATCGGTGTAGCCAGATATTCTGTCCTGTAAGCGATCTGCAGGCCTGCATTGTTCAGAACAACATCCACCTGTACACCGCTTTCGTCTATAGCTTTAAGCATAGCATCTACCTGGGCCATATCTGAAAGCTCAGCCGATACGCTAAAGGCTTTTACGCCCATAGACTGAACTTCTTTTACCAGTTCTTCGGTACCCTCTTTTTTCCTGGAATGAAGTATCAGGTTACATCCCTGCTCAGCCATGAACTTTGCGGAAAGTTTTCCGATGCCCCTGCTTGCTCCGGTAATAAGAACCCATTTCCCTGTTAAATCCAACATTGTAATATCCTCCCAATCCATATAGTTTGAATAAATACGCTTTCTGATTCGGATTATATATTATGTTGCCTTGTGTTTTCAATATTGATTTGCAGTATTATCTTGGCCAGGCTAATGGATGCTCATGAAAAACCTAAATTCACCTGATACCTTTATAAAATTTTAATTGACATAACACCATGAAGAGTGTATACTTATTTTATTATGAATCGGCAAACCATCCGAAAGGATGGGACTGCAAAGCTATCAGGGACTAAAGAAGTACAAGGATGTTTTCTATGTCAGCCAGTTACAACATATAATGATTGATATAAAGCACCGTAGCTCTGCAGTTACGGTGCTTTTCTGATCATTGAGAGGGGGAATGTATTTGATCCAAGGATATATGACTATAAAAGAAGCTTGTGAGAAATGGGGACTGAGTAATCGTTGGGTAAATAATATGTGCCATAATGGAAAGATCCCCGGAGCACAAAAATTTGGTACTGTATGGGCAATACCTGCCGACATGGCGAAACCGACGCAGGACAGACGGGTTAAAACCGGTGAATATAAAGACTGGCGAAAGAAATATGGGAAGAAAAAAGTTATTAATGAAAACCCGTCGTCGGAGAATTAGCATCAATAAATAAACATGTATGGAGTATACAAGAATACAGATTTAAATAAAGGGAGGGATACTATATGGGTATCAGCAAAATTATTACCTGGGCGATGCTTAGAGTCATGATTTCAAAAGGGAAGGCTGCATTGGACAAAATGGAAGAGAATAGCCATGCGGCTCTTAAG
>JAEEGJ010013194.1_pt1 | contig 20154 bp, 23 predicted proteins | sample 8958761 | NCBI WGS metagenome assembly JAEEGJ01 (sample SAMN16246546, study PRJNA631951) | gut metagenome | biome: gut microbiome; feature: rumen; material: RS-attached | host: Bos | place: Iran: Karaj | collected 2018-10 | reverse complement strand
TATTTTGATTTTTTTTTCATAATTTATGTCAAAAAACTCATATCACTTCTAATTTATAGGTAGAGATTTTTGAACTTTCATGCATGGAGGATTTATATGCAAAATGAAATTACAGTTTCTGGAACACAAAGAGAAATCAAAGACCGTCTCTTCAAGGCAATTTTCGGGCGGGACAATGAACAGAGCAAAAAATGGCGGCTTGAACTCTACAATGCTCTGCGGGGCACAAACTATTCAGATCCGGATGCCCTGGAACTTAACACTATTGAAAACGTAATCTATCTTACAATGAAAAATGACATTTCATTCCTGGTAGATTCTCAGATGACTTTGTTCGAACAGCAATCTACCTATAATCCTAACATGCCTCTGCGTGGACTTATGTATTTTTCACAGCTCTATCAGAGGCACCTGACCAAGCTTGATTTAACTCTTTATGGCAGCAGGCTTATTAAGATTCCTTACCCTAAATTCATTGTTTTTTATAATGGCGACAGAGAAACCGAAGATAAAGAATTTCTGAAATTGTCTGATGCATTTGAAAATAAGGAAAAGGATAGTGATTTTGAATGGACAGCGGAACTTATAAATATCAATCCTAACCACAATAATTCTCTTCAAAAAAAACTGTAAACCGTTGTATGATTATGTCAGATATATTTCCAGAATTAAGGACAACCGAAAGAAGGGCATGTCCAAAGAAGAAGTTGTTAATGAGGCCGTTGACTGGGCTATAAGTGAAAACCTTCTGGATGGATTTTTTAAGATGCAGAAAGAGGAGATTTTAGGTATGAGTCTGACAGAATATGATGAAGAAGCTGTAAAGCGAACTTTTAAAGAAGAAGGCCGCGAAGAAGGTATCCAGCAGAAGGCTCTGCAAGATGCAATTAATCTTCTAAAAAACGACATCCCTGTTGAAACTATTTCTAAATGCATAGGTCTTCCTCTTGAGCAGGTGCAGGAATTACAAAAGAGTATTACTGCCTGAAATTATATTTTTAGACTTCAATAACATCTGTTTGTCCAAAAAACTAAAATACGAATCCCGGCAAATAATAATATGGTCTAGTAACTCAATCCCCATAATAGCGCCTACTTTTTCAAGGTTATGAGTTACCTTAATATCTTCTTCCGAAGGTTCACAATTACCGGAAGGGTGATTGTGACAGACAATAATTGCAGCTGCATCCTCCTTCATAGCAGTAGCATAAATTTCACGCGGATGAATTAATGTTTTATTCAAAGTTCCCACCGAAATCACATGAATCTGAATAATTTCGTGACTACCATTGAGTGTAACCAGCAAAAAGTGTTCCTTTTTACACACAGCATAATTTTGTACAAAAGGGACAACATCAGAAGAACTGCCAATCGGCGCACAAAGATGTGCGCTCCGCCTTTTACCAAGCTCCAGGGCAGCCGCAACTGCAAGGGCCTTCCCCTGACCGACGCCCTTAAGCTGCAGCAGGTTTTTCACAACATCTTCAGAGTCTGAATCATCCAGCACACCGACAATTCTTTCTGCCATCACTTCCACCGGCATCTGGCTGTTCCCCGTTCCAAGAATCAGCATCACAAGCTCTTCATTAAAGAGATAGGACAGCCCATGCTCCATAGCAGTCTCGCGCACCGTCGGTTTGATTTTCATATCATAAATATTATTTTTCATATTTCCTCTACCTATAATATTGTTTTTAATGTGCGAAAAAAGGAAATGATTTTGAAAAAAACTTTGAGAATTTCAGATTTTTTTTGAAATTTCCGAAAATAAGCCTATGAATAAGATGAAAAAACTATTTGCCCCTGTTATTGCTCTGGAACTTGTGATTGTGCTTGCAATTGCACTTTTTTCTTTTAATTCCTGTGCCTCAATGCCAAAAAGCAGAAAGCAGCAAAAGGAGCCCCGCTACCTTTCACGCCGCCTTATGGACCAGGGCCAGATGACAGCAGAACAGCTGGCAGCCTATTTTTTAAGCCGCAATGCAGAAGAAGATCCTGAGCATATTCTTCAGTTTGCCCAGTATTATATAGATGAAGCCGCTGTCGAAGGCATAAACTCAGACGTAGCCTTTGCCCAGATGTGCCTTGAAACAGGCTACCTTCGCTTTGGAGGTCTTGTTCAGCCTGAATTCCACAACTACTGCGGCCTTGGCGCAATGGACCCAGAGCACCCCGGCGAGATTTTTGAAACTGAATAGCTTGGAGTACGCGCCCACATTCAGCACCTGCAGGCCTATGCCACAAAAGAAGAAACCCAGCTCAACAAGGAGCTTGTAGATCCTCGTTACAACTGGGTTCATAAAACAAAATATATTGAAACCATTTATGAGCTGGCCGGCACCTGGGCCACTGACCCTCAGTACGGTCAGAAACTGGAATCAAATCTGGTCAATATGGAAAACTTCAGCTATTAGCCTATCGTAGTTCCAAAGTATTCTCTATCTTCAAGAATTGCCTGAATGTTTGCAATATTCTTTCCACCGGCACAAATTACCTTCATACCAAGCTCACTTGCTTTCTTTGAAGCAATCGGGTCAAATGGACAATTCTTTCCAGGAGTCCATTCGTCACCAACCATCTTGCGGAAATCTGCCCAACTGATTGTATCGAGAGGTTTTGCATCCGGATTTTTTCTAGGGTCATCAGTATAAACCTTTTCAATGTTAGAAAGATTTACGATTGTCTTTGCATCAAATTTTTCGCCAAGATAAACTGCATCTGTATCAGTAGAAAAGCCTGGTTTCCAGCCCGAAGCAACAAGCACCTGGCCGTCAAAAGCAAGATCTTCAAGAGTTGGATTATAAACAACATCATTCTTGCAGTAGCCGCCAAAGCAAGCCTTGAGCAGCTGAGCATTCAGTCTTGTTGCCATAATTCCAATCCAGTCTGCAGCATTTGCGTCAAAGGCATCTCCAGTCTTTTCACAAACTTCTTTCAAACCATTCTGATATACACGTGCAGGAGCTCCACCGCCGGCAACAAGAATCAAACGATTCTGCTTGTCTGCATCAAGCCATTTTTTACACATTGTTACAAACTCACTCAAAAAAGTGCTGTCCGGCTTATCCGGAGCAATAATAGAACCACCAACACTTAAAATCTTTGTCATAAGAAAACCTCCATGTCATCCTGAACTTGTTTCAGGATCTTCTAATAAACACCCTTCACTACCGGCACAGACCAGTAGCTGCTATATTTTGCTGTATCTTTATTTGCCTCTTCCCAGATAGACTGCAGGGCAAAGCTTCTCGGCTGCTGAACAATCTTACTGTCCGCACTGAATGGCTTAAGCTGACTCCAGCCTCGAGAAAAGAGAATATGATGCGAATCCATATTTCCAAAATAATAAACTCTTTCATCAGTTACATCACTGTCTGTCCAGCGCTTATATTCAAGCCCCGCTCCCAGTGCAGGATCACATGGAATCCAGCCAACCTTATCAATATAGAATTCACACCACCAGTGAGCCTGGCTCTGCAAATCCTGATTTACAAGAACACCACCATCTGTATAGGCTGGAATTTCTGCCGCTCTCAAAAGTGCAGTATAAATAACTGCAAAATCGTAAGCGTCGCCCTTTTTCTTTTTAATCAGGTCAAGAACATCAGAATCCCCGTTACGCACCTTTGCTTCAATCTTAAAATTGTCGCACATGTAATTATAAATCAGCTTAGCCTTGTTCCAGGCATTTTTTTCTTTACCAATAATCTTTTCACAAAGTTCTTTTACCTCTTTTGAATCGCTTGGCACAAGGGCATCAGAACGCAAGGCAGCACTCAAAAGATTTTTATCTGTACTCTTATAATTTCCTATTTTTACAGGATTTATCTTTGAACGCACTTCAAAAACAGGAAGTACAAAAGTCTGCTTAAAGACACTCTTTGGCGTATTATTACGGCTTTTTGTAATCTGATGAATCAGATTATTCTGATAGTTCATAAGAATCGGTTCCGGCAGAACTTCTGTAATTTCAATGTTAGGCTGGGCCGGGCAGGTAAAAGGAAGCGGACAGCGCAGGGTAATTGTAGAAACATCATCTGTAACAACATCTGCAATATCAGCAGTGTACTGAACAAGATAAATCTTTTTGTTCAGATATTCCTTTCGTCCCGCATCAGTATTAATAGTAATTTCTTTAGGATCAGATTTTTCTCTTCCTGTATCTACAATCACAACTCCGCTGTAAGCTCCATCCGGAACCCTCACAGTAATTTCTGTATTAGACCAGGAAATATAATCAAAATCATCTTCGCTTGCAGAAATCATATTTTCAGTGAGCATAATCATGTTTTTATATTCTGCTTCACTTATTTTATTATTACAGTCCATAGTAAAAAATACCTTAGACTGATTTTTTGAATCCCCAAAGTTATTTCCTGAAATTACAAGCAGATCACCAACACTTACCTTGTCTGCAGAAAGCATTGTAATAAGAGGCTTGGTAACCTGCTGAACCGCAGGAACCGGAACGGGAATATCAACTTCATTTGCAAAAAGAGCAGGCTTTGAACGTAATTCTTTTGTACCAACTACAAGAAGCCCATCCTGAACATTTGCAGGGAGCACAAATTTTATACAGTTATCTGTCCAGGAAATATAAGAAGAGGCAGTAAGCTTTGAGCCTGCAATTTCTACATAGCCCATATCGCGTACCTGGCCAAAATTTACACCATTAATTATTACAAGGTCACCGGGAGAGCCTACAGGAGGTACAACAGAAATAATTTCAGGAACCGGCTTGTTCCTGAAACCAATGAGATAAATTGAACCGAGAATTATACTTATTATAAAAACAACAGAAAGTACCCGGACAACCGGATACTTCCTCAAAGAATAACTGAACTTTCCAGAAGAATCCACTAATGTCTGCCTGATACAAGTTCCATTGGAACGTTGATTTCAGTAGTTACCGGAAAATCACCCATACCAGGAACTGTAATCTTTATAGAAATTGCTTCATCCTGAAAATCTGGTCTTAAAACATCAACACCGCTTACATTTCTTGCAAAAGAAGCTGAATTCTTTCTCTGCTTCTCAGAAGATAAAACAACGTTTTGTATATTACCAGAAACGACAACGCTTCTTCCGCTATCAAAAGCAACATTATTTCCATTAGCCTTTGTTCCATTAGAAACAGCAGTAACTGGTACCGCAGAAACAGAACTTACAGACTGAATAAGAGGAGTTGCTGCAACAGCAGGAGCTTCAGTAGAAGCTTTATTTGATTTTAACCCAAGAGGCAGTACTAATGCAAGAACCGCCGCAGCAGCTACACCCGAGGCAACATAACTAATAACTTTAAATGGAGATTTCTGAGGTACCTTACCAACATTGCGGCTGTAAGCCATCTTAATCTGAAGGCGCTGAAAGCTTTCATCCATAAACTTCTGATCCAGTTCAAGAGAGTCTGCATCTGCCTTAAAAAGTGAACGAAGAGCCTTTAACTGCTCCAGTTCCTTACGGCATTCTTCGCAGTGTGAAACATGAAGTTCATACTCAGCCTTGTAATTTTCAGGCAGTTCTCCATCGAGGTATACAGAATGAATATCTTTACTCGGGCAAAAAGACATTATCTTCTCCTATAATTTTTACCAGCTGTTCCCTTGCTCTGAAAATTCTTACCTTTACATTACCTTCGGTAATGCCCAGAATCCTTCCAATTTCCTTATAGTTCAGGTCTGCATATTCCCTGAGCATAAGAACATCCTGCAGGTTTTCCGGCAGTTTTTTCAGAGCTTCCCTTGCCTTGCTTATGGACTCAGCCTTAAGCAGGTCAACTTCCCCTGTGTCCGCTTTTCTATGATCCTCATAAAGGACTTTTTCGTAAGCCTTGCGCTCACGGTCTTTACGTTTTATGTAATTAATTGATGCATTCTTTACAACCCGAATAAGCCAGTACTTGGCATCGTTGATTGAAGGAAAAACCAGCTCTTTTTCGTTCGCTTTAATTAAAGAGTCGTGAGCCAGATCCTCCGCAGCCTCTTCGTCATTTACAATCCTGTAAGAGACCTTAAAGAGCATCTGCATTGTTGCATCATAAATTTTTTTAAAATCAATCGGATTAGCCGCATTCAAGGCCAAAGCTTCTTCCTGTTGATTTCCAACTATATTATTAAACACAAAACTATCCCAAAAGTTACAAAATTCTTACTACTTTCTTATAATATTCTTATTTTTCAGGCCCCGTCATGCTGAACTTGTTTCAGCATCTATCCGCGTTTCCAGGTTGGACCAGTCGGTGTATCAATAATAATAACACCGCGGGCTGTCAGCTGGTTACGAATTTCATCCGCACGGGCAAAATCTTTATTCTTTTTAGCAGCAGTTCTTTCAGCAACAAGAGCATCAATTTCTGCAGCCTCAGGATCTCCCGCATGCGCATCAGAAGCAGCCCCCGCAGCACCAGCCGCGCCGGAAAGTTTAGCCTGCTCATCAAGCACATCAAATGCATTCTTGATTACATCAAGGCTCAAAACGCTGTCCATCTTCAAAATAGTTGCAAGTGCAACAGAAGCTTTTACACCACCCTTTCCGCCAGCAACCTTCTGCATTGCAGCCATAGCAACCGGAGTAGCAAGATCGTTTTCAAGCCCTTCGCGGAACTTAGCCATACCCTCTTCATCAGGAGCAAAGCCGGCAAGCTTTGCAGCAAAGTTTTCACGTGTAAGACCAAGTTTTTCTTCATCATTAGCGCGGGCAAGAAGCTTAGCAACACGGGCATTCAAAGCAGCGCGGCCGTTCTTAGCAGACTCAAGTGCATCAAGGCTGAATACCAGCTGCTTTCTGTAGTGACCGCCCAAAAGGAAGAAGCGGTAGTCCAGAGGAGCAAAGCCCTTGTCTTTAAGAGAGTAGCCGCGCTCTGGTGGCAGTGAAGTCTGAAGGGTAATAAAGTTACCGGAAGACTTACTCATCTTACCGCCTTCAAGAATAAGGAACTCATTGTGCATCCAGTAGTTTACCCAAGGGCCCTTAGCGCGCTCAGCCTCGTCAAAAGAACCTTCCGACTGGGCAATTTCATTTGTATGATGAACAGGCACGTGATCAATACCGCCTGTGTGAATATCAAAATGCTTACCAAGATACTTCATACTCATAGCCGAGCACTCAATGTGCCAGCCAGGGTAACCGCGTCCCCAAGGAGAATCCCAGGTCATAGCCTGATCTTCAAACTTAGATTTTGTGAACCAGAGAACAAAGTCGCCAGGGTTACGCTTATTTTCGTCAATTACAACAACCTTACGTTTACCGGCACCGGCCTTAAGTTCATCAAGATTAAGGTTTGCAAGCTTACCGTAATCAGGATAAGTAGAAATATCATAATAAAGATTTCCGCCAGCCATATAAGTGTGACCGTTAGCTTCAATTTTTTTAATCAGCTCAATCATGTCGTCAATATGCTCAGTAGCGCGGCAGATAACGTCCGGGTGGCGGATATTCATAGCATCAATATCCTTCATGAATGCGTCAGTATAGAAGTTAGCAACCTCAAGCACACTCTGGTGGCGCTCAGCCGCAGACTTCTTCATTTTATCTTCACCGTTGTCGCCATCGTCAGTAAGGTGACCAACGTCAGTAATATTCATAACATGCTTTATTTTATAACCGAGCATAGAAAGAGTCTTATCAAGAACATCAAGGAAAACATAAGCACGCAGGTTTCCGATATGCGCATAGTTATAAACCGTAGGACCACAACCATAAAAGCCAACCTGTCCGTCCACAATCGGCTTAAACTCCTCCATTTTACGTCCCATTGTATTATATAATTTCAATCCCATATCTTTACCTCCCGTGGTCCCTGAGCCTGTCAAAGAGCAAAAAAGACCAGGCTATCATTTTGATAGATTATACCTTTTTACAAAAGCTTTAACAACTCACATAAAAAAAATGCGGAGCAAAGGTCTGTTTTTGCTCCGCGTTTTTGAGGGATTACCTTGTAAAGATATTCTACTTATTAATATGTTTTCCAGGAAAGACCGTACTGGTTGTATGAGCCTGTCGGTTGATGATAACTACTAGCCTTAGAAACTTTTACAATATAATATGCATCCCTTTCGCAGTTAAAGTAAAGAGTATAATTAGTCTTTGAAAAATAACTCTTCGAAGCTACTAGTCCAGCCTCCTTCAAGGCAGTTTCTGTATCAGAATCACTTACCGGGCAACTACCAGAAATGTAAATTTCTACTTTTGCCGAAATTAACTTTGTTGTATCAATACTACCCCAGCTACTCTGATCAATACGAGCCAGATCATAAGAATTCCAATCAAGAACATTAAAATCATAATGCTTTCCCTTTTCTGCAGAGAAATAATAATAATCTGCATCACCTGTTAAATCACGTAAATAGAGACTAGTTGTAAATTCAGTTCCGCTATTAGGCTTATTACCATAATGTGCGTTGTCAAAAGAAAAATTATAAGCACTTGTTTCGTCAGAAGAAACTTTTGTATTATATTTATCGCATACAAGAACTTTAAAAGTATAGCTTCCATCTTCTACACCATTAAGATTTGTATATACTGCCAAGCCATTTGTATTTAAATATTTCCAGTCTCCGCCGGCTTTTTTATATCCAACCTGTATTAAATCTATTCCACCTGTCTCAGTTGGACTTGTCCAGCTTACTTTAAAACCAAGCAAGGTAGTAGTTACTGTTACATTGGTTACCGGGTCAATAAATTTTACATCTATTGCTTTTGGTTCACTAATAGGACCATCTTTTTCGGTCTGAACCCAGACATAATAACGGCCTGGCTCTTCTACGACGTGGCGGCAAGCTACGTTGCCAGTCATCCAACCCCACCATACACTTTCTTGCGGCCTTTCATCTTTATTCTTGCCTACATAAACGAAATATTTTGTATCTTCGTTCTCAGGTTCCCATTTCACAGTAATCTGACTGTAATCTGCAGTTACAGTAAAATCTTCTACAACTTTACCGCCGCCAGATGAATTTGCACATCCGGCAAAAATCCCAAACACCAGAGCCGCAATAAAACAAACTGATATGATTTTCTTAAACATTTTTCCATACCTCATTTTAATAAATTATCCATCAATTATACTCCCCCCCTTCATATTTCGTCAAACTGTATTTTTTTGCACAAAAAAGTAGTCCCTCGTGAAAGCTGCCTTCATAAATTCTAATTAGTTCCTATTCTGCCCAGATATAGCATTCTGCTAAACACAGTTATAATAACTGCAATAATACCTGGCAAAACAAACTTTTTAACAATCTTTTTCATAGTTTTCTCCTTCACTTTAAAAAACAATACAAAAAAAATAAATCAATATTGAGTTTCTTCTAGCATTGATTTTTTCACCTCTTAATCAATACTTCCATTTAGCAGGTTTTCCCACTATAATGAACTCATGTTTGATTTCCTTGCTTCCATGCTGAAAGTTGCAAAAATACCTTACACAGAAAACGAGCCTCTCGCACCAAAATCAACTTTTAAGGTTGGCGGTACAGCAAGATTATTTATCATGCCGGAAACCCCGGAGCAGCTGGAATCAACAATAAGCGCAGCCCGCTCTGCAGAGCTTCCATTTTTCGTAACAGGCGGCGCAAGCAACGTAGTTTACCCGGACGGCACCTACGAAGGTGCAATAATTTCTACTCAGGCAATAAAAGAAATATTTTACGACCCGGACGAAATCACACCGGACGGCTCAGTTCTCGTAACCTGCCAGTGCGGACTTCCTATGGCAGCCTTTGTAGATTTCTGTACACGAAAAAATCTTTCAGGAGCAGAACAGTTTGCCGGGCTTCCTGGCACTGTTGGTGGCGCTGTTTATATGAATGCCCGCTGCTTTGACCGTTCTATCAGCGATATTCTTTATTCTACAAAACATATTGAATTTGAAGGCGAAAAAGCCCGTCAGGTAGAAAACCTCTTCAATGCAGATGACTGGGACTATAAAAAATCTCCTTTCCAGGCTTTAGAAGACCGGCCACAGCGTTATATCACTCAGGCAACCTTCCGTCTCTCACCTGCAGGAGCAGAAGCCCATAACCGCATTGCCGCTGACTGCAAAAAATACATAGCAGAACGCGTAGATAAAGGCCACTTCAAGTACCCGAGTGCAGGCAGCGTTTTTAAAAACAACCATGCTTTTGGAGCCCCTTCCGGTAAGCTTATAGACCAATGCGGGTTAAAAGGCCTTTCCATCGGCGGCGCCCAAATCGCTCCATTCCACGGTAATTTCATAATAAACACCGGCAGCGCTACCGCCTCAGACATTAAAGCCCTTGTAGAAGCAGCTAAAAAAGCGGTTCGCGACAAGTTTGGCTTTGATCTGGATCCAGAAATCATTTTTGTCTAAAAAAGCAGTCAAAAAGCTTCAATCCCCGGCAAAATCCACCCGAATCATCTTTTTTCCCCTCAAAAACATACATTGACAAACCAAGATTGTAAATTTATACTTATATATTGACTATATTTAGGAGAGTACACTCTTGCTGCAGTTACAAATTGTTAGTTTCAGAAAAGGTTCATATCTCGTCGTTGAAGGCAAGGAAAATACTGATCACTTCTATATCATCCAGAAAGGTAACGTTCAGTGTATGAAGGCTTCCGGCTCGGGCATCGCACCTACAGTTTATGGACCAGGAGACTTCGTTGGTGTAGTACCTTGTATGTCTGACCACCTCCAGATTGAAACTGCAATCGCCGTAACTGATGTAATGGCAATTTCTGTACGCAAAGACCAGTATCCGGAACTTATTTCTCAAAACACACCGGTAGCTCTAAAAATCATCAAAACCTTTGCAAACCGCATGCGTGTAATGAACGAAATGCTTACCAAAGCAACCCTTCATTCAGTAGTTCAGGATACCTACGAACAGATTTTTAAGGTTGCTTCTTTTTATGAAAAGAATGCCCTATCTGATGTAGCCGTTTACGCATATTATCAGTATCTCAAAACAAAACCGGAAGGTCCAAATGCAGACCTTGCAAAGCAGAAGTTTGTTGCCCTTAAACCAAAAACTCATGCCGTTTATTTTGAACCTACAGCAGAACCTTCACGCCAGTATCCAAAAGATACAATGATCTTCTCTGAGGCTCAGACCGGTTCAGATATGTTTATTATCCAGCGTGGAGAAGTTTCTATCACAAAAGTTGTAAATGGAAACGAAGTAACACTAGCAGTGCTTAAAAAAGGCGATATGTTTGGTGAAATGGCCCTTATTGAAAATAAACCGCGTTCAGCAAACGCCCTTGCCCACAGCGACTGTACACTCATGGTTATCAACCGCTCCAACTTCAATCAGATGGTAGCAACACAGCCACAGCTGATAGCCAAGCTCACAACAACTCTTGCAGACCGCCTCTGGTCTATGTACCGTCAGCTTGATAATGCAACTCTTACAGAGCCACTTGCAAAAATGCTGGATATGCTTTCCCTTCAGCTGGAAAAACAGCGTGTTAAAATTGGTCTTTCAAAGCTTTCTATGCAGACTGAATTTACACCAAAAGATCTTGCAAACATGTGTGGTCTTGCAAGTGAATATCAGGCAAAAGCAATTTACGAATTCGAGCAGTATGACCAGATTCGTATAGAAAACGGTAAGATTTTCATTAAGGACGCCCAGGAATTAATGAAAGCAGCCGCCTTCTACCGCAAACAAAATAAATAATATAAAAAAATAATTATCTTCCGATAATTTAAGTATGATTTCTTTAAAGAAAAAAATTGCTTTTCTCATTATCCTTACTGCAGGCTTTGTATTTTTAAACGCAGAAAGCCTTCCTCACGGCTATAAAAACATTATGCTCGGTATGAGCCTTGAAGAAACTAAAGACAATCTGGTAAAGGATCCTGATTTTGGATATCACGGAGACAGAGACGTTTCTCTTGTTCCAAATTCCAGCAAAACTTTAATCGAAACAGATGCAGAACGTGGGCTTGGTTCTAATTTCCTTACCCGCTGCTGGTTCCAGTTCACTTTTGATGAACTCTACATCATTACAATCAATGTAAATCCTGAAAAAATGGATTATTACAGTATTTTTACAAAACTGACAGAAAAATACGGCGAACCAACAAGCTTCAGTCCGCAGGCTGCCACCTGGAAAGACGATGAAGTAACAATGAGCCTTGAAAAGCCTCTTACCCTTAAATATATAGACAATAAATTATTTGAACAGACACAAAATTATTCAAATATTCAGGAATCACCTGTGGAAATCACCAGAGAAATGTTTCTTGATGAACTTTAATCTACTTTACAGGATATAAATATGAAATCAATTAAAAAACTCACACTCACAATTTTTGCGCTTGCAGCCCTTACTTCTTTACTTTCCTGCAAAACAAAAAAACTCCCCGTTCAGGATGTTAAAATTATTCGCCAGGATGGAAGTGAATTTATCGTAAAAGCAGAAATTGCCATAAAGCCTGAAGACCGTAACCACGGTTTTATGGAAAGAAAAAACATCCCGGATGGAACCGGAATGCTCTTTATATTTGAACGCGACCAGACTCTTTCTTTCTGGATGAAAAATACTCCTCATCCCCTTTCCATAGCTTATATCGATTCAAAAGGCAAAATCAGAAATATTTTTGATATGAATCCCTACAGTACAGATTCAATCATAAGCACTGTTTCTGTACGCTATGCCCTGGAAGTTCCACAGGGCTGGTACAAAAAAAACGGCATCACCGAAGGTGATACCGTTATTCTACCGTAATTACTCAGCTTCCTGCTCCAGCTTCATCAACTCAGCTGCCGCAATCTTATCTTTTGGATCAAACTCCAGAACTGCAGTAAAGTAATTTCTTGCTTCCTGCTTATTGCCCATTGCAAGAGCCAGATAACCAAGATTAGAAATAATTTTTGTGCTTTCCGGCTCCATTGAAAGAGCTTTCAAAAGACATTTTTTTGCTTCTGCAAAATCCTTTTCCTGAACATAGCACAAAGAAAGTTCATTATAAGTATCTGCGTTTGTATCTCCGCCATACTTAAGAGCCTCAAGGAAAGCCTGTTTTGCATCTGTAAATCGTTCAAGGCGACGCAAGCCCCAGCCCAGCATAAACCAGCCGTTCCATACTTTTGGATTTGTCTGCAAAAAGTCACGAATCTGCTCAAGACCTTTTTCTTCCTGACCGCTTGAAATCAAATCGTAAGCAGCCTTAAAAGCCTCATCGTCCATATTCTGATTATTAATATTATTGATGATTTCCTGAGCACGCTCTTTTTTATAAACTCCGTTTTCACCCATCTCTTCATCACTTGTTTCACAAGTCAAGGCGAGATAGGTTTCAAAAGCATCCTTTGCCTCACGGTATTTATGCTGTTTCATATAGTAGAAACCAACATTAAAATATACATCCGGAAGTGGAGGCTCAGCATTCATCGCCTGTTCATAATAAGAATAAGCATCTGCATCATATGCATCTGCATCTTCAAAAAGTCCGGAATTTCTATATGAATCAGCTCTCTGATCCAGGAACAAAGCCATATTAAGAATAATAGCAACATCTTCCGGATCATAACCAATAAGGGCTCTGAAGATCTCTTCTGCAAGATCAAAATCTTCATTCTTTGTTTTAAGAATTGCAGCCTCGCAAAGTTCTTTTTTCAAATTAGGTTTGATTTTCTTTAAGAGAGAGCGGTAATAATCAAGCTGTGTATTCTTTGAATCATAAGCGAGAATAGTGAGCATTCCGGCAAGAATCTGCTCCGCTTCTATCTCTTTTGGATCAAAGTTTTCTCCTGTTTCTCCCGGCTTTTTCTGAACCGGCAAAGGAATTGTAGGGTCAATTTCAAAAGAATTACATGACGAAAGGTCAAGCTTTGGAATGTTAATAAAATAAATAGATTCCAATGGGTTTGATGGATTCATAATAATACCACTTATAATATGAGTTTAGATTTATTGAGCACCAGCTGGAGCAGGATTTGGTGTTGATGTTTCTGCATTAGAAGCCGGTGCGGCCTTCTGATCAGCAGCAGCTTTTTTAGCAGCAGCTTCTGCCTCTGCTTTTTCTTCTGCAGCTTTATTATTAATCTGGTTCTGAATCAACTGCTTCTGATATGAAGTAATATAACTGTTGATGTGGAACTTATAAGTCATAGGAATTTCATCCGGAATAAACTCGATATGAACAATAGAAATATCCTTACGACCAGGCAAAAAGTCAGACTGTTTAATAACTCCCTGTAAAGAGATTTTTTCATTTGTATCTATAAAGAAGAGACGCAAATCTACAGCTTTATTTTCAAGGAACTTTGGAATACCAACAAGCATTGCCTTTGCACCACCAAAAGACAAATCCTTTAAGATACATTTACGAGGAACCCCTGCAATAAAAATGTAAGATTCTTCTTTTGGGATATTCAAGAGACGCAAAGAGTTTTCATTTATAGCAATACGCTCTTCTTTTCTGTTCTGGAAGTTTTCATTTACTTCAATGAACTCGCCAATACGCAAAATTAAATCATCAGGCGGTCGCTGAGTAAATGTAAGGGTAACCATTGCCAGTTCATTTGAATCCTGGAAAGGCTTAATATCAAGAACAGTACAATTTACAGAAAACTGAATAGGCTCGTTATTCTGATCAAAAAAACAATATCGGATACTTATTGGTGCAGTTCTGTTCTTCTGAACTGTAGTGTATATTCCGCTTGAAGTTCCAATGATTACTTTAGCCTGCTGAAGTGATGATGAGTTTATAATACAAGGCCATTGTCCGCCATTACTTTTAAGATAGATCTGACGTGGGTCAATGCGGAGAGATTTCAAGTTTGCCTTTGTAAAAACAATTTCCTTATCACGATAGTAATCGTAATATCTGGAAATGTGATGACTTGTCGCTACACTCATTACCTTACAATTATATTTCAACTTGCCTTTTCTTTCAAGGCAATAAAACAGGAATAATCCCTTAAATTAAAAAAACCGTCACCCTTAAAGATGACGGTTTACAATGTCTGTAAAAGAGAACTTACTCAGCAGCAGCTGGAGTTTCTTCTGCAGGAGCTTCAGCAGCAGGTGCTTCTTCAGCAGCTGGCTTTGCCTTTCTAGCTTCTACGCGAGCTTCATTCTTGAGCTTAGCGTTACAGAACTTACAAACATTTACAGTCTGACCATTAATTTCCTTTTCCCAAAGAACTTTGATATCTGTCTTTCCACAGATAGCACATGTTCCTCTTCCGTGTGCAGGTAATGATCTAATTCCAGATCCACGATGGTTCTTTGACATATTAAACTCCTATTTAGCTTAGTTAGCAGGAGCTTCTTCTTTCTTTTCAGAAGCTTTCTTTGTAGTTTTCTTTGGCTTTGCCTCAGAACTTGCATCTTTAGCCTTTGCTGCAGGCTTTTTAGCCTTTGGTTCAGCTTTCTTAGCAGGCTTTTCTTCAGACTTTTCAGCATCAAGCTTATAGTCTACCAGCTCAAGAATTACAACATCTGCAGCATCGCCCTGACGATATCCAAGCTTAAGAACACGTGTATAACCACCGTTTCTTTCCTTCATGCGAGGACCAATCTCAGTGAAAAGCTTGTTCAAGATTTTTTCATCCTGAATAAACTTTGCAGCTTCACGACGATTGTGTACAGTATCTTCTTTTGCTCTTGTAATGAGCTTTTCAGCTGACTTTCTTACTTCAAGAGCCTTAGATTTAGTTGTAGTAATACGCTCATATCTGAAGAGCGAAGTTACCATATTGCGTGACATAGCACGGCGGTGTGCTGTTGTACGTGAAAGCGGATTAAAACCATTTCTATGATTCATCGTTTTCTTCCTTCTGCTTAATTATATTGGCAGCATTCTTCAGATGACTGTAATCTGTCATACCAAGTGTAAGGTTCCATTCCTGGAGCTTTTCCTTGATTTCCTGCAGACTCTTCTTTCCAAAGTTTCTTGTCTTTGCAATGTCATCTTCAGTCTTCTTAGTTAATTCGCCGATTGTACGAATATTTGCATTCTTTAAACAATTTGATGAACGTACTGAAAGTTCAAGCTCCTCAACAGGAGTATCAAGAATCTGTTTGATTCTCTCATCACCTTCGTCGCCTTCATCTCCACCAGAAATCTCACTGTCATTGAAGTTGATAAAGATAGCAAAGTGATCTTTAGCAATCTTAGCAGCTTCACCAAGTGCATTTACAGGTGAAATTGTTCCATCAGTCCAAATCTCAAGAACAAGCTTGTCGTAGTCATTGCGCTGACCAACACGGCAAGGCTCAATAGAATATTTTACTTTTGGAACAGGAGTGAAAATGGCATCCATAGGAATTGTTCCAACAACTTCTATGTAATGTTCATTCGTTTCAGCAGGTACGTATCCTCTACCAAGGTCAACCTGAATTTCAATATCAAGCTGAGCGCCTTCCATCATTGTAAAGATTACCTGATCCTTAGTCTTGACTTCAAGCTGTCCTTCCTTAGCAAAATCATCACTCTTTACTACACCAGGACCTTTGAATTCATACTGAATAGTGTCTGATTCAACGTCTTCTGGCAAGCACAACCGTATCATCTTAAGACTGTTGATAATCTCAAGTGTATCTTCAGCTACATTTGGAATTGCTTCAAATTCACTGGAAATAATATGAGAGATTCCACTTTCATCATAAGATGTAATACGGATAGAGGTAATTGCATAACCTTGGATAGATGACAACAATACTCTTCTTAAAGTGTTTCCAACTGTTGTACCAAAACCTGTTTCAAACGGGTAGGCATAAAACTTCTGATAATTCGGATTGGTACTGTCAATCGGTTCAAATGAAATACCTTTAGGTTTTTTGAAACCTTTAAGCAAGTTTTTGCGAGCCATCTAAACTCCTCTTTATTATTTAGAATAATATTCAACAATAAGGTTCTCTTTAACTGCGTAGTCAATATCTGTACGAGCAGCCAAGCTTACAACCTTTCCAGTAAATTTCTCAGCATCTACTTCGAGCCAACCAGGAACAACTTTGTCGCCATTAGCGAGAACAATTGTCTTGATTCCAGCAGAAGCTCTGCTTTCTTCTTTGATGGAAATTACATCGCCTACTTTTACGAGGTAAGAAGGAATATCAACCTTCTTTCCGTTTACAGTAATGTGGCCATGGCTTACCATCTGTCTTGCCTGCTGACGAGTCTTAGCAAATCCCATTCTATAAACAACATTGTCAAGACGAGATTCAAGAATCTGCAGCAAAACTTCACCAGTTACGCCAGTCTTTTTTGTAGCCATTACATAGTACTTGCGGAACTGCTTTTCGAGAACACCATAGATGAAGCGGAGCTTCTGCTTTTCTGTAAGCTGAAGACCGTATTCAGACTTCTTAGCGCGTCTAACTTCTTTCTGATTTCTCTTTGATTCCTTTGTATAACCCATTACAACTGGGTTGATACCCAAGGCTTTACATCTCTTTAAGAGAGGCTGTGTGCTTTTACCCATAACGTATTCTCCTTAAGATTTACATGCGTCGAGTCTTACGAGGACGACAGCCATTGTGAGGAATTGGAGTAACATCAGAAATAGACTTTACTCTCAAGCCCATAGCACCAATAGAACGGATAGCGTTTTCACGACCCATTCCTGGTCCCTTTACATACACGTGAACTTCACGCAAACCGTAACTAGCAGCCTTCTGAAGTGCTGTTTCAGCAACTGACTGTGCTGCAAATGGAGTAGATTTCTTTGCTCCACGGAATCCGAGTCCGCCAGAAGATGCCCAAGAAAGAGCATTTCCCTTCATATCTGTTACAGTTACGATAGTATTATTGAACGTAGCCTGGATATATACATTTCCTTCGTATACGCTCTTTTTTTCCTTTCGTTTCTTAACGGTAGCCATTATCTATCCTCCGCCTTATGCTTTCTTCTTGTTAGCAACAGTCTTCTTCTTACCCTTACGAGTACGTGCGTTTGTACGAGTTCTCTGACCGCGTACTGGAAGACCATGCTTGTGACGAAGACCACGATAGCAACCAATATCCATCAAACGCTTAAGGTTAAGACCGATTTCTGAACGGAGACGTCCTTCAGTCTTGTATTCAGCGTCCATGATTTCACGAATTCTTGCCAATTCATCCTGTGTAAGATCATTAGCCATTTTAGCTGGATCGATCTTAGCTTTTTCGCAGATTTCTGCTGCTGATGAACGGCCGATACCATAAATATAAGTTAAAGCAACAACTGTGTGCTTATTAGGGATATCAACTCCCGCAATTCGAGCCATCTGTTTCTCCTTAAGCCTTAGCCCTGTCTCTGCTTATGTTTTGGGTTTGAACAAATGATACGAATAATACCATTTCTCTTAATAACCTTACACTTGTCACAGATAGGTTTTACACTGGTTCGTACTTTCATATAAAAGCCCCCATGAGAATATTTTTTACCGAATCTTAGGCACCTCGCAATGAGAGCAATTCGGTAAAAGATAATATATCACATATTCCCAGTTCTTTTCTACTGCTAATTCGCGAATTTTCTAAAATTTCTTTTAGAGACTTCGTGATCTGATTTTGCCCTTCTTAGTAAGTCCTTCGTGGTGATGCATTTTAAGGAGAGCCTCAACCTGACTCATTGTATCAAGATCAACACCAATCAAAATGATAAGTGAAGTTCCTCCCATAAGCTGACTGATTGACTGTGGGAATCCGAACCATGTCTGAATGAGTGTCGGAATAATAGCAATCAAAGCAAGGAACAATGCACCAGGTAATATAAGTCTATTCAATATTTTTGCAAGATACTCTTCTGTTTTATCTGTGCGTACATTCGGAATGGAGCCGCCGTTTTCACGAATGTTCTTTGCGATTTCAGTAGGGTTCAGGGTTACCTGAGTGTAGAAGTATGCAAAGAAGATAATAAGAGTAACAAGCAATATATTATACCAAATTCCGTTAGGAGTAAGAACTCTTGCGACAGAACCAAGCCATCTTGCAGAATTTTCTCCCTTTGCGACTGACTGAACAAACATCAGAGGCATTGTAAGAATTGAGTTTGCAAAAATTAATGGAATAACATTTGAAGGATTTACTTTGAAAGGAATGTATGTACTCTGTCCGCCATACATTTTTCTTCCTACTACACGCTTTGCATAATGTACAGGAATCTTTCTCTGACCTGATTCTTCAAAAATTACAAGACCAATAATTGCAATGAACATGATGATTACAAGGATAACAAATACAAGCTGAATCTCACCTGATTTTACCTTCTGAGAAAGCTCAACAATTGCATTAGGTAAACGGGCTACGATACCTGCAAAAATCATCATTGAAATACCATTTCCAATACCACGAGCTGTAATCTGGTCGCCTAACCAAACAGTTACCATAGAACCAGTTGTAACAGTAACAAGGAACAAAGCCTTAAAGGCAATTTTGTTCTCAAGAACGATACAACCTGGGATGCTGTTTGCATAAACTGACATACCCCAGGCCTGGATAACACAGACAATGATTGTTCCGATACGAGTGTACTGAGCAATCTTTCTCTGGCCACCATCTTCCTGAGATATACGTTTAAGTGACGGGAAAATAATCACAGCAAGCTGCATAATAATCTGCATTGAGATATAAGGCATTACACCAAGCATCAAGATAGAGAAGTTAGAAAAAGCTCCTCCTACGAAGAAGTCCATGTAACTGGCGAATGCATTCTTATTCTGCGCAGCTAAATCGTCAAAGTATTTAATAAGAACATTTGCATCGATTCCTGGTACTGTAAGTACAGATCCCAAACGGAATACTGCGAGAATCAGGAATGTAAAGAGCAAACGGTCTCTTATTTCTTTAACTTTAAACATATTTATAATTGGATTGCTTGCCATGTTCTACTCCGCCTTATTTTGCTTCTTCAGCAGATGCTTCAGCAGTTTTTACCGAACCACCAGCTTTTTCGATTTTTGCTTTTGCAGATTCAGAAACCTTGTCTACAACTACGTTCAATTTCTTTGTAACTTCGCCGTTTCCAAGAATCTTTACAAGTGGGTTGCTCTTCAAAGAAAGGAATCCCTTCTCTGCGAGAGCTGCCTTATCTACAGTAGCGCCATCATCGAATTTTGCATCAAGCAATTCTACATTGATACATACGTATTCTTTCTTGAAAGGATAGTTTGAGAATCCCTTGCGAGCGATACGTCTGTAAAGAGGCATCTGTCCGCCTTCAAATCCTACATAAGGACCAGCCTTACCAGAAC
>JAEEGJ010013192.1_pt1 | contig 20156 bp, 12 predicted proteins | sample 8958761 | NCBI WGS metagenome assembly JAEEGJ01 (sample SAMN16246546, study PRJNA631951) | gut metagenome | biome: gut microbiome; feature: rumen; material: RS-attached | host: Bos | place: Iran: Karaj | collected 2018-10 | reverse complement strand
TGACCACGGTAACGCCGACGAAATGTACGAAATCGACAAGAAGACCGGCATGCCGAAGGTCAACAAGGACGGTACGTTCAAGGCCAAGACGAGCCACACCCTCAACAAGGTTCCGTGCATCCTTTACGATAACGTCACGGGCGGCAAGCTCGGCCTCAAGGAAGGCGACTGGGGTCTTTCCAACATCGCTGCGACGACGGCCAACCTCCTCGGCCTCGAAAAGCACGAAGCGTGGGACGACTCGATGCTCATCATCAAGTAATCCGGATGTCATGCCCGGCATTGTCCGGGCTCCAGCATTTACAAAAAACGCAGGCTCCTCCGAGTCTGCGTTTTTCTATTGCGCTATTGCACTATAGAAGCCTCACAGGGAAGCTTCAAGGGATTTCACTACTTCACCATCAGGCGGCCAACCCCGCCCACATTCCCCGCACGGACGCGGAGCATGTAGACACCGGGCTTCGGCGCTTCGACTGCGACACTGTTGGCACCCGCGAGAGCCTTCGCGGAGACAGTGCGCACCACATGGCCCTTCAGGTCCACGATATCCACGCGCACGGCGCTACCCGCAAGTCCGGCTCCCGCATCGAAACCCACCTGGAGCATCGTGCCGGACTGCACGGCCTTGAGACCGTCAAGCGTACGCGCAAGCACGACCTTCGGCGCGTCACCCACATGGACGTTCGCGACCTTCGGCGTCGTAGAGAGCATCACCTTCAAGGGAGCGCCGTTGACCATCTTCGTCGTCTTGCCGTCAACCGTCACGTACACGGAGAGGCCCTTCGAAGCGAGATCGTCGAGGCCCGCAATTTCGAGGAAGCCCATGCGGTCGCTTGTCGCCGAGAGTTCGACGTTCCAATCGTAGGCGCCTCCGGAAATAGGCTTCACGCTCTTCGCGAACCGCTTGCCCGATTCCATGATGGAAAGGTTCACGCGGCTACCCATGCCGGCTGGCGGTTCCTCGGAACGCGAGGCGACCTTGCCCGCGCCGAGCACGTTCCAGTTATCCACCTTGCCGCGAGCATCGGAGAGCTTCAGCTGCAGCGCCCATCCGCCCTTGCCGGCGGCCTTCGCAAGCACGAGCTTCTTGTTCAGCGATTTTATGGGCACATTTTCGCCATCCGCATTGACCAAGTTGCCAAAGTAAGGATCTGCCGACAGATTCCATTCAGATATTTCGTCGGGCTTGTTGACCTTCACCCACACCGCCTCGTAAGGAGCGAGGATTGTCGCCGGGTCGTATTTGCTGCCGATCGGATCCCAACGCCAGAATTCCACGGCAGGCAACAAGCTCCTGCAATATTCCTCAACCCATCCCTTCTGGCTTTCGTAGAACTCTTTGTCGAACTTTCCATCCATGTGGCTTTCGTATTCAAGCCATTCCCACTTCTCGTCACACGAATTTCCTTGATTGTAGTCCCCTTCCTCCTCTTCTTCCTCATCTTCCTCTACTCCCAGTTCCACGTACCAGCCGTAGGGATTCGATACAAGGTTCCAGCCGCTGTTCACGCTGTCCAGCGTCCAGGTGAGATCGTCGACGAAGGCGGAATCCTTCAACTCGAGCGCATTGCCCTCGAGCGAGTTGTACCAGTAGCCGCGGAGCAGATCCACAGAATCCTTGCGCGAAAGTTCCTGGTACTGCCAGAACTTGCCCGTACTGCTCGATTCATCCCACCAATAGAAGACACCGTCGTCCGACCACTTGTAACTATCGAAATCGACATTCCAGAGCGAAACCATGTGCCAGGAATCAGCCTTGCCATTCGCGATTGTCGGCGCCACTTCGAAATCCTGCATGTAGGTCGCCTTTTTCTCGCCATTGAAGATGGTCGCGGTAAGCAGGTAGTTTCCGATAGCCAGCGGGTACTGGGACCAGCGAGTCTCTTCGGGCCAATAGCTTCCTTCATCGATGGTATCATTCACGATCAGCTCGCCGTCATCGTTTTCTATCATGATGGCAATATAGGGGTAGTCCTGCACATACTCGAAGTTCTCCGTTTGCGCGACAAACTGGATTGCGTTGCCGGAAGTCAGGATTCGCGGATTCACGATTTCGAGCAGTTTCAATTCGGAATCGACATCTCTCGGGTCTTCCTTGCCGGGCTCGTCATTACCCGGTTCGTCGGAGTCTTCGATTCCGTTCTCCTTCGCGAAGCCTTCGGGATAGATGAGCACCGCAACGACAGGCTTAATGTCGCCCTCGCCCTCTTGAAACGCCTTCATGCCTTCGGGCGTTTTCAGGAACTCTTCCATGAGCTCGTCGCTCACCGTGCCCAGGTCAAAATAGCCGTTCTCGTCCGCCGGGACCAGGATGCCCGCCTTCGCCCTTTCAAGCAATTCGTCTTCATCCGTCGTGAGCGAAAGTGCCGCACGGAGTTTCCAACCTTTGAACTTGGATCCGTCCGTAATCGCCGGCGTAGAGGAATAGATATAGATGACCTGGCCGATTTCAAAGAACATGGGAGCGCCGTCGCTAGCCCTGCTGCTCACTTCCGTCAACGTACCTGTCACCGAATCCTTGGAGAATGTCATGATAGTCACGGGCGACGTCATGTAATTCACGCCTTCGCCAAGGAAAATCTGCGCTTCCGAAACCGCACTCGCTTCGCAATCGGTAGAAAGCGTATAGACCTGGTCCTGCATATACACATTATTCACGGCGAACGGGACCTTGCCCCTGGACGCCACCCAGCATACGGGTTCGCGATCAGAATTGTCCTGCGTCAGCTCGTAAGCGAACTGGGCCCACTTTTCATTAATGGTTCCTTCATGCGCTTCGAACCTATAAATGACACCGTTAACGTTGCCTAGGCGATCGTTGTCGTAGTTGCCAAGCATCCTCTCCTCTTCCACAGTGAGGCAGCCGAAATTGACGCAATCCATCGAGAACGTGACCCAGACATCGTTGACAACTGCCTGGCCCTGGCCCTCATAGCCCGGCAAGCCCACGATATAGGGAGTCGCAAGCTTGTCGTCATATTGCCACGAGAGATTGCCCACTTCCGTGAAGAAACGCCGCCCGTAGGTATTCAGCGCAGCGGCAAAGCTTGCCGATTTCATGGCAGAACTGGAAACAACTCCGTTCGTAAGTTCACTGTCATCGCCGCTTTCCTGATTCTCGATGCGAATCACATAGGAGCTCGTATCGAAAACGCCCGCCGTGAGCTCACCGGCAGCATTGCGAAAATTGCCCTGGGCAACCGTTATGGGCTCCGACGCCGCGACTCCACTAACAGAAGTCAGTGTACCTTCGGTATTGAGCTCGTTTGCAGCTCTTGTCGAATCGACAAAGCCCCCGCCAATCGCCCCCATAAAACCGGCGGCATCACCCGAGTTGTCAGAATAATGATAGTTTGCATAAAAATTGAAGGCCCATGCATACGAGCTAGGATCCCGCCCCACCGACATCTTACCGACACCAAACCCGATATCGCACGGAGTCGAGCCATCGCAGCGGATTTCGCCCACGGTGAAAGTATTGGTCATCTGGATAGCATAGCCGGAAGTGCCAAACAGCAAAGGATCAGCATAACCCACAAGGCCCCCGACCCAGCTTCCGCCCGTTTCGGTCCGATCCGCAACCTCAAGCCCTTCAACAGCCACGTTCGCAAAGAATCCTCCGACTGTCCTTCCAACAAGGCCTCCGATTGAAGCAAGCACTTTCCCGTATTCATCCTGTCCATTACTATATTCCGAATTCCAGTTATGCGTTACGGACAAATTCTTGACAACGACACTTTCCATAGAAGCAAGCGTATCCACTTTTCCAAAGAGACCGCCAATCGCTATATCATCGTAAGCATTCGAGTAGTCCTTCGCCTTTGACGAAACGGAAATATTTTCGCCCTGGAAATTATAAACACTTACATTCACGGCCTGCGAAGCTAAGACCCCAGCAAAGGAATACGACTTGATAACGGCATCTTTCACGGAAACGTTCGTGTATACATACGAACCCACCCCGAAAGTCGAAGCAGTGCCCAGTGACGCTTCATTTATAAGAAGTCCTGCGTAACGATCATTCTCCAGATGGACGTCCTCGAAATTGACATTCTCAAGTGTAATTTCGCCATTATCGCTCCTTGCGGCAAAGGCGGCGTAATCACTGGAGTATTCCGATATGCGGCAAAGGCCTCGCACCGTGTATGTCTTGCTGTCCTTGCTCCTAATGATGATCGCACCGCTTACCCCTTCAAAAACAAACGGACGGAACTCCTGATTGCACTTTTGCTGCGATTCGTCATAGCCACCGAAGTCGACATCCGACGCCAAGAAGAGGCCCCTAAGAGGAAACTCTTCATCGTAAAGAAACTCCCTCATGGCTTCGTAAACACCCGGTTCATCTTGATTTTGATTGCCCGCCCAAGAAGTAGCACATGTTTCGCCTTCGGCAGGCTCATAGTTCGCCTGTTGCTGCGACAGCTGCAAGTAGTATTCGCCATCGTACCCGGTCCGCTTTAAGCAATAGACCTTGGCCCCTTCCTCTTCCTGGCTTATTGTATCGGCCGCCCACGGTGATGCGGCGAGGAGGGTCGCAGAAAGCACGACCGCTGTTTTCAAGAAGGCAAATTTCCTGTCCATACGGAAACTCCTGTTAAAAATTCTATCCATAAAAATACGACCCGTCACTATTCAGCTGCCCTGACGCAGCGGACATATTCCGCCGCATAGGTACTATTTTCATATTCAAAACGAGCTTCATCGGCCGTAGACAACTGAAGAACAAAAGAAGCGTCCTTATTGTACGTATCGGCCGTCCAGAACATGGCGTCATAACTTGCATAGGCAAAATAGGTAACGCCGTAATAATTCCCATACCGGTGCCCCGCCGGAAGCGCGGTAAACCCGACATCATCAGTACCGTTCCCTTCTTGGCCCCAGCCGCTTGTCGCTTTCATCTTGCGTCCGGCCACGAGATATCCACCCAATGCATTCATCAGCGTCGTGAATTCCGATTGCTTAGGCAAGTGCCAACCCGTGGGGCAAACAGAAGAATAATAGGCTGTGCTCCAGGTATACAGGCGGCCAGCAACCCCACAGTATTCACTGGTATCCCCATAGCAGAGGCTTCCGGAGCTTGTCTTGTAGTTCAAGTTTTCGGCCATCCATTCCTGCGAACCGACAACGATTGTCCTGTACTCCTGTCCGTCGCGGGAATCGACCAGGGTGCCATAGTTGATATTCGGCTTAAGGCGGGTTTCCGTAGGAACATCCCAGCTCCATTCATCAAAATGCACCCAGCCGTTAGCCGCGCAGTAGTACCTCTTGTCCGTCGTCACGACTCCATACTTGACATCACCAACATTTTTCGAAGCACAGTCCAGGCCGTAGGTATCATACTCGATTTCTAGGGCTTCATCCCAGCCATCTGACCTGCAGATATAATAGGTAGCATAGTTCTCGTCGCCAAGCAGCGCGACTTCGCCCTCGTTGTCCGGCGCGCACTCATGACCGTAGGTATCGTAATCCTGCTTGGACACGTTCTGCCAGCCAATATCGGAACACCTGTAATAGGAATAATCCATGTAGCTCTTCAAGACCAACCCATTGCGGTGCTCCGTGCAGCCTCCAAGCCCGAGCGTCTGTTCGCGCGGAGTCGCCAACACCCACTGTTCGAGAGCCTCGTCGTACTTGTAGCAGTCTCCGGTTTCACTCCACCTGATAGAACCGTCCTCCTCGGCCTCCCAGTCTTCGAAATCGGGCTTGACACTCATGACCCAGTCGCCATCGCTGCAAAGGAAGCGGTTCCGCGATTCATAGTACATGCTGAGCTTATTCGTAACCTTGGCAATTTCACCTTCCTTTTTAGCATTGCATTCACCTAGTCCAAGAACATTTACCCAGAACATGCGCACGTATTTTTCGAAATTCGCGATTTCACCCACATCCCACGCAGCCATGTTCTTGCGCACAGTGGCAAGCCAGCCACTCAGATCCGTCTGCATCGCCCAGTCCGCCATTTCCGCCTTGGCGGTCGAATCGTTCCATTTTCCATTGCGTTCGATATCGTTTGCAAGATTGTTCAACCGTAACAGAAGCTGCATGTCGCTCGTGCCGCCCTGCAGGATTACATCGATAGCCAGCAGAATGGCGCTTCCCTCGCTGAAGGAGGCGATATCCAAGTCCCCGAAATTCTCGACAGAACCTTCAAGGCCGAAAGCTTCCAGGATTTCGGTTTCCGCCTGCTGCTTGGCATCCGCGACACTCTCGCCCGATGCCACCAGGCTACGCACGCGCGCGAATTCCAGATGCGTCAGCAAGTTCACGTTCACCGAGCTGCGTTCGGACAAATCCACCAATGCCTTCAGGGAGAGCGGAATGTCGGTAGTTTTGCCCGTTACTCCGAGGCGGTAATTGCCGCTGATTTCGACAACCGCATATGGCGAAGCAAGCGTCACCCCCATCACCTCATAGCCGCCGAAACCGCCCGTAGACCATCCCCTGTACACGTGGTCAGCCTCTTCGAGCGTCTCGCCGTCGAGTTCCCGCACGAAAACGGTCGAGATATTCGCAAATGGGCTCATGCCCGAGATATACTCGTCTTCTACCCCGCGCCTGGACGAGGAAGATTCATCGGAGTCTGCCGAATACTTCGCGCTGCTGGAAGAGTTTCCGCTGTCGGTCGAATCATAGAAGACCCATTCCCCATTCCTGCAAATCAGAAGAGAATCTGCATCCTTGAGGTAGGCGGTCATGCCTTCGCGGTCGTCATTGCATTCCTTGAGATCGTCGGAGCCGTTCACCACGTAGTCCGCAAGCATCAGCTCGTCCAGGATGCTCGAACCCTTGTCATCACCACAGGCCACAAAGAAAACCGCTACACCGGACAGGGCCAGCAATCGACGAACAAAACCCATAACATTCTCCTTTTTTTTCGAAAGGGATCCTGCTTATAAATCTATTATTTTTTCAGAAAAAAAGGAGCTTATTTTAGCACAATTCTACGTGTTGCGGCCTGATTTCCAAGGCGCACGCGCACATAGTAAAGGCCTTTGACGGGAACCGCGACAAAAGCGGCATTTTCGCCACGACGAGCCACCATCCGTTCGCTCGCCACGACCGTTCCGTTCACCGAGACGATGTCCACGCGACCTTCGCTACCGGCGAAGGCGGGAGCCGCATTGAACGACACGCCGACAAGCGAACCCTGCTGCACAAGGCGGAGGCCAGAAAGAACAGCCGCACCCGCAACAGCGACGTTCTCCCTGGAAACACGCAGCGTCACGGGTTTGGCGTTCTTCTCTAGTGAAATTTCCATGGCCTTGCCGTCCGTGGCCTCGAACGTCTTGCCGTCCGCGGTAATGAACACGCGGAGCCCCGCGGCTTGGACGCCTTCGAGACCTTCGATAGAAAGCTTCGCCTTGCGCGCACTCGTGGCGCTCGCTTCCAAATTCCATACAAATTCGCAATCGTCTGCGGTACAGGTTCCATCCTTCACGCTCTTCGCAAGGCGCGTTCCCGATTCCACGATGGAAAGGTTCACGCGGTCGCCCATACCTGCGGGCGGTTCTGCGAGCGTAGATTCCTCGCCCACGCCGACAAAGTTCCAGCTGTCGCGCTTGCCGTTATCGTCGGAAAGCATCACGCGCAAGCTCCAGCCGCCATTCGCGTCTGCGTTCGCTGCCTTCGCAAGCGCACGCGCGGAAGTTGCGGAAGCATCGTCGGAAGTCGCGGGAGATGCCGAAACGCTGAACGTCATGGGTTTCTTGACCTTCGCCCACACGGCTTCGTAAGGCTTAAGGGCATCGCACATCCCGTACTCGCCCGCTTCCGGATCCCAGCACCAGAACTTGACATCGTCGGACTTGTCCGCATCCAGCTTCACGCTCCAGCCGTAGGGATTCGCGACCAGGTTCCAGCCGCTGTAGCGGTAATCCAGTTCCCATTCGATATCGGGCACATCGTGGGGAACAACGCTTTGCAGTTCGATGGTCCTGCTTTCGAACGTCCCGAACCAGAATCCGCGCGTCGCATCATAATCTTCGCCCGCATCGTAGCTGCGGTACTGCCAGTATTCGCCGATAGGATTGCGTTCGTCCCACCAATAGAATGCCGATTCGTCGCCGAAGGATTCCATGTCCTTGAACGCGGCGATGCTCACCAGCTGCCAGGAATGGGCTTCCATCGTAATCTGCAAGGGTTCCACGGCCTTTTCGCCGCTCGATCCCGGCTGTTCGTCGCTAGAGCTCGAAGGCGCCTGTTCCATGCTGGAACTCGACAGGAGAATTTCTTCGGAAGAACTTTCTGGCTGCATTTCGCCGGAGCTCAAGGCAACCTCCACGCTCGAACTCGAAAGGAGCGCGCTAGAACTTGACAAGAGCGAACTGCTCGATTCCGGCACGCTGCTGCTGGAGAGCTCGGCGCTGCTGCTCGAAACCGGGATTTCCACGGCATGGAAGGTCGCATAGTAAACCGCGTCGCCCTTCACGACAGCCAAGGCGGGTTCCCAGCCCGTCCACGTAAACGTATGCTGTTCCGTCGCGGGCCTCGTCGGGGTTTCACCCTCGTACACAGGCATCGTCCCGTACTCGAATTCCTTCACGAACAGCTCGCGTTCGCCCTCCTTGAACACCACCCTGTAGCTGTTGATTGTATAGCGGGCCGTCACCGTCAAGTCGGATTCCACCTTGTCGAAAGTCTTGTCCCAGCCCGCAAAGGTGTAGCCTTCGTGTTCCGGGGGCTCGGGCGCGACCGCAGCCTCGCCGCTCTTTACCGTCTGCGTCCCGACAAGCGTCTTGCCGTCCTTATCCATGAAGTTCACGTGGAAGGCCACCACGGAAGTCGGCGCCACGGCCGAATGCGGACCCCACGCGATGAAGGGCAGGCTTCCGTTTTCGCCCTGTTCAAACGCCCACACATAGGGAGACTGGTCGGTGTTCAGGAACCCGGCAAATGTCGACTTCTGCATCGATGAAGCCAATTCCGTACCGTTGCTGTTTTCGTCGAGCGACTGGACCGCGCCATTCCTGATCACGTAACCCGAAGCGTATTGGCCGTTCTGGACCTTCCAGGATGCAGTCGCATCGTTGCCGCTATACTTGAAGGCGCCATACGGGTATTCCACCGCATCCTCGCCATAATGGTACGCATAAAACACGTCGACCTTCGCAGTGGCATCGAGCTTTCCGAAAAGGTATCCCGTCTTGGCCGTAGCCGCGGCAACCGAGCCCACATCGCCGATAACATAGGCGTTTTCGACCCTGACATCGGCATTGGTGACCGTAGCGCCCACCAGGCCGCCGAGCAACAGGCTGTCCGTACCGAACGAGCCTTGAACCGCGATATTGCCGGAGGCTCCCGACTTCTGCATGCTGCGCAGCGCATAGCAATAGCCGCAGATGCCGCCCACCATCGAGGCCGCAGGCTTCTCGAAATTCGAACCCGAAGCGTCGATACGGATAAGGTTATCGCCCAAAGCATCTACCGCGACATCGCGGAACGACACGGACTTGGTCCCGCCGCTCACCGCCCTGTTGAAGAAAGCGCCCAGGATGCCGCCCACGTAGACGGGGCTTACGCTATCGGCCACCGAGATGGAGCCCGTATAGGTCGAATTCAAGAGTTCAAGGTCGGTCTTGGCGCCGTTGCCGAGGATATCGGCAATGCCGAAGAATCCGCCGACGAAGATGCTGTCGTACGCCGGGAAGTAGCTGTTGACAAGGGTGCCGTCGTAAGAGGATTTCAGGTTCGAGCGGATATCCACTTCGCTCCTGCATCCCGAAAGACCCTTCCCGTTCACGGACAGGATGGCAAGCCCCGCAAATCCGCCCAGATAGGCGTTCACGCCGAAGCCATCGCCCACCGCAGTCGCAGAACCCGCCACCGCAATGGAGCCAAACGCACGGGATCCCACGATGGAGACGAAGCTGTTGTCGTTAAGGTTCGCCGCATCGGTTTCGCCCGCAAGGCCAAGGAGGCCGCCCGCATAGTAGGCCTGCGATGCCGCCCTCGTAAGGGAATCCTTCACCATCACCTTCACGGTATCCCTCTGCAACACAAACGCAGCACCCTTGAACACGGAAACGCGACCAACAAGGCCACCCGCAAACACGCTGTCCGCGTTGGCACCGCTGATCCCGACGACACCCGCGCTGTTCACGATCGAAAGGTTAGCCACCGCCGAAGAAAACGGACCGCTGGGTCCGTAGGTGATTCCCGCCTCGCCGAAGATGCCGCCCATCGCCGAGCCACCCGCAATCTTCGTGTAGGCCTTACCCAAATCGCTCGAATCGAGCTTTATGTTGTCCAGAACAATCGACGAGCTGTCCACCGTGGCATCGGCATAACCCGCATAGGCGTAAAGCCCGGTAACGCCGCCGAGCGCCGAGGGCGTCGATGCCGAAGACGAATCCTGCACCTTCGCACGGACCGTCAGATTCTTGAAGTCCACCTGGAAAGCAAAGCCGGCAATTCCACCCAGGAACACGGAATAGCGGCTACCCCAGTCAAACAACGTAGAGCCCGCAAAGTTCCCTTTTTCATTCGAGAGTTCGAGCACGTTGTGAATAAGGATGTCGTCGTTCGCCGTAATGTCCGAAACCGTCGATGCGCTGATGTTGCCCGCAAGGGCCCCCGCCACGGGCGCCTGGATATCCACATCCTGGAAGCTCACGCGACGCACCGTCGACATCCACACGTAACCGGCAAGGGCTCCGACCGGATAGTAGTCCGCGCCCGCTTCCGCCACATCGCGGTCCGCACGCGAATCCGACACCACCATGCGCACGTTCTTGAAGTTCACGTTCACGGCCTCGTGTTTCTCGATAGAACCGAAGAAGCCGACAGGCTGCGTCATCGCGCCCGCCTTCACGTCATGTACGTAGCAGAGGTTCTTTACCCAGAAGCCGTTACCGTCGAAAATGACCTGCGCGTTCGAAAACGCCAGCGGCACATGATTGTGCTTGCAGGTTCCCTCGGGAGTCTCCCCGTCGAATTCGCCTAGATCGATATCGGAGGCGAGCATCAAGTTCTTTTCGGCATTACCCCAGTGTTCCAGGACCAAATCGTAGAGCGCCTGCGGGTCGTTCGCATCGGCCACGCCCAAGCAGCTGCCACCCGACACCTGGAAAAAGCCGCCGTTGCCGCTGATTCCGCGGGGGCCGCCCGTGTAGGCAACCATGTTCACTTCGATCTGCCAGGAGGGATCTTTGCAACCCGATTCCGCATTCTGCGAAAGGTACAGGTTGTTGGGGCTGGAATTCAGCGTAAAGAGGCTGTAGAAACCTCCCGCGAACGCCGGAAGCGTTACGGAAAACAGCGAAATTGTTAAAAAACGTCCAAAAAATGACATCTCGACCCTCTATCTGTGAAAAGATATATTATATGTCTCCAAAATTAAAGTGACGGGCATCATACCCGGGGAGGGCCGTGAGCGCACACACCCATTATCGCCAAAAACAGGAACCCGCATATTCCAAGTTGGAATAGCGCACAGCTTTTTTCTACATTTCCACGCGATTAATCAAGGAGTAAAGATGTTCAAAAAAATCATCCTGGCGCTCGCCCTGCTTGCAGGCGCAAGCTTCGCCACCTGGGACTACTACCCTATCCCGGATTCGAGCTACGGAAGCTTCGAAGCCGGGCTCTACTACGACAAGGACCACCGCTGGTCGCAAGCCGGTGTCAAGGTCGGAGCAAGGTTCACGATGGTGAAACACCTCGAAATCTCGTTCACCGGTTGGGGCTACCAGTTCTGGAACGAGGAAGATTGCGCAAACTGCATCAACGGCGGTGACGGTCTGCGCGACCTGACCATCGGCGGACGCTACGAAGTGGCCCCCATGGTGACCGCATTCCTCGACTTCAACCTTCCCGTCGGCCGCGACGAGCACGACGGATACAACACGCACCCCCCTTCAAACGGTGAATTTTCCATGTACCTGGGCGCCCAGTTCTCCGTGCCCACCAAGCTCAAGGGCTTCAAGTTCGGAACCGAAGGCGGTATCCTCTGGGGATTCGAACACGACGAACGCCACTATGCAGGGCACCACAGCGACGAACGCGGCCTTGATATCCACCTCGGAGCCGAAGCCGCCTACACCATTCCGGATGTCGGGCTCACCCCCTACCTCGGGTTCCTTCTCAAGTTCCGCCTTACCGAAAGCGAATGGTACGATGGACATGACAATGAATACGGCTATGGCGACCGCAAGTCCCGCCAGTTCAACCTGTGGCTCGGCGCCTCGTACGCCATCAACAAGATGATCGAAGTCAAGGCCCACTTCATCTTCCGTCATGAAAAGTACAGGGGAATCGAGGATGTAGAAAGCCCGTTCCACCTCGGCGGCAACGCCGACGGCATCTACATGGGCGTCATTTTCAACTTCTAGGGCAAAAATTCAAGAAAAATGAGAGCGTCCGCACATGCGGGCGCTTTTTTTGCGTCCAACCCGTGCCTTTCGCTTACTTTTATATTATTTTTGTTAGCATACAAACAAAACCAAGGAGTATCCTAATGTTCAAGAAAATCATCCTGGCGGCAGCCCTCGCAGCGACAGCCTCCTTCGCTCAACTCAGCTTCGGTGTTCACGCCGGTGGCGATATCAACAACGTCTGGGGCGATGATACTGAAAATTCCGAAGCCGGCATCGGTTTCAACTTCGGTGGCGCGGTCAAGTTCTCCCTGCCGCTCCTTCCCCTCACGGTAGAAGCGAACGTCCTGGCCGACATGCGTAACTACACATGGGTTGTCCTAAAAAGCGCCAACGCCGATTTTGCCATCACCCAGTGGAACATCGATATTCCCGTGCTCGCACGCTTCTCCTTCCTCCCCATCCTCTTCGTCGAAGCCGGTCCGATGTTCTCCTTCAACATCTCTCAGTATGCTGAAGATTCTGCCGGCGACGAAATCAAGGCGTTCGAAGACTTGCTTCCGACAAACTCCTTCGAATTTGACCTCGTCTTCGGTATCGGTACTGGCATCATCCCGTTCATCGATGTCGACTTCCGCGTGAACATGGGCTTGACCAACATTTACCAGGATGTCACCGTTCCTCTCGTGGGAACTTCCGAAGTCAAGATCTCCAACCTGCAGTTCGTGCTCGGCGCGACCTACTGGTTCTAACCGTTGCTCCGCTTAACGCGGAACGGTTTGTCTAGACTAAAAGAGACGTGCAGCGATGCACGTCTTTTTTATTTGTTCAAAATAGGGTTTGAGAACCTTCGACACGAAACCTAACGGTTTCTTGTCCAGGATGACATAGCCTACTTCACGTCGTATTCGGGGACCGGCAGGCTCTCGCCGGATTTCATGGCGGCGTCGAGCTTCTTGGACTTTTCCGGATCGAGCCACCAGTAAACGGGGATGGCGTCTTCGCGGTTGAACTTGTCGAGAATCTTCTCCGGAGTGCCGTAGCGATTCCAGTAGAGGATGCGGTGGTGGTCGCACTGCCACATGAGCACGTACGGAACGATTTCGGCGAGGCGGTTATCCAAGGCCTTCAGGATTTCGTTCCTCTTCGCGAGGTCGAATTCCGTCTTCTGCAGGTCGATGAGGCTATCCACCACATTGTCCTGCACGCCGGCAAGGTTGTTCGTACCCTTCTGCAGTGCGGTCTTTGAATGCCAGCTGGCCTCGGGGTCGCGGAGGCGTCCTGCACCCCAGTTCACCCAGTAAAGGTCGAAGTCGGCATCGTCCAGGCGCTTGCGGAGCGTGCTCTGGCTCATCTGCTCGATGGTCGCCACAACGCCCACCTTCTTCAGGTCTTCCTGGAACAGCGTAAGGTGGCGCAGGTCCTCCTGGCTCGTGATGAAGTTGATCGCAAACGGCTTGCCGTCCTTCTCGAGAACGCCCTGGCCGTTCACCTTGTAGCCCGCTTCGGCAAAGAGCGCGCGGGCGCTGTCCGGGTTGAACGTGTAGAGCGGCGCCGTCGGGTTCTGGTTGCCTTGCCACAGGTCGGGGTAGTAGCTGTTCAGCAAGAAGTACTGGCCGAACATGTACTTCTCGTTCATCGCCTCGCGGTTCAGGAGCATCGAAAGAGCGCGGCGCACGCGAACGTCCTGGAACTGCGGCTTGCGCAGGTTGATGGCCATGCCCTGGAACCCGATGGGTTCCTTGTTAAAGATACGCTGCTTCACGGCCCAGCCCTTCTTCACCGCATCGAAGTCCGTCTGCTTCATCCAGATGCTGCTGGTATAAATTGCGTAAGCGTTGAAGTCCTGCTTCTTGAAGGCTTCCAGCGCCTTCGTCTGGTCGTTCATGAAGCGGTAGCGGATTTTCTGGAAGTTGTACTTGCCGCGGTTCCAGTTCTTGTGGAAACCCCACCAGTCGGCCCGGCGTTCCAGTTCCACATAGCGGTCTTCGCGGAAGGTCTTGATCTTGTACGGGCCCGAGACGACCGGGAACTCGTAGCGGATCTGGTTGAAGTCCTTCCCTGCCCAGGCGTGCTTCGGGAACGCGAGCATGCCCGCGGCTTCCCAGAAGTTACCCCAGTGCGATTCCTTCGCGGTCATCTTCACCGTGAGGCTGTCGACCACCTCCGGGCGGTCGAAACGGCTAAGCCCGACCTTGAAAATCGGCGTGAGGTTCTTCTCGTCCATGATGACGTCATAGTAATACTGCACGTCCTCGGCGGTGACGGGCTTGCCGTCGCTCCACCGGGCCCGCGCATCAACGTGGAAAGTGAACGTCTTGCCGTCTTCACTGACACTCCAGCTGTCGGCGAGAATGCCCACTTCGCGGTCCTCGGTGGAGTGCAGACTCACGAGCGGTTCGAACATCATGCCCATGAGCTCGGCGGAGAAGCTGTTGTAGTCTTCCCACATGTTGAACGACTTCGGCATCGCGGAGCCCCAGAGGGTAATCGTTCCGCAGGGGCGGGCGTCCTTCGAGGCCACCGGGTCGAACTCGCCCGTTGCGGTGGAATCGACCGGCAATTCCGGGCAGTTCAACTCGGCGTTCTTGCCCGCAGGCTTCGCGCCCGCAGAGCCCTGCTCGTTGCAGGCGGTAAGGAATAAAGTCAATGCCGCAGTCAAAGACACGGCGCAAATGCGAACAATAGAATACTTCTTCATGCTACGAAAGATAGATAAAACTAGCATTGTCTTCCCGGGCTTGTCCCGGGAACGCCGATTCCATTACGAGCAGACTCAATTATCTTCTTTGTAACGCCAATAGATTCCGACAGGTCATTCCATTCAGCATTCATCGACGCAATAAGATGAGCCTTCCATGTACGTGGGTAACGTTTTAGTTGCTTTTCCCTTTTGATGGCTTCATCAACATTATGAAACAGTTCATAATAAACAAGTTTTGTGATGTTGTATTTGTCTGTAAATCCCTTGTTTAAATGGACTTTATGTTCTACGATTCTACGGACAAGATCATTTGTAACTCCCGTATAAAAGACGGAATTATCACTTGTAGTTAGAAGGTAGACATAGTAGTTATGAAACCGCATACGACGAATATACACAAAACGGCTTTAAAAAACAAATGCCTAACGCAGGCATAGAAACGACGACCCCGGCACTGGGGCCGGGGTGACATTGACGGCTTTGCGCAGGCATAGAAACGATGACCCCGGCACTGGGGCCGGGGTGACATTCTGGATAATCTACGGTCTAAAGTACCTCTTGGGCTTGACCGGTTTCTCGCCGGAGGGCTGCGGGGCGTTCTTCTCGCGCTCCGCCTCCTCGGCCTTGAGCATTTCGAGCGTCGTGCGGGCCGCTTCCTGTTCGGCCTTCTTCTTGTTCGGGCCCGTCCCGCGGCCGTAGACCTTGCCGTTCACATGGACCTCGGCGGTGAACACCTTCTCGTGTTCCGGCCCCGACTCGTCCACAATCTTGTATTCCGGCGCCACGTGAATAGAGCTCCCCTGGGTGTATTCCAGCAGGGCGCTCTTGTAGTTCACAAAGTCCTCGGCGCTCATGATTTCTGCCACCCGCGGGAAATGGAACCGGTTGAGAATCGCCCGGACCTCGTCGAGCCCGCCATCCAGGTAAACCGCCCCGAGAACCGCCTCGTAGGCGTCGGCCAGGATGCTTTCCTTGCCCCGACCGCCCATCTTGGCCTCGGACTTGCCTATCTTGACATACTCGCCCAAATCCCATTCCTTTGAGGATTGCGCGCAGGCGTGCCCCGAGACGATGGCGCTCTTCCGCTTTGAGAGTTCGCCCTCTGGGTCGTTCGGGAAGGCCTTGTACAGGTACTCCGTGGTGAGCATGTTCAGCACGGAATCGCCCAAAAACTCGAGCCGCTCGTTGTTGCTCGTGTACGAGATGTCCTTCCCCATCAGGTAGGACCGGTGGACCAGGGCGTGAGCCAGCAGTTCCGGTTCGCGGAACCGGTACCCGAGCTTCGCCTCAAGCCCGTCACCGGACTTCTGGCGAAACCAGAGTTTTAAGACTTTATGCAAAAGGGTTTGATTTTCCATAGGCGGTAAAGAAAAAGGGCAACCCGTCCGGGGTCACCCTATTTAGTCCTGTTTTCGAAGAACCCGGCTAATTAAGCCTTCTTGGCTTCGATGAAGGCGACCACGTCAGCAACCTTCTGGAACTTTTCGGCGTCAGAATCGAGGATTTCGACTTCGAATTCGTCTTCGATAGCCATCACGAGTTCGACGCGATCGAGAGAGTCAGCACCGAGATCGTTGCCGAATTCGGATTCGGGCTTCACGTCTTCGGCCTTAACGCCCAGCTTGTCAACGATAACAGCGGTGACCTTCTTGAAAATTTCTTCGTTCATTGTAATCTCCATTTGGATTGATTGTTTGACTTAAAATTTAGTAAAAAACGCCTAGGCGTTCAACCCCCCGTCAACCCCCAGAATCTGGCCTGTGATGTAGCAGGCATCGTCGGAGGCCAAAAAAGCGACCGCATTGGCCACATCTTCGGGCTTTCCGATACGTCCGAGGGGGATCTGGGCTGCATATTTTTCCTTGGTGGCGTCGTCCATCGCGGCAGTCATGTCCGTCCCGATAAAGCCGGGGGCGATGGCGTTCACGGTAATGCCACGGGAGGCAAATTCCCTGGAATTCGAGCGGGTCATACCGATAATGCCCGCCTTGGCGGCGGCGTAGTTGGCCTGGCCGGCCTGGCCACGCAGGGCGTTGATGCTCGAAATATTGATGATTCGGCCGGTACGCTTGCCCATCATGGTACGGGCGACAGCACGGGTGCAAAGGAACACGGAACGCAGGTTCGTGGCGATCACGGCGTCAAATTCCTCGTCCTTCATGCGCATCAGGAGGCCATCACGGGTAATGCCCGCATTGTTGACCAGGATATCGACCGTGCCCATATCCTCGATAATCTGCTTGAAGACCGTCTGGACCGTCTCGGAGTCGGCAACGTTGCAAGCGTAGCTCTTGACCTGCACCCCAAGTTCGGCGGAAAGTTTGGCGGCCAGTTCTTCCTTGACCGAGGTGGAAAGGATGGCGACATCCGCGCCCTCGCTGGCGAGCTTGGTCGCGATGGCGAGACCGATACCGCGGGAAGCCCCCGTCACAATGGCCTTTTTACCTGTAAGTTTACCCATGTTTGTTCCCTGTATTTAAATAGTTATCCCTTCAAGGCCTGGAAGGCCTCGATGGTTTCGACCGGCGTGACCTTCACGTCGCGGCTAATCTTGCGCATGAGGCCCATGAGCACCTTGCCCGAGCCCACTTCCACACCCTGAGTCACACCGAGGGACATGGCCTTGTTCATGCAGTCGTTCCAGCGGACCGGAGATACCAGTTGGCGCACCAGGAGGTCGGCAAGTTCGGCACCCTTCGTGACCGGTTCGGCAATCACGTTGGCGATGACCGGCTTTTCCACGTCGTTGAACTTGGTCTTCGCGATGGCTTCGGCAAGGCCAGCCTGGGCGAACTGCATCAGCGGGCTGTGGAACGCGCCAGAGACGGCGAGCGGGATGGCCTTGATACCGGCGGCACCGCAGTTCTCCACGAGCTTGTTCACGCCAGCGACGGCCCCGGACACCACGATCTGGCCCGGGCAGTTGATGTTCGCGGGCACCACGGCGCCCACATCCTTCACGGCTTCGCAGAGTTCAAGAATCTTGGCTTCGTCCTGGCCCATGATGGCGGCCATCGCACCGGGGTTCTTGGAACCGGCAGACGCCATGAGCTCGCCGCGGGTACGCACCAGGCGCAGCCCCTCTTCGAAGCTGAAGCCGCCGGCGGCGTAGATGGCGGAGTATTCACCGAGAGAGTGGCCCGCCACATAGTCGAACGCGAAACCTTCGGACTTGAGGAGTTCCATCACCATGGCTGACACAGTAAAGAGGGCCGGCTGAGTGTTGTCGGTGCTCTTGAGCACTTCTTCGGGACCTTCGGCCATGAGCTTCGAGAGCGAGAAGCCGAGAATCTCGTCGGCCTGCATCATGATCTTCTTAGCAGGCTCGAAAGTAGAGGCGAGCGTCTGGCCCATGCCGACGTACTGGGCGCCCTGACCCGGGAAAAGCAAAATCGTCTTGGACATTTCAATCCTTTGCGGAAACCCGCGTTTTAGTTCCCCCAAATTTAAAAAAGAAAGGCCCCTTTACTAGGGTCGCAGGGCAAAAACCGCGCAATCCCCCCGAATAAAAGGAAAATGGAATGTTTTTGTAATAAGGTAAAGACTAGGGAGGGGCCGACATACGAGCCCCTCCCTAGTCAAAAAAACAGAGACGGAACCTTGCGGTTCCGTCCCCAAAAGCCTTTTACAGACAAATTAGCAAAAGCCGGTTACTTGGCTTCGGCCGGTTCGTCCTTGATGGCGGCAAGGCGTTCGTTGACGTTCTTGGAGACACCCTTTTCGGCATACTTCGCGGCGACTTCCACAGCCTTCTCGATAGCGAGGGCGTCGGAGCGGCCGTGAGCGATGATGCCCGTGCCGTTGAGGCCGAGGAGCAGGGCGCCACCGGTCATGCGGTAGTCCCACATCTCGTCGAAGCGGTGGCCCGCCGGAGTGTCGATGGAGCCGAACATCTTGTGGTGCATCTCGAAGAAGCCCTCGAGCATCTTCAAGACAACGTTGCCCGTGAAACCGGACGTGACGACCACGTCGGCGGCGCCCATGATGAGCGTCTCGCCTTCGATGTTGCCGATGAAGTTCACCGGGGCGGACTTCAACAGCTGGTGGGCTTCCTGCAGCACTGCCGGACCCTTGTGTTCTTCTTCGCCCATGTTGAGGAGGCCGACCTTCGGCTTCTCGTAGCCGAAGTAGGTCTCGGCGAAGGCGGAACCCGCGATGGCGAAATCGACCAGCGTGGAGGCGCGTTCATCGACGTTCGCACCGGCATCGACCAGGATGATCGGACGGTCGGCGGTCGGGATGACGCAACCGATAGGCGGACGGCTGAACTTTTCGCTCGACTTCCCGAGAAGCATGAGGCAGCTCGCCATCATGGCACCGGAGTTGCCGGCGCTCACGGAGGCATCGACCATGCCCTTCTTCTGCAGGGCGACGCAGGTCACCAGGCCGGAGTGGGGCTTCTTCTTGAGAACCTGAACGGGGTGTTCGTCCATGGCGACCGGATCCGGCGCATCAACGACCGAGATACCGGTTCCGGCGTAGCCGAGAGACTCGAGCTTAGCCTTGACCACGGCCTCCGGTCCGCACAAGACCACGTGCAGGTTGGCATTCTTGTTGACGGCGTTAACGGCACCTTCAACAACGACGTCGGGGGCGAAATCGCCGCCCAGAGCATCAAGAGCAACTTTTACCATGAACATCTCCTTGCAACGAAACGTTGCATCAACAAATTAGGCTTCGGCGTCCTTCATGTTGACAACTTCGACACCATTGTAGTAGCCGCAAACGGGGCACACGCGGTGCGGACGCTTTGCAGAACCGCAGTGGTCGCAGGTAGCCATAGCGGGCGCTTCCATCTTCCAGTGGGTGCGGCGCTTGTCACGACGGGCGGTCGAGGTTTTTCTTTTAGGTACTGCCATTTTTAACTCCTATTTTCCATTTTGCTCTTTAGAGCCTTGAGTTTTTCCCAGCGCGGGTCCATGGGCCTTTCGGACTCACCGGCACCGTCGTCGGGCGGATTGTTTGATACAAAGATAAAATCTTCGTCGGGATTTTTCACGGGCGCGACCGGTTCTTGCAGCAGAACCAGCTGTCGGATGCACTCGGATACATCTACGAAGTCCTGCCCCTGGGGGATCTTGTAGGCGAAGACATCTGCATCGTCCTCGTCCAGCTCCTGCTTTGCGATGGGGAGCCTCTCG
>JAEEGJ010013191.1_pt1 | contig 20157 bp, 18 predicted proteins | sample 8958761 | NCBI WGS metagenome assembly JAEEGJ01 (sample SAMN16246546, study PRJNA631951) | gut metagenome | biome: gut microbiome; feature: rumen; material: RS-attached | host: Bos | place: Iran: Karaj | collected 2018-10 | reverse complement strand
GACCTAATCGGAGAGGCTGTAACACCACGTTGGAGCATTGACTTCTCAAATATCAAACAGTGGCAACGCAACAGGTATGACACACGAGGCGTTAAACTCACCCTCCGTTACACATTCAACAGCGTGAGCACTTCATTCCGCGACGCACAAATCAACAAGAGCAGCGATGGACGTGTGGACTAAGCAGTATCATCATTTTTCATAATAATTGCCTCGGAGCGCTTGACGCGATCCGGGGCTTTTTTGTCGCATACCATCCGCTGTAAGGCGGTGGTTAGCTAATCGGTAAGGTGAAGAAACGGCTGGCACCGTTCTTCTCCTTGCTTTGTTTTTCTCCGCTCGCTGCTTCGCTGGAGTGCCACGATGTGTGAGCTGCCATAATCAATTCCCAAGAGGTTATCATTGTCATTACTCCTGCCGCTGATGTATAACTTTTTCCAGTGCAAAGTTAAGGGCAGCCGTTCCACTGCAAGGCCCATGTCGAGTTGCCTTTTGAAAATTTTCTAAAAAATTCAGTTCTGCGCCCATAATTTTTCGAGCCGCAAGCGATAGAAATTTTTCAGGCAAGCCTTGCGGTCGCTCACTTCCCTGCCTCACTTTATTACGCACCGTAAAAAGGTTATACGCGACATACGTAGACAATGATTATTCATCTCTTAAAAATTTCAAAGATTATGACAGCTTCATTCAACACATCGTTCTTCAGCACTCCTGCCACAGCTGCAAGCGGAGTTAGTAAAAAAGGTTTCCGCTCTACCGCATACAATAATTATGTGGTTGATGTGGTGGACTTCGACAATGAAATTCACACTTTCGAGGTCGAGGCAAGCACGGCAGACGAGGCGAGCGAGCAAGCCGCAGAGTTGGCAATGTCGCAAGGCACACAAGTTAGTTACTGCAATGTCTATTGCGAGCAATAACAAGCGAGTTAATAACACTATTCATATATTTCTAAATTTTACAATTATGGCAAATTTGATTTTAGCAAGCAAGCGAGAGGTTAAGAGCGGTGCCCAAATGTGGCACGTGTACCAGCACGAGAATGGCGCAAAGGTCGCCGAGAGTGAGTTTTACTTTGCACTGCCTTACAAGGCTTTGCGCTATGCATTCATGTTGCGCAAGCGCACCGGTGCGATAATCCCGAAAGCCATTTACACGAAGCTAATGGCGGACGTGAGCGCAAGCAAGGCACAAGCCGAGCCGAGCGCAGAGAGCGAGAGCGCACCCCAAGCCGAGCAAGTTAGCGAGCCGAGCGCACTTGCAAAGGCATGGGAAAGCATGAAAGCCAAGCACCCCGACAGCATTTTGCTGTTCCGCTGTGGCGATTTCTATGAGTCTTACGACATTGACGCTAAGATAATTAGCGAGGTTTTAGGCATCACCCTCACACGCACAAGCCGCAAGGACATCACCGCACAAATGGCAGGTTTCCCACATCACGCCCTCGACACATACCTGCCCAAGTTGGTGCGTGCAGGTAAGAGAGTCGCCATTTGCGATGAGCCTACCAAAGTAGCCGAAAAGGTTGAGCCAGCCAAGAAAGCCACACGCAAGAGCGCAAAGAAAGAGAGCAAGTAATTAGAAGTCTAACAAGGTGGGCGAGCAATCGCCCACCACAAACACCACCGAGTTATGATTTTTGAACAAATGACATCAAGCGATTTAGACAAATTGCACGGACATTTAGCCGAAGCCGAGAGCGTAATGGCAAAGTACCGCCCTGTGGGCGCAAAAATGGGCGAGTTTGCCCTGCAATGCGAGGAATATGCCAGGCTGTTAATTCTCGAACTCAATGCCTTTTCGGAGATTGTTGCGCGAGCAAAGAAAGGAGAGCGATAAATCGCACCGCCCACCGAGCAGAAGCCACCCTAACAAGGTGGCTTTTGTTGTCTTTTAGCGGTGGAACTAATGAGAGTAACTTTGCCACAACAAAACCAAACGGCAACGAATATGGCAGTAACCCTACAAACAGAACTGGGGAGCTTGATGTTTTCCTCGCAAATTCCCGACATCGTGATCACCACAAGTGATGACAACGAAGTCGAGGTGTGTCTCGACTGTCGAGACCACACCATTTTCTCGGCACTGCATTTCCCATACGGACGGAGTGTGAAGATACACGACCTGAGCTCGGTAATCGAGTATTACCTGCGCGACCGCAACACCTCGCTCGATGAGTTCCAGTTGCGATCCGTCACGAACGGAACGCAACAAATCCTCGCTACGTTCCAAGTGCTTTATCTCGAACAGCACTTCACTGGCGACATCGAGGAGTTTTTGCGGAACAACTTCCTCACCACTATGGCGGCAAAGCTCACTTCGCCAAAGGCTACGGAGTTCCTGCATTTCTTCATCGAGGCTAACGCCCAGGAATACATCACCTACCAAGTGGTGGCAAGTGTCTATGGCGGCGAGCCGCGCATCTACCAGATGAGGGAGAACTGCGGTCTGTATAACCACGACCGCATCAAGTCAGTGGAACTGACCTGTGAAATGCTCATCGGCATTGTGGAAAGTCCTGCCGACGGCAGACCGTGCGAGGCTATCACCCTGCACGCTTACAGCGTCCATGCCGGGCAACGTGCCTTCACATTCTATGTGCAGGATCACGAGCCGCCGCTCTCGCTCTATTTCCGCAATGCCTTCAACGTCTATGAGCGTTGCGACCTGCAAGCAGTCACCACGCACAAGGCGAAGTCTGACCGCTCAATCGCCGTCACCCATCGGCTTTCGACGTTCTACAACCAGCAGAACGAGAAGCAGTACGAGGTCGAGACCTCTGGGCTTACACTGGAGCAAGCCCGGTGGATTGAGCAGCTGTTCTATTCCCACGACGTGCGCATGGCGACCAAGCGCGACGACTTGTCGGAAGAAACTTTCGGTCAGTACAATCCGCAATATATGCCGATTGTCCTTATCACCGACTTCACCTGCGAAATCCACGACGAGGACGGTGAGCTCAACACCGTTAAGTTCACCTATCAGTACCAAGACAGGAGAACCTATCTTCCTACTGATTACCTCTCGGTCGACCACGACAGAATTTTCACCGCACCTTTCAATCCCACCTATAACTAATATGGCACAATCCATCCACATATCGACATTGCGCAAGATGCTCAAAGCCGGCGACCCAGTGGATATAAAGCTGTGGGTCAAGTGCGGTGAAATCCAGGAGTGGCGAAATTGCATACCGCTGCGCTACAATTTCTACAAAGGCACGCAGCAGTTCAAGTTGCTGAACAGCAACCAAATCAGGCAGGCCCGAATTTGCTGCATTTTCAGCGTGAATAATCTCGAAGTGTTTTTGACCCTTCTATTGCTCATTACAATAATTCCATTCGCATAATGAAAGATCTACAATTCAATTCAGTTGAGACCATACCTAACTTGAACGCTTCGGCGGCGTTCCAAGTGGATAGTGGCAAGGTGTTCAAGGAAGACACGGACATCGTACCCGTCATCGTTGATGACAAGCTCAGTTATATGCCGTGGGGCGGCGACAACGCCATGCCCTTCAACATCCTTGAACTCATCGAGAGCGACGAGACGCTTTCGACCTGCCAAATGTTCAATGCCGAAGTATGCTACGGTTCGGGATTGAACTACAACACCGACGAGTGCAGTGCTTCGGTCAAAGCCGATGTCCATGACTTCGCCCTCGACAACGCATTGCCCTTGTATTTCCTCGGTGTGTGCCAGGACTTCAAGCACTTCGCCTTCTGTGTGTCGGTCATCATCCTCAATGCCGACGGCACCAAGATTGTGCGCTTGCTCCGCAAGGAGGCTTGCTACTGCCGACTTTCCCCTGCGGACAAAGACGGCGCAATTCGACAAGTCTTGTATGCCAACTGGCGCAACGCAGTCAGCAGCCGCGAGGACATCGAGGTGATTGAACTGCTCGACATCAACTCGCCGTGGCGCGACCTCGCAATCCGCATGGGCAGGATAGCGGGCGACGACGGCAGGACCGCCATCCGCACCGCGTGCCGGAAGTTTGCCGTGCTGACACGTGTACCCACACCCGACAGCACTTATTACCCCATACCTTACTACGCTTCGCTGTTCAAGGGCAAGTGGTACAACATCAAGCAGCTCATCGGCATGGCGAAAGAGGCGAAGCTGAAGAACATCGCCCCCATCAAGTACCAGATAGAAATCTCCAACAAATATTGGGATTCCATCTTCAAGAGCGAGGGCATCACCGACCGCCACCAGCAGCAAAAACGCATCGTGCGCGAGAAGCAGCAGATCCTCGACTTCCTCACCGGCGTAGAGAACGCTGGCAAGGTGTGGTTCTCCACATTCTATGTGGCACCCACAGGCGAGGTTCAGCATGAGGTCGTCATCAACAAGATTGACAACGACAAAGAGGGCGGCGACTGGTCGACCGACATCCAAGAGGCGGTGAATATGTTCTGCTTCACTATGCGCGTGCATAGCAACCTTGTCGGCAGTGTGCCGGGCAAGTCGCAGACCAACAACAGCGGCTCGGACAAACGTGAATTGTACACGATCGCCCAAGCCCTGCAAAAGCCGTATCACGACCTTTTGTTCACCGTCCATCAGATGATCATCCGCTTCAACAACTGGAGCGGCTGCAAAGTCGATGTTCCCTTCATCCAACTCACGTTGCTGAGTGAACATCAAGACGCTAAAGAAGTAACCATCAATCCAAATAGCAATGACACGACTAATAACCAGTGACGAGCAGTTGCGCAGGTATCTGCCCAATGCTTTCGCCACGGCGCAGGGCGAGCCGCCCTTCTTCGACAAGGTGCTGCCGTGGCTTGAAACCGCCGAGCGGTGGTTGTTCCAACAGTTCATCGGCGATACATTCGAGCCGTCCTTGCTCGCTATGGGCGAGAACGAGCCAGTGCGCCTGACAGCAACGTGCGTTGTGGCGCACGAGGCGATGCTGCGTGCCGTTCCGAGTCTCGACCTTGTGCTTACGCCCAACGGCTTCGGCATCGTGAGCAACCAGAACGTGGCACCAGCAAGCCGTGAGCGTGTCTCACGCCTTATCGCCTCGCTCGAAACCAGCCGCGACAATGCCATTGAGCAGCTGATAACGTACCTGTTCCGTGAAACGGAATGGTACGACAGCCCCACGCGACATTGGTTCACCGCCACGCTGTTCCCCAATCTCGACCTCGCCAACCTCTGCGGCTTCACCGAACATCGGTGGGCGAACTACCTGGGCTTGCGCTCCAATGCGATTACCATTGAAACGGAAATCGCCAATGACTATGTTTCGCCCGAACAACTCGCCGTGTTCCGCAACGAGGTGTTCTGCATGGACTTTGAGTTCTCGCTTCAAACTTCGCAACACACTTCGGTATTGCAGCAGTTGCGCTCAATCATCGTGAGAATGTTGCGTGGCGAGCCAACGCCCATTCAGTCGCTCCGCGACATCGTGGACTTCATGCGCAAAAACGAGGAGCAGTTTGCGGAGTTTCGCCACAGCGACACTTACCGCTTGTATGAACCACCAATTTTTGAAAATAAAAAAAGAAATCATGGCTACTTCTTCTAAAAACACGGTCATCAATATTGACCTTAATCTTCCCACCAAATGGGAAGAATTGAGTGATGAGCAACTGCGTTACGTCTACCAATTGCTCGCACAACACTTCAACTTTGTTGAAATTAAAACTTACTGTTTGCACAGATGGTCTGGACTCTTGGTTTGGCATCGCTATGGCAAGCACTGGGCTTGCAAGCATGACAAGGAGAAATTCATTCTCACAGCTGAGCAGGTTGAGCAAGTCACCCATGCGCTCGATTGGCTTGAACAGATGCCGACAACACCTGTGAGAATATCGAAAATAGGGCATCACCGAGCGCTTGATGCCGACTTTCAAGGCGTGCCATTTGAAACGTACATCATCTGCGACAATCTCTATCAAGGCTACCTCTCGACCAAAAGCGAATACATCCTTGATGAACTCTCCACGCACTTGTATAAACCAAGTGACGTGCGTCTGCAAGATGCTGAACGTGTGTCAATATTCTATTGGATGGCTTCATTAAAAGCTCATCTCGCTCGAAACTTCAAACATTTCTTCCAGCCCATTGACAACGCCAGCGTTGACAATGGGAATATGTTTGAACAGGAACAATCGCAGTACGAAATTTTGCAGAACGCCGTCAACGCCCAAATACGAGCCTTGACGAAAGGCGACATCACCAAAGAGAAAGAAGTCCTTTCGCTTGACACGTGGCGAGCCCTCACGGAACTCGACTGTCAAGCCAAAGAGTATGAAGAAATCAACCGCAAATACCCATCAAAATGAACGACTATCCGCAGGGCATCTGGGATGCCACAGAGTATTTTGAACACCTCACCGCGACCAACCGCTTGGCAAAACGTGAAGGCTTCACCTTCTGCCGTGTCAGCGGCTTGGACGGCTTCGAGGAAGCGTTGGAGAACATGCAGCACTCCACAGCTCTTGTGTGCGTGAGCGACATCGCCAACGGCTACACCGAGCTGAACAACACGCCTCGCACGCGGAGAGTGAAGACCGTGTTTTTCGCCATGCGACACAAGATTGACGATATGAGGGCACGCAACACCTGCATGGACACCATGCGAGAGGTGTTCCGTCAGTTCATGTCGAAGCTCATACTGGAGAAAACCAAGCTCGAAAACCACTGCATCTATCTCGACCCACGAATTTCGTTCAACGAGATTGACCGATACTTCTTCAGTGGGTGCGCTTGCGCCTGGTTCCAAGTTGCCGTTGATGTGTTCACAGATTTAAGACTGAACCCCGATGAATGGGAATAGCCACATCACCGAGCAACAGGCGCAGAAAGAGCGCGAGAAGTTCGTCACCGCTTTCAATGACACAATGGTAAAGATTTGGCAGGAGCAAATCACATTGTTGGATGTCATTGACACCGGGGCACTGCTGGCTTCGCCAAAGGCTGTCGCCATGCGTGCCGACGGCAGGTTTTTCGAGGTGTCGCTCTCGCAAGCCTTTCTCGAATACGGCTTGTGGCAGGACTATGGCACGGGGCGCGAAACGCCCCGTGGCAACAGCGGAGACATCGGCAGAGCCAAAGTGCGGCAACGCCGCAAGTGGTTTAGCCGAAAGTATTACGCTTCGGTCATGAATATCAAGGAGTTCTATGAAGACAATATAGGTCGCTCATTCACGGGCATAATTAGCGATTTCGCACAGCGTTGTAAATAATAGACCACATAACAAGAATACAAATAATCGCATATTTCGAACGCAACATTCTATTTTGAGAACAAAATTTATGGAATAATGCACATTTTTCGCTTATTTTGGAACGCAATTCAAAAAAAATATTGTAACTTTGCAGTCTCAAAACTATATTTTATATGGAAACAGAAGTGTTACGCATAATAGAAGGAGGCCTTGTGGGGGACAAGAGAAAAATTTTGGCGTACTCCTCAAAGTTAGCGGACAGACTATCTAGAGAAGGTAATCTGGCTCTTGCCAAGTGCATCCGGCAGAAAATTTCCACCTCACTCCCCCAAGGTCAAGTTTTAGCTGATGCCGTAAGGTTAATGCCTATAGATACGGATAGCCATTTGCAAATTGTTGAGGTTCACCCACCCAACAAAAGCAGACAAAATATTGTTTTGGAACCAATTGTTGCCCGGCAAGTATCTGACTTTATCGACATGGTCAATCATCGTTCTGAATTAGAACTTGCCGAAATTGAAATTAACAAAACCATGTTACTTTATGGGCAACCTGGATGTGGAAAAACGAGCATTGCCCATTATATTGCAGAACACACTGGACTTCCACTTATTGTAGCTCGTTTAGACAGTGTGATTTCATCTCTTCTTGGTAGTACAGCAAAGAATATCCGAAAGATTTTTGACTATGCGAATAGCATGCCTTGTATTTTATTTCTTGACGAATTTGATGCAATTGCAAAAGCACGAGATGATATTCACGAATTGGGTGAATTAAAAAGAGTCATTAATAGCCTTCTTCAAAACATTGATAACATGAATTCTGATGGTGTGTTAGTTGCAGCCACCAATCATCCTGAAATTCTTGATAGGGCTGTTTGGAGAAGATTTGTACAAGTTATAAACGTTGGGTTGCCGACTGAAAAAGCTATTGAAGAAATGATCACCATTTTCTCCTCACCATATACTAGTGATATCTCCCACGATTCACAGAAAAAAAAGAACTTTATTAAGGCAGTTCAAGGACTATCTCCTTCTGTAATTAAGAATATTTTTGATAGAGTGAAAGTGAAACTTGTTATAAAGGGGAAAAGTAAAATTGAATTTGAGGATCTTTTCTCGAGTGTTTTTGAGGAAACGAGTCAAGATCGGTCTGAAGCTGCCTATGTATGTTTCCTTAACAGTTATGGCGTAGCTCAAACTGAAATAAACAAAAGATTTGGTATTAGTTTGAGAAAAATTAAATCATATTTATCAGCAAACAATTAAAAGAATATATTATGTCCAAGAATTTACCAATACAATTTGTTGAAACTAGAGGAGAACAGGATGTTTTTCTTAAAGAAGGTGGTGGAAATAGCGAACCACCTAAATGGGTGACAAATGACACTATTGAGCGAAATGCAGTAACATTACGAAGGTCATTTGAATCATTAGATGCTTTATTTGATAACCGTGAAGACAATGAAGATTCATTACCTTTGCTGGTTGTAGCAACATTGCATGAAAAAGCAACGGCAAAATCATATCGAGCCAATGTGCGTAACATCTTTGACACTAAGAAGAAACGCAATATAATTGGTGTGTCAACACCAAGAGATCTTATTGTCAAAATAGACAATAAATCTGAGCTCCATCGCATATCCAGTATCTATAATGAATCAACACTATTATCTCTATGTAAATTAAAACGTGTTGGTGTGGCGGCTATTGTGGATCTATCTGCCTTTAAACCAGAAGTTGAAGATGATTTAATTGGACATACGATAAAAATACGTCTTGTAGATTATTTAGATGAGGCTTTAAACATGAAGTCTGAAAAGATATTCCTATCATTATGCGCTAAACATGGTTTTACAGTTCATAAAGCTAATTACGCACCAGGTTTACGTATTTATTGCTTGAAACATAGTGCAAATACTAAATCAATAGAACCGATTATTACTATGGACAGTGTTATCTCTGTCAAAAAAATGCCATATATCGATTTGAGTATTTCGCCAGAGCCATATAACACAAAACTTGAAGTCAAATTGCCTCGAGAAGGTGAGGAATATCCGATTGTTGGTCTTTTGGACTCTGGTATTGCAAGCATTCCTCATCTATCTCCTTGGATACAAGATAAAAATTATAACATTGCTGATTTCGATGAGTTTGACTTGGATTTTAGGCATGGAACTACTGTGGCAGGAGTAATGAACTATGGCGATGAGTTGGAGAATAGCAATTGGACAGGCTGTTCACCCATGAAAATAGTATCCTGTATAGTTAATACCAACCCCCACAATGTACAAGTAGATGAGCTAGAAATGATTGAACACATACGAGCTGCTGTTCAATCTCATCCCGATGTTAAGGTATGGAATTTATCACAAGGTTCCTCTTATGAAGTTTGCGATAATTGTTTTTCTGATTTTGCCATGGCTTTGGATTGTATCCAGAAAGAATTTAATGTCCTTTTCTGCAAATCTGCTGGAAATATTGATTACCTTTATCCTGACAAATGCCGAATAACTCAAGGAGCTGATTCGATCTGCAGTTTGGTTGTTGGATCTATAGCTGATAGATTTGACCGTGAAGGCGATGCAGAGATAGGTCAACGTTCTCCTTTTTCAAGAATTGGGCCAGGACCCGAGAATCTCATAAAGCCAGATTTAGTTCATTATGGAGGTAATACACATGCCAAAATTCATTCATTTACGGAGGTTGGATATGAATGTGGGGTTTTAAGTGGCACTAGTTACTCCACACCGAGAATAACAGCATTAGCTGCTAATTTGGCTCACCGCATTAATAAAGATTTCGATCCTGTGCTAATAAAAGCTTTACTTATACATAGCTCAAGCCATAAGAACAGTAATGATTTAGATAATATGTCACTCTTGCATGAGCAAGGATATGGACTACCTGCAAATTTGAATGACATACTCAATAATGACGCTGACGAGTTTACGATGATTTGGCATCCATCATTCTTGAACGGTGACGCACAAATTCAAGACATACCATTCCCATCTTCCATGGTAGGAGATGACGGACTTTTTTATGGCGACATTACAGTAACAGTTGTTAGTGATCCTATTTTAAAAGGGTCTGAGGGAACAGAATATTGTCAAAGTGATGTTGAAGTTTTGCTTCAAACATATGACCATGTAAACTATATTCCTTTGTATGCTGTAGGCACTCCTCGGTTTTATAGAAATTCTGATCGGCTATCAGACCCGAAAAATATTTTGGGTAAGTCTTTGTATATCAAAAGTTCTCATCGTAGTTCAGATTGGGAAGAGCGAACATTAATAGAATCTGAATTCAAATATCAGCCAGTAAAAAAATACCATGTGAATCTTGAGAAGATGCATTCTTCTTCACGTAGGCGATACCTGAATTCTACAAGAAAGTGGTGCCTAAGTATTAAAGCTTTATATCGTGATTCGGTAACAACAGACCGATATTATGACGGCATTAATGGTTATACTCGTGCGGTTGTTGTAATAACGATTAAGGACACGAAACATAAGGGTGTGGCGTATTCTGAATGTTTTGCGAGCCTGGATAATCATAATTTCTCTCATTCCGATTTAGAAATCCGTCAAAGGATAAATATAGTCAATGAGCATGAGGATTAACACAAATATCCATCTCATTTCCCGATGATCGCGAAATCTAAATTTCTAATCACCTTGTTGTTTCAAACACGGTGGTACTTAATCATGTGAGTCTACCAAAGGCACATCATAACTTTCATATAATTTAAAGCCTACACTAGTGGGCTTTTTTGTCTTTTGGCGAGTGGCATTGTCAATGTAGTTTTGCACCAGTAATCGCAAAACTACATTTTTTATGATTGACGTAAACCAACTCACCTCGCTTATCTCGGCGTTCCGTGTCGAGACAGAGAAAGAAAGTATCTCGCCCGAGACCGTCGGCAAGATACTCCAAGACATCACCGACCTGCTCGCCACCGCATCGACGGACGCGGAGCGTCAAATCCTCGATGACTGGAAAGCTATGTTGTCGCAGTTCTATGTCGTCTATGACGTGGCGGATGCCAATATGCCCGACCCACAGAACATGTTCCTGCGGTTGAAGGCACGCAACCTCGGCAACGGCAACTCCTATTCATCGTCGGTGCCCATCGCTGGCGCAACCGACATGAAAGCAGGAGCGATGACGGCCACTCACGTTCAGACCATCATGGCCCTGCAAGCTGCCGTGAGCCAACTGCGTTCCTCGGTCACATCGTTGCAGACCGCAAGCAGTCAGCACGGCAACCAGCTGTTCATCATCCAAGCCGCAGGCTATGTCGTGACCGGCATAGCCCAGGGAAATCCTCACTCGTCGAGGGTGAACCTGCGGATCACCCAGCACGACGTGCGCACGGGTGAGGACTTCGTGTTTGACGGCAGCACCTATCTCACTGGCGCGACCAATGAGAAAGCAGGAGTTATGACAGCAGCGCAGGTGCAGTCTCTCGCCAACGCCAAGTCCGCCATCACCGCACTTCAATCTGCCATGCGCAATGTGCAGGGCGCAGGGTGCGTTGTGGATGGCGCAACCGTGTTCCACATTGCCACAGACAAGGTGGGCATCATGCTTTTCGGCTACAACCTCGCCACTGGCGAGCGTGAGGTCGAATTGCAGCAGTTCTACCTCACAGCAGCCTCAGAGTATGGTGCTGGAGTGATGACCGCCCGACAGGTCAAAAGGCTCAATGAGCTTTATCAGGCGGTGTTCGGAGGCACAGGACTGCCCTCCGTTCACTCCTTCTTTAACTTCGGTATACAGATTGGCATGGGTAAAGACGAGCTTTACCTCAAAGGTGGCGAGGAACTGGTCAATCGCGGTTTCGTGCCGTATCTGTTCAGATACTCGCGCAAGCGCAACCGCACCATTGACCAAAATGGAATAAAAGGGCACGGCGACATCCGTAAAGGCTGGAATGTCGTCGGCAAGGGCGACACCATCCGAATCGGCAACAATGGTCACGTCAGCATCGACAAAATCATGTTTGAACACGATGAGTACAATGACGAGCAGATGCAGAACATGGCACAGTTCCAAAGCGAGGCAAAGTTCTTTGTCGCCGACAAACTTGATGAAGCCTTGGGTATCAGATATGTGCCATTCGGCAAGAACCGAATCAACCTACATGTGAAGATAAACAACGAGTACCAGCTGCGTAAGGTGCGCTTGCAGTACGGCATCGCCTTCGCCTCGTACCGTGCCGGCAAGCGGGAACTGCTTGACAAGACACGCCTTGTCACGCCCATTGTGCCGTTCCACATCGCCAATGTGTTTTTGAGCAACGGCAGGTACCGCTGGGTGTTTGAGCGATAGGGGTACAAAAAAAAGATGAGCGGCGGCACATCTTTATAAAGGACGGTGAACTGCGGTACACCCTTAACAAGCAGAGAGAGCAACGGCACCCTCGTACTGGTACTGCAAAGGTACTGCAAACCGAGCGAACCACAAAATAATTAACAATTATTTTTATTTCCGATGTGTTGACTTACAATTAAAGCATAAGGCTTCGTTGTCCCACAAGATAATGTAGCCTGCTTTTTACCCAACTAGATCAACCCGGAGTTGGTGGCGAGGGTGAGGGCTTCGGTGATGGATCGGGTACCGAGACGTTCAAACAAGAGACGTTTATAGGTCTTGATAGTGTCGACTGAGCGACACATCTTCTCTGCGATTTGTGCTACGGTGTAGCCTTGTGCTGAAAGAATGAGCACTTGTTTCTCTTGTGGGCGAAGCGTAACGGCCTCTTTAAGAATCCATCGATGGTGGTCAAGTGAGTATTCCCAGTATTTTGCATCGCCTTTCTTGTGGAATTCAATGTGACCAGGCTCGCTGTGTGACGAAAGAGATACGATACACATCGCCAACCATGCCCTACCGTCGTTGGCAAGAGCAAACGGAGTAATTTTATGATTCACCAAGAATGTGGAGTCGCCATCACTGATGTGAAAATCGTAGCTCATGAAACACCCTTTGCGCTCACCGAGCGGCGTGTCGTTAAACTTCTGGAATCCGGCTTCGTTTATCTCGGTAAGCATTGCCTGCTCATCAATAGGCACATGCTCGATGTAGAAAGTATATCCCATCTGTTGCACTTCCTCTGCTGTGTGACCGCACAGGAACAACGGGTTGCTTGCCACGTGAAGAAACTCGCGCTTAAAATAGTCAATCACATAGATGCTCTGATAAGTGGCGTTAGCCATTGCGTCAACGGCGCGCTTAAGCAATTCAAGGTGGGAATACCGCTCATCTTGAATGTCGCTTACTGAATTTATCGTCGAAAAGAAATCCTCAACTTTTGCCATTATGGTTTGATTTGTGAGCGCAAAGTTACTGCAAAAAAAGAAATTGTTAATGATTTTCACACCCAAAAGTGTGAAAGTTGTCCGATTTTCATTTTTGCTGCAACATTTCACACTTAAGTGTATGTCTAATGCATGAAAAGGCCAATAATTTTGCTCTCAAAAAACAGTAAACAGATATAACAATGAGACGTATTCAATTCATTATTCTTTCGCTGGCAGTGGCTATAACAGCGACTGCCGCAACATTCACGGGAACGGTCGTTGACGAGGCGGGCCAGCCCTTCGCTTTCGCCAACGTTGTGCTTCTCAATCCCATCGACAGCGCATTTGTATCGGGCACAATGACAGATGATGCAGGTGCGTTTTCGCTCACTGCCGAACATTCAAGTGTAATAATTAAGATCTCATATATTGGCTATGAGACGAAGTGTGTCAATGCAACTGCCGGCAACATGGGCACCATCCAACTACAGCTGGAAGCCACTATGCTGGGCGAAGTGGTGGTGAAAGGCGCGCGCCCCACCTACAAACTTACAACCGAAGGAATTAGAACCGATGTTGATGGTACTCTATTGAGCAAAGTCGGCACGGCGACCGAAGTACTCGGCAACCTGCCGGGCGTGCAGAAGAAAGGCACAAGTGTGGAAGTGTTCGGAAAGGGTACACCGCTTATCTACATCAACGGCAGACAGTTGCGTAATGAGAGCGAGCTTGCGCAACTTAGCAGCGAGAATATCCAGAGCGTGGAACTCATCACCAACCCTGGTGCAAAGTACAAGGCCGACGTGGAAAGCGTCATTCTCATCAAGACTAAGCGCCCACAGGGCGAGGGCTTCTCGTTCGACACCCAGGCGAGCATCTGGGCATGCAAATATCCTGACCTGGCGTTGGGGCTGAACTGGAATTATCGCCACAATGGGCTGGATGTTTTCGGCAGCGTGTGGTACAATGATGACCGCTACAAGAGCGAGGAGACCATCGCTTTCGACGTGAATGCCGACAAGCAGTGGCACCACGAAGGTCTCTCTTTCAGCCGTCGCCATGCCAATTCGCTCTACTCCTCTTGGGGAGTCAACTACATCTTCAATGACCGCCATGCCGTGGGTGCGCGCTACGAGACCAAGGCGCATTTCCTCAACCACACTACTGGAGGGGTTGTCGCCGATGTGACCGCCGACGGCACTTTCTACGACCACCTCGATAACGACCTGCTCATGAAGAAGACGTCCAACATGCCGCATACGCTAAACGTCTACTATAATGGCCGCATTGGCAAGACCTCGATTGACTTCAACGCCGACTATGTGTTCTTCAAAGACCGCACTAGCCTCATAAATGACGAGGTGAGCCAAGAGCAAGAGAGCCGCACGGTGACCAGCCGAAGTGTTCAGCGCAACCAACTGTGTGCATCCAAACTCGTGCTGTCGTGGCAACTGTGGGGTGGGAACCTGCAGGTGGGAGGCGAGTATGACCACACGCGCCGCAACGATGACTACGTCAACCCCGAAAACATAGTGCCCACCACATTCACCGAGCAGCGCGAGCGCAATTACATTCTATTTACCGAGTACAGTCATCCGTTACCATTCGGCCAACTGCGCCTGGGGCTCCGCAACGAGAACGTCAGTTCCGATTACTACGACAGTGGTGTGCGTGTCGCCGAACAATGCCGCACCTACCACCACTTCTTCCCCAGTGTGGGGCTGATGGCTCGCGCTGGCAAGGTGCAACTCATGCTCAATTATGGAATGAAAATCATGCGTCCCTATTACTTCATGCTCTCGGGCAACACCACCTACGTAAACCGCTTCACCTGGAACCGCGGTAATCCCATGCTGCAACCATCAGTGGTTAACTCACTGTCGGTGATGGCTATGTGGCGATGGGTGAGCGTCATGCTTGACTACAAGCGCACTAACGACATTATTGTCAATGTGGGCGAAGCTGTTCCCGGAAGCGAGGAAACCACGATTATCACCCGCGACAACGTCGACCATGCCAATGCTTTCCGCGCTATGGTGTCGCTAAACCCGCAGTTCGGCATCTATCAACCTCGCTTAACAATGGGCTTGCTCAAAGACTGGGTGAAGATTCCATCGCCTGTAGGATTCATCAGCCCCAAGCGACCCATTTTCCTCGTGCAGTGGAATAACAATTTCCAAATCCTGCCCACACTCACAGCTCAAGCCAACCTCGCCTTCACCTCGTGTGGCGACAAAGAGAATGCGAATATCAACAGGGCAAACTGGCAACTCTATTTGAGCGTGACCAAGACTTTCCTCAACGATCGCCTCTCGGTGCAGGTGGCGGGCCACAACCTGCTGGGAGCCTACGAAGACTTGAACATCAACTACGGTCTACGTTCTATGAGAAACATCACTAAAAACGACTCGCGGCAGTTAGAGGTAACCGTGCGCTACAAGTTCAACGCCACCCAGAGCAAATATAAGGGAACTGGCGCAGGTCAGGAAGAACGCTCACGTCTTGGCAATTAACCCTGTTTTATCATATTATAATATTCAGCCGAAGGAATCAGTTCTTTCGGCTGATTTTTTTACAGCAACATTATTGGCATATATGATTAATTCTACAAATGTCATTCTGTCACAATAAAATACTGATGTTAATCACCTCTAATAATGGAACGATTTTTGTAGTTCATAGATTAATACTTGAATTATGTTTACGAATAAAGTAACCGCATACATTGATGAATTTAGAGCATACGGCTTCGATTTCGAGAAACAAGGTTGCAGCAGTCATTTTATTATTGCAGCCATTCTTGTCAAGAATGAAGATATTGAGTCATTAACAAATGCTACCGAAGAAATAAGAAAACGCTTTTTCCAAGAAGGCGAAATGAAATCTAAAGGTGTGGGAAAGAATCACAAGAGAAGACGTTTATTATTAAATGCCTTGAAAGATTTGCCATTCAAAATTTTTGTACTTGTCGTTGATAAACGAAAATTTAAAAAAGAAAATACTGGGCTGATGTTTAAACAGCCTTTTTATAAGTTTCTTAATGAACAACTGTATAAAGAGTTGAGATATTCATTTAGCCATATAGATATTCTTGCCGATGAATCAGGGTCATCAGACTTTGCATTGAGTTTTGCTAATTATGTAAAAACAAAGCAACTTCAAACACAACCATCACTATTCGATGATAGTCACTTTGCTCTATCTAACAGCAAATCATCAGTGCTTATTCAGATAGCTGATATTATTGCAGGAAGTTTGGCTTATGATTTCGACGAGAAAAAGAAAAATGAAAGTGACGGAAATAGTTATCAAAGCTTTCTAGGTAACAAAATCATTGGAATTAAATTTTTTCCTCGCTCGGTTCAAGACTTCTTTAACGAGGCTAAGTTGAGGGAGTATGATAGCGAGTTGGATTTAAAAATAGCGGAAATATGTAATCGTAGAGTTGAGGCATTTATCAGAGAAAACAGCTCAAAAGACGATGACAATATAAAACAACAGATTATTGTTATCCAGTATTTGCAATTTAGATTTATCAACAATTCTTTCAGAAAGTATATCTCTACTAAAGAATTACGCAATTTGCTAGAGCAATGGGGGTACCATCACCGTTCGGTAGTCACATTTAGAAACAAAGTAATTGCAAAGTTAAGAGATGCGGGTGTAATTATAGCTAGTTGTAGTCAAGGTTATAAAATACCTGCCAAGATTGAGGAATTGAAAGATTTTGTACAACAATATAAGGGAATACTACTTCCGATGATTAGTAGATTAGAGAGATGTTACTCAATTATTAATCTAGGTACAGTTCAAGAATTTGACCTTTTAGAGAACGAGCCTCAACTTAAAGCTATTGTTCAATGCATAAATGCATCTGATAATCAACTTTATTAAGCACAATACATCACAAATTAAAGCAGTTTGAGCGGTCGAGGTTGCGGTAGGAGATGGCTTCCATGATGTGGTGGGTGCGGACGGTGATGGTGCCGTCAAGGTCGCCAATGGTACGTTTGTCTCAATAAATATCTTGTGCTGTAAAGGTGCCTTCGCCTTTTAGATAGCAATTGAAAAACTTCAAAACAAGAGAGTTGACTATCATCATTGACTCTTCGGTGCTGCGATCGCCACTACCCATATCACCAAGCAGATTCGCAAGCGTGGGAGAAAGAAGGGGAAGGTCGGTAAAGTCCATGTGCCGCGTGTCGCGCAATGTGGCAGAGAAACCCTCAGCGGCATTACGGATTAGCACATCGTTCGGGTATATTTTGCCTTCTTTGCGATATTCAGGCAGCAAGGAGTAGCTATTCCAATTAACGAATTCAAGCACTGGCACATCGTAGGGCTCGTCGCGGACTTCAAGCTCATTGTCTATGACGCCCGTATACTCTGAAAGCATAGTACCATCAATGTCTATGACGGCAGACACATCGCTACGTTCTCGGCCTATAGCTACTGCGGTGGCACCACCTAGGGAATGGCCCATTACGCCTATTTTCGAGATATCAATCATTCCAAGCACGGAACTGATAGCGTCGCTGTCTATACCTGAGATGAACCAACTCTTGTCCAACGTGCTAGACTGAACAGCTGCTTTAAGTTCATCAAGCACGAAACTCATATCTGCCACGCGCAGCTCCATCCACTGCGTATATATCTTATACTCCTCCTGCGCATCGGTTATATCGCCGAGTGACAAGGCAGTGTTCATAAAATCCTTATCTACGATAACGGTATTGCCATCAGTGTCCTTCGTGAAAAAAGCGTGATGCGGATGGTCAAGCGCGACTACGACGTAGCCATTGCTCGCCAGTTCCATATAAGTTGAGGTGTTGCTCTGATAGTAGCCGAAGGCACCATGCGAGAAAACAACGAGAGGGCATCCCTTCGCAGAGCCGTCGGCGGGATAATAGATGTGTACTGGCACCTCGCGAAAACTTCTGTCCTGCTCAAAGATATCATGGCGGGATCTGTCGATAAGTATAGCAGACGTCTCAGCAATCTTGTGGTTGCCAGAGACAGGCAGACCGTTATATCCAGTGAATACAAAGGCGGGGATGAGCAGCAGTGCAATGAGTACAATGTTAAGTACACAGGAGACAATCGCACTGCTTTTCTTTTTCATGCCGTCGTCCTTGTTCCGCATGATGAGTGCTTTCGCTCCAGCGACAATAAGCAGTATTGCCAGTAAGCCCAAAATGGGGACGAAACGCCACTTCTGCCCTACTACCAGCATCGTGACAATGACGAGTATGACCTGTGCTGTACGAACTATCAAACGTTCTTTACGCCATTGCTTCTTTTCTTTTTCGCTTCGGCACGCTCTTACTGCGAGCACGATTTCTAAAGCAGCCAAGATGATAAAAAGTATAGGTCCCATATGTTTCAGATGATTTTATTATTTGAAATATATTAATGACAATTTTGTGCAGTCAGAATGCAAGTCGTCAGCGACATCAAATGTGACGTGTCAACAGCAATTTCATGCCGCAAAAATAGATACTAAAATTAGGCCTGCCAAATTTATGGGACAGACAGCTAGAACCGCGGACAGATAACTAAGCCCGCTGACGAATGACAAAAAAAAGGATGATTGATTAAGCTATGAAAGAACGGAGTTTAGGCACGTAGGTACGCGATACAGGTATTATGGTTGAGTCATTGCCGAGTTTGAGTTGGTAGCCGTTTGAATTGCCCCGAGCCGACGAGATATTGTTCAGGTTAACCACGAAAGAACGATGACATTGGAAAATATTTTCATACTCGTGCAGGTCGGTGAGCACAGATGTCAATGTGGTGTGTAATACTGAGGTGTGTGCTTTGTCGTCTTTCATGTAACATACCGATACGTTATTTTTCTGTGCCTCGATATAGAGCAAGTCGTTAATGGGCAACTGAAGGTCGTTCCCTCTTACACTGGTGTCATGGATGGTGACAACCACGTCGGTCTGCTCTTCTGTGGTCTTGTCAATTAGACTCTCCAGTTGATTGCGAAGATGCCGATAATAGCTGAAACCGACCGAGAAAACTGTTATGATAATACCTATAATAAGGGTCCAATAAAGAAACTGCAGGAAAACGCTGAAGGAAATAGGATAGTGAAATAATAATGAACATGCGATGAAGTTACAGAAACCTATAAACAAGACATTTGCCAACACCGACAATGCCTCATGCCAAACAAGCCAGGGAGATGTTTTTTTGTGTAACGGTTTTATTGCAAGTTCGAACAGATAACAGCACCCAAATGTGATTGCTCCAAAAAGCAGTGAAACCAAGAACTTGTTCCCCTTATACATGTTGACTCCAAACGGCTGCAGCACATATAATATCAGAAAAACGATGGCACCATACATGGCACAATCTAGCAATATATTGCTTTGTGAGACTGGGTATTTGCGTGTAAAAAACGACATCTTGCTTTGTTTTGTGCTTGCAAATATACACATTTTGCCTTAAATACAGGGCAATTTTACAAAGAACAAAAATAGTGCGCCAGACTGATTATTTATATTATCTTTAACAGATTATGCTTTGTGCATTACATGTTGAAGTAGTTGCTGCGGTCGAGGTTGCGGTAGCCGATGGCTTCCATGATGTGGTGGTGCTGGACGCGGGGGCTCTGCTCGAGGTCGGCGATGGTGCGGGCGACCTTGAGGATGCGGTCATAGG
>JAEEGJ010013188.1_pt1 | contig 20162 bp, 15 predicted proteins | sample 8958761 | NCBI WGS metagenome assembly JAEEGJ01 (sample SAMN16246546, study PRJNA631951) | gut metagenome | biome: gut microbiome; feature: rumen; material: RS-attached | host: Bos | place: Iran: Karaj | collected 2018-10 | reverse complement strand
CTCTATGCTGGAGAGAATTTTTTCCATGTCCGGCATCAGGCCAAACTTGCATTTAAATCACAACAATTTCAAAGAACTCTTGTTCTACGGCGTCAGGGACACTGCGTGAACTTTTATATTTAACGTACTATTGTTATAATATTTCCTTTTGCATCCACCATATCAAAAACCATACCGTGAATCTTGTATTCACCATCTTCAAAATTTGACATTGTATGTATTGCGTTTGCGTTGCCTTCCGCATCAGAATAAGAAAGGTCCTGCCATTCTCGGCTTGAAATGGAAGTGGTTCTGGTATAAATCTGTTACAGTGAAGAAATTGAATGGATTTATAAGTGGTTTTTCTTAGCTTATCATAATTCTATATATCATCCTTAATAATAAACCGGCTCCACAAACTGCTTCTGTAAGGTTCGTGATAACCTTGTTTAACATGAAGAACCACGTTATGACATCCAATAAAAGTGTCATTACTAATTAACTGAGGACTTATAGAGTAGTTGAAAATATTTCTCAAACTGTCACAATAACAGAAAGCCTGCTCACTTATTGAAACCAGATTATCCGTCAGAATGACGCTTTTAAAAGCACAACCTTCAAAAGCAAGTTCACCGATTGAAACAACAGAACCAGGAATAATAATATTGTCAAGCGATTTACATTGCTTAAAACATGCATCAGGTATTTGTTCTATCTTGTTGGATAGTACTACGGATTCTAAATTATCACAAAAGGCAAAAGCCAACGTCCCGATTGCTTTTACGCTATTAGGAACGACTATACTTTTAAGTCTTTTTGCACTCATAAAAGCTTTTTCTCTTATGAAAAGAAGCGTAGAGGGTAGCGACACTTTTTCAACCGGTGAAGAAGAGAATGCCTCATATGGTATTTCAGTAATACCCTCTGGTAAGATGACCTCATTAAAACAGTAATTGAATATACGCCCAGGTATTGTATCTACCCAACCAAACTCAAAATTACATCCACTACCTATAGGACCAGCTGTTTTAAGGCTGTCACACTCCCAAAACAGCCTTCCATCACCAACATCTACATTAGCACCTATACGAATTCCTGATAAACGTGAACAACCTGAAAACGCAAAAGAACCTATTTCTATTACACTTTCTGGGATTATAATTGAAGTTATGCTATCTAAGTTCCAAAATGCTTGAGATGCTATTGAGGTTACTGTATATTTCTTGTTATCAGGTGATATCACATTCTCAGGTATAATTATTTCGCCATCAACATTTTGTGATGTAATTAGGCACACTTCCATGTTGAGCGTATCAGATATTGCAAAACGAAATATTCCAGACATAAAAGAATCATAGCAGTCTGGTTCTCCATTAAAATGATTCGTAAATTTTTGCCCTGAGATAGTTGCTGGACAAAATAATGATAACGCAAGCAATAATTTGACTCTCATAATAGTTTGCCGTTTTTCCTCATTGTCAACCCACACCCCGAGTACCAGTATCGAGTTTCAAAACATATTGTAATAAACCGCGATACCCCAGCCTTCAAATTCCGACAGTTCCAGAGGCAGTAAATAATTATCTTCAAAAAATACAGGTTCGGAGCTGTTATTATGATCTTTTGGAAGGCTCACGCCTATTCTCTTTCTTTTACCGGAAGTTCCTTCGGGCCTTTTTATTGCTTGCTTTATTATCAAATCATCACCATCAGTGGAACTGGCTTGCTTAACCTTATCTAATACATCCTCCTCATCAAACTCTATGGTGGGGTCATTTCTTACCAGCCAGCCTATTTCGGGACGCAGCGTCTTGGTTTCTTTATCCTGTGACAGGCCTACTATCCCGGCACTCAGCTCAAGGGTGTTAATATCTATGCAGTTTCCGGCTTCGTCAGCATCATATTGAATGATTGGAACGCTTGTCATTAAAGGCAGAAGGTCATGATTATACGTCATCTTCTCGGGACGTTCTCCATATAAATCAAATGGAATGAACTCCAGAAACCATCCGTCAAACGGAGTGGGGGCTCCTGACATAAAGCAACCGCCGCCTGGCATGAGATGGAAGTTCTTAGGTCGCCCCTTAATAGCCATATCCCACCAAAAGTTTGCATTAGGCATTCCTTCGGATGCTGCGACAAATTCAGCCAAGATTGGATCCAGTTTATCGGTCCAATCCTTTACGCCATACTCACCTAACTTATGTGTCTTTTCACGCAGCAGTTTCCAGTCATCGGGAGTGCCCTCAAGCGTGACACTCGGTATGCCACATCCTCCCATCAGCTCTTCCAAATAATCAAAATATGGTTTTACGGCATCTATCATCACTATCTGTGATACCATGCGCTCTATCATTCCTGATGTAGAGAAGTTACATGTCATCACCTCTGCAAACTCTCCATTTGTCTCCTTTCCTATCAGGGTTGCAAACTTTTCAACCTTTTCGGCTGTTGTTGTTTCTGGGGTAGTCCTTATCAGCAATGTCTCTTTGCCCTGATGATTCACCAAATAGTTCCTGAACTTCTCGGGATCATGGTTTACATACTGTGAGAACCCATGGCAAATCAATATCCACATGGCATCGGGAGTGAGAACAATAGGCCTATGATGTGCGTATGCAAGGCACACCATCGAAAAAAAAGCGTTGTCACCGCCGTCCACCAATTTGGCATCAGCGAAACTGGCCGCCAGGAAAGAATCACCATCCAGCCACTGACGGCCCAACTGATCACCTGTCACAACGGGCAGCAGATCCTTTGCAATCTTTACATCCTCAACCTTAAAGGTTACAGCCCCGGTCGTTTCTGAAACAACCACATCCGGTTGTCTGTTTTTTCTGGCCGATGAAACACCAGCTCCAAACAACACTACCAACACAAAAGCAAATACAGTTCTTTTCATTATAGCATACTTCTGTTTCTGCTACAAATGTATGCCTTCATATCATCTCAATCCAAGCAAAAAGCGTTGCAAAAACGTTGCAATTACGTTATTGGCAAAACAAGCGTTTCAGCGTTTCAGCGTTTCAGTTAAATATGATGGATATAAAAAGGTCAAAATTTAACTCTATATTTATATATAAATATAGAAGTTTTTTTGGGATATTTTTGGCATGATTTTTAACTGAAACGCTGAAACGCTGAAACGCTTGGAGAACGTGCCCGGCCGGTTATGAAATTTTTTTTTCATTTTTGATGAAAAAAGTTGGGCGGTTATTCGAAAACCGCATATCCGGGTTTGTACCTTTGTTGTGTCAATGAACGATGGAATTCTTGCGCCCCTTAAGGGGAAAAAATTTTTTCCTTAAGGGGAGTAAAAAATCTCCTTAAGGAGCGCCCGGAAACCTGACTGAATTGATGACCAAAAGTAGAAGCAAAGGCGCCGGCTGAAACCTTAGGTCTTAGTGAAAAACATTTACAAACATTAATCTTTAACCATTAAAAACATTTGAATTATGGCACTTAAAGTTAAAGCAAAAGAACAGTTGTTCAAGATTGGTATGTATGCAGATACCTACCGTTACGTGATGATCCCCGAGTTGTACATCCCGCTTACTCAGGATAAGGTTATCAAGGAGGCTGCCCTGCGCAGCGGTGTAAGCCGCGGAGTGATGCAGGCTTGCTGGGATGCCGCAGGCGAGGTTATCAAGGCGTGGGCCACCGAGGGTCACAGCGTTGCGCTGCCCGGACTGGGAACCATGCGATTCAGCCTGAGGGCCAAGAGTGTGGCCGACGTGAATGACGTGAAGGCCAGCCTCATCAGGAGCCGCCGCATAATATTCACCCCCACCACCGAGCTGAAGGACGAGCTGGCCAAGACCGCCGTGCAGATTACCTGCTATGACCGCAACGGCGATGAGGTGAAGCGCGTTACCAGCACTGATCCCGGCACCGTTGAGGACCCCGAACAGGACAATCCTAATCCCACCCCCAATCCTGAGAACGGTAATGAGGGCAGCGGCAACGGTAACGGTAATGAGGGCGGCAACGGTGGCGATCCCAATGCCAATGATGAGAACTGATAACACGCATCTGATACTATGAACAAGAAACGCATTATTGAGGTAGCAGTGAAGGTGATAGTAGCTGCACTCACGGCCTTCCTTACGGCCCTGACCACCACCAGCTGCATGGGTTACGGACCCATAGTGCTCTAAAGAAATAAATACCATGAAGGCACATTAAAGAAATGGAGGTCCTGCACCATCAATGCGGGCCTCCATTTTTATCGTAATTCAGAGAGGATTGTCTTTTCCTGAAAAAGTTGACAAGCTCACAGGCGAAGCCATAATATTATGAAAAACATGATAATCATTCCCACTCTATAGTGGCTGGCGGTTTGGACGATATGTCATAGCATACGCGGTTCACGCCCTTGACCTTGTTGATTATCTCGTTGCTTATCTCTTTCAGGAACTTGTAGGGCAGTTCGGCCCAGTCGGCTGTCATTGCGTCAACGCTGGTTACGGCACGCAGGGCTACGGCGTTGTCAAACGTACGTTCATCACCCATAACGCCTACAGTGCGGTCTGCCAGCAATATTGCCCCAGCCTGCCACACCTTATCATACAGACCCCACTCACGCAGGCCATTTATGTATATGGCATCGGCCTCCTGTAGTACGGCAACTTTCTGCGGTGTGATTTCACCAATGATTCTTACAGCCAGTCCCGGGCCCGGGAACGGATGACGGCCTATAAGGTGCTCAGGAATACCCAGGCGGCGGCCTATGGCGCGAACCTCATCCTTGAACAGCCACTTGAGCGGCTCGCACAGTTTCAGGCCCATCTTCTGGGGCAGTCCGCCCACATTATGATGGCTCTTTATGGTCTTGCCCGTTATGTTAAGGCTCTCTATGCGGTCCGGGTAGATGGTGCCCTGTGCCAGCCACTTGGCATCGGTTATCTTCTGGGCCTCGGCATCAAACACCTCTATGAAATCACGGCCTATTATCTTGCGTTTCTGCTCCGGCTCCGTAACTTCGGCCAGATCCTTGAAAAACATTTCGGATGCATCCACACCCTTCACGTTCAGTCCCAGGCATACATAGTCATTAAGTACATCGGTAAACTCATTCTTGCGCAGAAGTCCGTGGTTCACGAATATGCAGGTCAGGTTCTTTCCTATCGCCTTGTTCAGCAGCACTGCGGCTACCGATGAATCCACACCGCCGCTCAATCCCAGCACAACCTTGTCATTGCCAAGTTCGGCCTTAAGCTCACCAACAGTCTTCTCTATGAATGAATCCGATGTCCACTCCCTGCGGCTGCCGCAAATGCCCACAACAAAGTTCTCCAGCAGCAGTCTGCCCTGCAGCGAATGCTCCACCTCCGGATGGAACTGAACGCCCCACACTCGCTTGTCGGCACACTCGAATGCCGCATACTTGACACTGTCAGTCGATGCCGTGACATGATATCCGGCGGGTATTGCGGTAATTGAGTCTCCGTGACTCATCCATACCTGTGAATCCTTTTCAAACCCCTTGAACAGAGGGCAGGCGGCATCTATGAACCCCAAATTGGCTCGCCCGTACTCACGTGTACCGGCCTGTTCCACCTTACCGCCGTAGGTATAACTGAGCAACTGAGCGCCATAGCATATACCCAGCACAGGATAGCGGCCTATTATGCCCGAAAGGTCAGGGCGGAATGCGTCATCGGCATAAACGCTAAGCGGTGATCCGCTCAGGATTACGCCTATCACATCAGGGTCATCGCTTGGAAAACTGTTGTAAGGCAGTATCTCACAGAAGGTGTCCAGTTCCCTTACTCTGCGGCCTATAAGCTGGGTTGTCTGGGAACCGAAATCCAGAATAATAATCTTTTGCATCGGGGTATTGTTGGCTGTGTTTTACAGCTGCAAAATTACAACAAATACCTAAAAGATGAGATTCATCTTACGTAAGAAACCACAATCTTTTTTCCGTTCCTTATGTAAATGCCCGCTGGCAGAATATTACCGGTAACCCTGCGGCCGGTCAGGTCATAGATTTCATCCTTACCCGACACACTTTCCACTATGGTTTCCACAGCCAGCACATCGCCATGCAACGGTATGAAAGACTCTTTCGATGACAGGTTTGCATATACACCGAACGGGCCCAGCAACTCATCGGCTGTGATTCGGCGCAATCCCCAGATTCCATCACTGCAATCAAGCACATAGTCTCCTTCATGCAGGTTCATACCTACATACGTACCACGGAACCTGGCTTTAAGCGGAGAAAGCGTGTACTCCACACTGCCGCCTCCCCTGACGGTTACACTCCCCTTGGCATTTATTATCACGGGGGTATGAGCCGGAATGGTATCCAGACGGTTCAGCCACATATCATCATCCACGGCAAACGCCTGAACGCCATCGGGTACAATGGCGGTAAAGGGAATCATCACGAACCTGAAATCATCCACATCAAACGTAAGTTCCGCCTGTCGGGCCTCAAATCCGCGTGCAGGACGGAAATCACCTCCGTCCGCAGCAAGGACCATCCTGGCGCATACGTTTCCGGCCACAACGTTGCAGTTATCCACCACTGCCGTATCAGCCACATAGACTATACGGTTGCCGTTCATCCACGTAAATGCTCCGGGCAGCCCCCAAACCCGGGTCATATCCAGACTGGTACAGTTGGCATCCGAAGTGAAATCCTGCACATAGCTGTCATCTTCCACGTAAGCACCGCTCAAGGTTGCGTAATAAGGGTTTGTGGCACCGGCCAGATATACATCGCCGAATGTTATGCTCAATTTTGACGACCAGTTGTTGTTGGTCAGGGATATAATACCGGTGCAACCGTCCTTCAAGGTATTGGGCGACAGGTCAAATACCAGATTGAAGTTCTCCCTCCTGCTCAAATCCAGGTCACCGTAATCATGTGATGATACAGAGCCTCTGGAATTGACATAGATGAGCGTTGTCTTGGCCGAACTGTAATTGAGCGTTGACGACACACTCCTGACTTGCATTACAAGCTGGTCATAACGGGATTCAAGTTTCAGATAGCCGTTGCTCTTGGTGGTATTGTCCGAAATCAGCGGATTCTCATGGTCAAGAGTCTTGGTCTTGCCGCTCATCTTGTAGTTAGTGCCAAAGACACTTGCCACCTTTATGTCATCCAGTCGGTCAAACCGGGTGGTGCTACCCTTCATGTCCGAAACCTGACGGTCTCTGCTCTTTACATAAATCAGGGTCACAACACTCTGTGCCGCCACCTGGGCGGTAGGACGACATGTCTCAGAGTCTATGGATACTGTGGCCTGACTGAAACTTTTACTGCGGGATGTGGTATAAGACTTGCCGTTAACAGTATAGAAAGGAATATCCAGTGTCAGATCAACCGTACCGGATGTGGAGTTTGCCATAACCACCACTACGCTGTCACCTGTAACGGAAATATAAGCCGAGCCCTCCAGACCGCTGTCTCCGAATGTGGCGTCAATGCGGGTCATCCCTGTCACAAAGCGGGCAAAATGAGCCATAACATAGCCACGCTTGGTTACTACGCCGTTTGATGTGCCCATCTGACCGTCGCCCAACATGCCGTAGTACCGTTTTGCTGCATAGTGTACCCATGCATTGAAATCACCCAGCATACATACGTTAATGGCCCTGAAGAAATCAAAGAAATCCTTTGAGAAATCAAAGTTACGGTTTGATGACTGGCCCTCGTTCCAGTTTATGAGATACTCTGTCATCCACAACTCTTTACCTTTCCTGCCAAGATTCTTATAAGCAGACTGTATGCCTCCGTACTGATGTCCGCCATAGATGTCAAAACCTGCCAGCACATCGTCACTGTTCAGGGCATTGGCATAGCTGTCGCTGACGGCAAGTGTCTCGGGGGCCATCACCTTACAGCTTATGGAAGGTCCGTAAGTCTTTACAAACTGGGCTATCTCCGATGCCGACCACAGGCATCCGGCATAATCCGCCTGCCAGTCAGGTTCATTCTGGATACTTATAGCGTCAAGCTCCACACCGTTACTCCTCATGTACTGGACATAATCCTCAAGATACTGGGCATAATCGGGCCAGTTTTCTTTTTTGAGATAGCCCAGGGTGCCGTCATTGTTCCTGGCATTTGAAGTTCCGTTGGTTTTCCACTCGGAAGGCTGCCCCCAAGGCGAGGCGAAAACTATCAGACCCATCTTCTTGGCTGCCTTGGCCGTCTCCAATGACTGCCACCAGCTGTTTCTTCCGATAGGAATATACAGGCGCATTATATTGCATCCCACTGTGCTGCCCTTACCCCAAACCTTGTTGATATCAGTTGTTGACATGTGGTTGTATGTAAACTGCGGGGAGCATACAAAACCTCCGAAACCGGTTATACGCTGATGTCTGGCCTGCGCATCAAGACGGCCTGTAGCAACGACCTGAGCCGATGCATCAAAGACTGACAGTGAAATACTCAAGAAAAAAAGAGTGTAAATGAAGCGTCTCATACGCGAATCTTATAAGAATACCGCGAATATACACAAAAACTGACATTTCAAGTAGGCTTTGATATTCATTATTGACTAATTTTGCCTACATGAAAACGGATAATCCCGAAAAAGTATTGCAGGAGCACGGAATCAAGCCCACAGCCAACCGTATTCTTGTACTCAAGGCGCTGTCAGAGTTTGACCACCCCGCAACTATGGCTGAACTGGAGGACCGTATTGACTCCATAGACAAATCAGGCATATTCCGCACCCTTACCCTCTTTAAGGAGAACCATCTTCTGCACCAGATTGACGATGGCTGTGAAGGTGTTCGCTACGAGCTTTGCCACGCACACGGTCAAATTGACGATGACCGGCACGTTCATTTCCATTGCGAGATATGTCACAGGACTTTCTGCATGGAGCAGATACCGGTACCATCCGTAAAGTTTCCGGAAGGATTCCATGTGGATAGCATAAACTATATGGCCAAGGGAATATGTCCGGAATGCGCAAGAAAAAAGGCTCTCCAACCATTTCAAGACACTCAATACGCATAATGGGACACACCGATAACATGCAGGATAAAGTGCCTTGCAGAGCCACCAGTGTTCTGCTGCACACCTGTTGTGCCCCATGCAGCGGCGCCATCATAGAGTGGATGCTGCAGAACGGCCTCACTCCCACCATCTACTACTGCAACCCCAATATCTACCCAATGGAGGAGTATCTGGTACGCAAGGAGGAGTGTTCCCGCTATGCCCTCAGCCTTGGTCTTGAAATAGTGGATGCCGATTATGACCACAATGCCTGGAAATGCCATGTTGCCGGGCTTGAAAGTGAGCCCGAGCGCGGAGCCCGCTGCCTGGAGTGCTTCAAGATGAGGCTCTTAAGCGCCGCCCGATATGCATCGGAAAAAGGATTCACCGTCTTTACCTCCACCCTTGATTCAAGCCGATGGAAACGCCACGACCAGATTGTGGAGGCCGGCCGGTGGGCTGCAGCAAATTTTCCCGGTCTTACCTTCTGGAACAGGAACTGGCGTCAGGGAGGGCTGCAGGAGCGCCGCTCTCAGATTATAAAGGAGCAGGATTTCTACAACCAGCGCTACTGCGGCTGCGAGTACAGTATGCAGGCCATACACGATGACAAGAAGATGGCCCGACAGCGCATCAAACGTCTAGTAAGCGTTATGACTCCGGAGCAGAAAGCCGCCCAGTCCGCCGCCATCTGGGAGCGCCTGGAAAAGAATGATGCTTTCCATAACGCCACAGACATTCTTGCATACTGGTCAATGGACGATGAGGTGCAGACACCTGCGTTCATTGAGAAATGGGCAGCTGCCGGAAAACGTTTCTACCTGCCGTCAATACAGGGAGAGGACCTTGTGGTGAAGCGATACACGGGTACACAGGCCCTTACGCCGGGAGAGAGTTTCAGCATACCCGAACCCACAGGCGAGCCTGTAACGGACCTGAGCCCCATAACCCTTGTGATTGTTCCCGGACGTGCATTCGATGCTGCCGGACACCGTCTGGGACGCGGCCGCGGATTTTACGACCGTCTGCTCCCACAGCTGCCTCACGCACTAAAGGCAGGTGTTTGCTTTGACTGCCAGAAACTGCCGTCTGTACCCACTGATAATAATGATATTAAAATGAATTTTGTGATATGATAGTCTGGTATTCAGGATGCGGAAACAGCCGTTTTGTGGCCGATACACTTTCAAAAGAACTCGGTGATGACAAAATGATATTCATACCCGATGCCGCCCGTCAGGGAAAGGCATTGGAATTCGGTACCGATGAGGCGCTGGGAATTGTCTTTCCCGTCTATTCCTGGTCCGTACCCAAACTTGTATCGGAGTTTCTGCGCACGGTACGGATAAAAGGAAAACCTGCGTACATATTCGCAGCCTGTACATGCGGCGACGAGACCGGACTTACAATAAAACACCTCAAGAAAGACCTTGCCCGTCGCGATCTTGAACTTGACGCATTCTTCTCATTCCAAATGCCCGAGACCTACGTCAACCTGCCAGGCTTCAAACTGGATACCGATGAGAATGCCAAGCGTAAGATAAGCGCCGCACGCAACAGCCTGCCTGAAACCGTAAAACTGATTCAGCAGCGCGCTCGTGGCAACTTTGACAAGCTCAAGGGAGGATCATCATTCCTAAAATCAAACATACTCAAACCCCTGTTCTACGGCCTGCTCATTACCGACCGCAAGTTTAACGTGTCTGATAATTGCATAGGTTGCGGCATCTGCGCCAAGAACTGCCCCCTGCAGAACATCACAATAGAGAATGACCGCCCCAGATGGAACGGTCATTGCACCAATTGCATGAGCTGCTATCACCGATGCCCCAAGAACGCCATCAACTTTGGCAGCACCACCCAAGGCAAAGGACAATACTACTTTAAATAAAACAATCCACTCACTGGAAAAAAAGTACGGATAGGCAGGAAAGTTATGTTTCACGTCGTAAAACGTACATTTCACGTCGTAAAACATACGTTTCTTGACGTAAAATATACATTTCTCGACGTAAAACAAAGAACCTCCAGGCATATAGACAAAAAAGTCTTTGGCAACACATTGGAGCCGAGCGCCCAATGCGTCGTTTTTTAGAGTTTGAAGACCACCGGAACAGTGAATTGAACTCGTACAGCCTCACCATTCTGCTTTCCGGGAGTCCAGGCCGGCATTCCGCTTATCACCCTTAATGCCTCAACATCAAGTTCAACGCCTACGGGGCCTGCGCTCTTTACAACCGCCGGTTCAACTATACTACCATCTTTATTTACCACAAAAGTAATTAACACACGGCCCTGAACCTTGTTTTCCTTACATCTCTCAGGATATTGTAAATTACTCCTCAGGTATTCCATCAGAGCTGCTTCACCACCCGGAAACTCAGGCTTTTCCTCCACTACCATAAACACCTGGGATGTATCGGCCTCCTCAATTTCACATTCTTCACATTCTTCAATATGCAAATAAACACTGGTAGGGGGTGCATCCTTCGTATTCACATCCATTTCACTGTTTGTATCCTGTTTGCAGGCCGATGCAACTATAACTGACAATGCCACTGCGGGCAACATGAGCAGCACTCTTAGGCGTGCCCAAGGATTTGTTGAATGTCTGTTCATCATAACGATTCTTTTTTTGGTTGAACAATTTGAGAAATTATTTGTGGTTGTCGCAAAACTGCCCTGCAGTGCAGCACGGACAAGACAAATCTGATAACGGCGGCCGTCAAAGCCATACTCCAGGACCGATGCATCGGCCTCATACTCATGAACCTCCAGCAGGCTGCGGCGCAACATCCAGGCAGCGGGATTGAACCACTGCACGGCGCAGAACAGCTGAGCCAGGATAAGGTCAAAAGAGTGGTGATGGTGCACGTGTGCCTGCTCATGGGCTATTATCATAGCACCGTTTGACTCAAAATCCTTACGGGAAATCACTATGCAGTTACGCCAGCTGAACGGGGGGTAGTTGCGCTCGGTTATAACCAGGCGGGTTCCATCAGCCAGCATTCTGGAACGGCGGTGGCAGATAATCTCCGAACTCAGAATGCCTATGGCTATCCTTAATAGACAGAATATCACTCCTGCCAGATAGACAACCGTTACTACCGATGCCATACTTATGCTATAGCCGGACTCAGTTGCCTGCACAGAATGTACGCCCATTGTACCATCGGCATAAACCATAATCCCACTCAACATATAATTAATAGGTGCAGATGTCCTATTGCTGATGCTCTGGAAATGCATGACCGGTACTACTGCAGCCAGCGCAAGTGTTGCCAGCAGCACAAAACGGTTGAAACCGTGGAATGTGGTTCGGCATAGCGTGAGGCGGTAAACTGTCACCATCAGGGCCAATGATATGGCGGATACTATAAGGTAAATCATGACTTTGCGGTTTCAAGCATGTTCAACATATCAATAAGCTCACGTACATCGGAGTCACTCAGACCCGATTCCATAATAAAGGTATTGACCATAGAGCGGGCAGATCCGTTAAAGAGCTTGTCCTTCATCTCGGTCAGTGTCCATCGGGTGTACTCACCTTTCTCTACCAACGGATAGTAGATGTGCTTGCGTCCCTCTTCCTGATACGATATGAATTCCTTCTTCTCAAGTATACGCAGGAACGTAAGTATTGTATTATAGGCCGGCTTGGGATCTGGAAGGAAACCAACCACATCATCGACGCTGCAATGGCGGTGCTCCCAGAGCACGCTCATTACCATCTGTTCTTTTTCGGTCAAGGCTTTCATCGGTTCTAACTAATCTTTTAGTTGACACAGCAAAGAAAGGCCCTCAAAACCCCGAAAGCAAAAAAATCCCGCACAATTTCTGCAATTGTGCGGGACTTTAACCTAAATATTTAGTTGTTAACAGTGGTTACAGTACCTCGAAGTCGAGTGACTGCAGGTCCTTGTCGGCCGATGAAGAGCCGTACAGCAGTTTGTAATGGCCGCTGAAGGTTGAGACCTCGTCAATCTTCTCGTCATAGTACTGGAATGACTTGCCGGTCAGAGTGATTACAGCATTACCGGTCTCACCTGCCTTAAGGGTTACGCGCTGGAATCCCTGCAGGCCCTTGATGGGAGCGGCGGGGTTGTCCAGACTCTTTACATAGACCTGAACAATCTCGGTACCCTCACGCTTGCCTGTGTTGGTAACCGGGATGGTGATGGTAACGCTGCCGTTCTTCTTCATTGAAGCCTTTGACAGGGTAGCCTGACCGTACTTGTAAGTGGTGTAGCTAAGACCATATCCGAACGGATAGAGAGGCTCGCCCTTGAAGTAACGGTATGTGCGGTTCTCCATTGAGTAGTCTGTGAACTCGGGCAGCTGGTCTGTGCTCTTGTAGAATGTAACGGGCAGTTTGGCGCTGGGGTTGCAGTCTCCGTTCAGGATCTCGGCAAGTGCCTGGGCACCACCCTGACCGGGATACCATGCCTGGATAAGTGCATCGAACTGATCCTCGAGTGAGCCGAATCCCATGCATGAGCCAGCGCAGTCAACAAAGATGACTGGCTTGCCGGTAGCGTGCATGGCACGGATAAGACGCTGCTGAACAGCGGGGATCTCGATATCAGGCTTGTCGCCGCCCTCACCCTCCATAGAAGGAGTGATACCACCTATTATAATTATTGCCTCAACGTTCTGAGCGACCAGCTTGTCAGCCAGGTCTGTGAACTCGGCAATCTTCTGCACGCAGAACTGAGCGTTCAGACGGGCAAAGTTACCGGTTGCGTGGGTATACTCAATCTTGATGTCGTAGGTCTGACCCTTGGTAACTTTGAATGACTTCATCTGCTGCATTCCGCCACGGCCGCCAAAGCCGCCGAAACCGCCGCCGAATCCTCCGAATCCGCCACGGCCACCGCCCTGACCGGCCTTAGCCTCCTCAACAAGACGGCCGTTTACATAGAGCTTGAAACCGTTGTCAGAGCTGATGTTGTAGCTCATGTCACCGGTGAAGGGAGCAACCAGCTTTCCGGTCAGACGTGCTGAGATATTGTCAGACTGATCCAGACCCTCAACAAAGTTGTAGGCACCGAAGTTGCTGAAGTTAGCCTCTGTATAGTTACCGGTAACTGCGGGAGCACCGCTGAAGTTTGTGTTCTTCCAGAACTCACCCTTGAGGCCCTTGCCACCGTTAATGTCCTGAGTGTAGTATGTTGTATAATACTCGTTGCGGATTTCGCAGGCGCGGTCATAAACAATCTCGGTGTTGGGGAAGTACTTCTTTATGCCGTCCAGCAGAGAGCGTGAATGCTCCTGTGTGGGGCTGCCGCCGTACTCACCGTTCATCATGCCCTTGTCATCAGCGTTAGGACCTACAACGGCCAGCTTCTTGATGTTCTTGTTAAGAGGCAGCACACCGTTGTTCTTGAGCAGGACCATAGCCTGACGTGCAGCCTCGACTGCCAGCTGGTCATTCTTCTCGCTGCTTATTACGTCCTCTCCGAAATTGGCCCAAGGCAGCATCTCGGCGGGATCGAACATACCCAGCTCAAAGCGGCCCTTAAGAACGCGGCGAAGAGCTACGTCGATATCGGCCTCGTTTATCTTACCGTCCTCAAGACCCTTGGTGAGTGACATGAATGCCTTACCGCACTCCAGGTCTGTACCTGACAGGACAGCATCGACCGATGCGGTCTCTGCATCCGGGTGAGTACCGTGCTGGTTGCGGTTGTAGAAGTTGTTGATGGCATCGCAGTCAGTCAGCACGATTGCCTTGTAACCCCACTTTTCACGCAGGATATTGGTGAGCAGACGGTCGCTTGCGCAGCAGGGCTCACCCTCATAGCGGTTGTATGCGCACATAACCTCCTGTACGTTACCCTCCTCAACAAGGGCCTTGAATGCCGGCAGGTAGGTCTCCCACAGGTCACGCATTGAAACCACTGCATCATAGCGGTGACGCTGGCTCTCGGGGCCGCTGTGCACTGCATAGTGCTTGGCGCAGGCGTGGGTCTTGTAGTATTTCTTGTCATTGCCCTGCATACCCTTTACGTTGGCAACACCCAGAACGCTCATATGGTAAGGATCCTCACCGTAAGCCTCCTGACCGCGACCCCAACGGGGATCACGGAAAATGTTCACGTTGGGGCACCAGAATGTCAGCTCCGGATTGCCGGGAACGTAGTTGGCACCCATCTGTACATTAAAGATGTTGTGGTCTGAACGGTTCCAGTTGGCACGGGCCTCATCGGACACTGCACTGAATACATCATAAACCAACTGCTCGTTGAATGATGCACCCATGCCGATAGGCTGTGGGAATACGGTATAGCCGCCCTGGCGAACGCCGTGGCAGGCCTCTGACCACCAGTTGTATGACGGTATGCCCAGACGGTCCACTGATACGGACTTGTTCATGATAAGTCCAACCTTCTCCTCGGGAGTGAGCAGAGACATCAGATTATCAACACGTTTGTCAACCTTAAGTTTGGGATTCTGGAAAGGATATTCATACTTTCCACCACCGCAGGAAAGCATCAACGCAGCTGCGGCCAAGGCAATAATGCCTGAAATTCTTTTCATAAGCAGATATTTGTAATGTAAATTGTCCTCTTCTTGGGAAAAAGCAACGCAAATTACGCAAAAAAAATGCTTGCAGCCAAAATTATTCAACTGTCAGCGTGCGGCATATGAAACCTGTTGACTTATCCAGGTATTCCACATCGGCGCGGATAACGTTATCGCCCTGCACAAACACCGCCCTGTTACCGTCAAGTTCAACTCCGTTCACGCTCCATTTGACCGATGTCACCGGCGTGAATCCCATTGTCAGCGTCAGTTCAATCTCCTGTCCGGCCGCGCAGTCATCGGGCACAATGATCAGAGGATCCTGCGTCACGCCGCACATGACTCCGTCCACATCGGGCAGGATGTCATGATTGCCGCGTACGGGTACCCATTTGCCGGCATCGTCCTTCATATAAAGTCTGAAACGGTCTGTCAGGTTGGGATTGACCATGAGACGTCCCACAGCCGTATATTCGTTGTACATATAACCGTCCAGTCCGGGAATCTTCAGGCTCAGATTCCATCCGTCCTGACGCACCTTGCCGTCCTTATCCTCAAGGCGGACCCTGAACTCAGCGTTCATATCCCTGGTGCTGTAGTTTGAAACCCATCCCACCAGGAACTTTATCTCTGATCCGCTTACCAGATCCACCGGCGCCACAGGAGATATACCGTAGTGCCCATCGTGCTCATGGAATATCAGGGAGGCCACATCGTCCAGTTCAACCACAGCCGTATCGGGAGCAATTCCTATGATAGCCTCCTGGTATTCGGAGAATGACAGATCATAATCCGGAATAGTCAGGTCAAGCGTATAGAAACCGTTGCTGTTTCCGCCCCAGCCCCAGTTTATATGCAGTTTGGAGCCATCGGTGTCATATCCGTCACAAACAAATGCATGAGCGCTTGATTCGCCTTCGCCCGCATAGTAGACCACGCGCCCTGCATCAATCTCACGCTTCATGATAGAGTACCACTCATCAAGATTATATGACGCGCGGCTGATCAGGGCCGATGACTCAGAATACGACATGAAATTCTGCAGTGCCTTGATCATATCGCTGCTCTGGGCCGATGAGGCCTCAGACGTATAGTCCATCTTTACAGCCACGCCGCAGTCATGCATCAGTTGGGCCACCTGGTACTTCTGCTCGGCAGACCAGCCTGCACCCACGCTGTTGTTCATGGGCATGTAATCCCAGATATACTCGTGATCATCAATTGAATACGCAGCAATATAAGTCTGCGCAGTCGTAGTGGTATAACCGCCAATCACACCGTTACCGCGTGCCGGCCAGCGGTTGTAACGCATTATGATGGCCATTGACGTAGCCACGCAACCCGTGACTGAACGCACATTCTCACCCGTAACGATAGGACACAGGTTGTTAAACGGCGGCGCCTGATCCCAGAGCGCGGTCTTTAGCTCCACCTTCCGGGCGTCAGGGGCTGACCTGTGGGTTGCAGCCCACTCGGGCCTTGACTTAACACCCTCACCGTCCCGACGTACTGCATCAATGGTGGCGGCCACACCGCTCATCCACTGCTTCAGGTTCTCAGGCATGTTGTCCTGTATGAACGCACCCTCATCGGAGTAACCTATTACGGGATTCACGCGGTCATCGGCCGCAATGATAACCCAACCGCCTTCAGGGTTGTTGAATACGTAGTACTGGGGAGCGCTCTGTGCGTCACGTGATGCGGCACGCTGGGCAGAGCCCTGCTGTACGGGCGCCTGCTTCATTCCCAAAACGCCCTGGGCATATCTGGCAGCCACGTCGGGGCGCACAAACTCAGCCCTGACTCCAAGAGCCAGAACCAATGCCATTGCCAGAATCAGAACCCTTCTCATAGTGCCATTATCAAACCGTTGTCATTACGCCTGTCAATCAGCCAGGCTGTTCCCTCCTCACTCTTGATGCACTCCATCTTTGAGGTAAATCCAAGTCTTTTGGATATTCCCATAAAGTTGAATGCAACCGTATACTCATGTCCCACCAGAGGTTCATCGGGGCAGTCATAAACCAGCACCGTGAGGACCTGACCGTTACGGGTATCGGCCACCTGCATGGTACGTCCGGCCTTTGTCGTGCGGACCGAATACTGCAACTGCATGTCGGCGCCCGTCATGGAGTAAAGCGCGGTGTCACGCATGGACATGTCATAAAGTCCAAAAACGGATGCCCTGGTCAACGCATTGTCTACCACCTCTTTAGTAAACAGATTGAACACGCTTTTGTCATAAACCATGATCATTATATCTGAACCTGAGGTAACCGGGAATCCTATCAGATTGCCGCGTGCGCCCTGTGCCAACTGGATATCAATGCCCGGACAAATAACACTCATGCGCGTTCCGTCCTGGGCAAACACTGCACGGTCATTGCTGAATTCCGTCTGCATGGTCACGCCCTTGAACAGCATCCTGCGGTACTCCCACTTGGCCGGCGTACGTGACACATCCCTGAAAGTACCCTCGGTCTGAGGCAGGGTCTTGACCTTGCCTATAGTAGCGTATGAAGTATAGAAGTGGGATATGTTCACCTGTCCGTCTTCAGTCTTGTTCATCAGGCCCAGCACCGGTCCCACAATGGTGTTACCCTCTATCAGTTTGGAGTCATTATCGGCCCACACATGCATGGCTTTGGTCGAGTCCTCGATAATCAGTCCCAGGACATCGGCCGATGTCCGGTCAACCGCCGTCACTGTCACCTTTTTAAGATAGGCCGAGAAGAAACCGTCGCGATCCTTGTCCGGCTGCACATCCCTAAGACCGTCCAGACTGATGTACGGCGGCAACTGTGTGAAAGAGGGAACTCCGTTGGTGACCCACTGCGTTATGTTTACCCCGTTCAGAGGCAGGATATTGGCCTCTGGCGTAGACTCGTCAATCTGAATCTGCATCTTGATGATGCTTCCGGGATACTCGTGGCAGGGATTGCTGAACGTAAAGGTAATGGTCTTGCCCGATGACAGGCGTACACGGAACCGCGGAGTAGAGTTCTGGGGAATGTATATGAAACTGAAAGAGTTCTCATCTTCAGGTGAACGCAGCGGGGTAATGGCGCCCATGCCGTCAGTAGCCGTCAGCGTTCCGGTAAGAAGGTCCAGAGTACCCTTGGACATGAATCCGCCCACCGTCAGTGACTCAATGCGGTAACCCGACCGGTTATCGAACGATACGTTCATGGCCGTCATGGCGTGCTTGAGTTTCAGTTTCACCGCCTGGTCTTTTGGCCCGGCCGATGAGATGGACGTCATCAGGTTGCCCTCAAGCAGTTTCTGGTCTGTGCTCTGGTCAAGGGGTGCGTAGTAAGGAACGATATCCTGCCCTGTGAATGAAGGATCATAGGGGGCATAAATAAAGAAACGTGATGACTGCGACTGGTTGAACACCCAGTTCAGGTTGCCGTCGGCCAGCACCTGTCCGTTCTCATGAACCGTCAGCGGCACGTTATCGGCCTTGACGGGATCAGACACAAAAAGACCCAGTTTGAGCCCCTTGTCCAGATCTGCGCTGCCCGTCACCCCCGTCACCCTAAGCGTGATGGGAGCCCCGTACTGCGGCTTTTCATCCTTGCAACCGAACAGCACCGTAAGGCTTGCTAACAGTATATAGAAGACAGACCTGGTTTTCATAAACAAACGTGAACAGTCCTATTCAGTTTGTAAAGGTAACTTAAAAAAACGGGAAAAGCACCATTCTGCACTAACAATCCCGTAGTAAATGCGTCAAGTGAGTGTCCTATCCAATGACAGGAATGTAAAAATAATGTTAATCTCGCCCCAAAGCCATTGCAGTTCCAAAACAACAGTGTACTTTTGCGGTGTACTAATAAACTAAGACACTAAACGCAGTCTAAAACAATAGTTCAGAATATGCTCATAGATCTTAAAGACATCAACAAGACTTACACGGGTGCACAGCCCCTCCACGTACTCAAAGGCATCAACCTTGGGATAGAGCGCGGCGAGTTTGTATCCATCATGGGAGCATCCGGCTCAGGTAAGTCAACTCTCCTTAATATATTAGGTATACTTGACAACTATGATACCGGTGAATATCACCTTAACGGCAAACTGATCAAGAATCTTTCAGAGCGTCAGGCTGCCGAATACCGCAACCGCATGATTGGATTCATATTCCAGTCTTTCAATCTCATCTCCTTCAAAACAGCCGTTGAGAATGTGGAGTTGCCTCTTTTCTATCAGGGTGTAGGACGCAAGCAGCGTCATCAGATGGCAATGGAATACCTGGACCGTCTGGGCCTAAAGGATTGGGCAACCCACTACCCCAACGAAATGTCCGGTGGTCAGAAGCAGCGCGTGGCAATAGCCCGCGCTCTCATCACCAAGCCTGAAATCATCCTGGCCGATGAGCCCACCGGCGCCCTTGACTCCAAGACATCGGTCGAGGTTATGGAACTGCTGAGTCGCCTGAACCGTGAAGAGGGCATCACCATCGTAGTGGTAACACACGAGAGCGGCGTTGCCAACTGCACCAACCGCATCATCCACATCAAGGACGGTATCATCGGCCAGATTGAGGACAATACCAAGCACAACGCATCAGCATTCGGTACAACCACAATAATGAAGTAAGTCATGCAGGACCTGATAACAGAAATATGGGAGAGCGTGCGCCGCAACAAGCTGCGTACCACCCTGACCGGATTCTCCGTAGCATGGG
>JAEEGJ010013187.1_pt1 | contig 20163 bp, 17 predicted proteins | sample 8958761 | NCBI WGS metagenome assembly JAEEGJ01 (sample SAMN16246546, study PRJNA631951) | gut metagenome | biome: gut microbiome; feature: rumen; material: RS-attached | host: Bos | place: Iran: Karaj | collected 2018-10 | reverse complement strand
TTTTGATAAAAATGAGCGTTATATTACGGAATATATAAGCATAATAGTGATAGTTTTGAATCTTATAATCTGTTTAATATATGCATTTTTTATGTTAAAATCAATAAACAGAAGCGAAGATGCAATGCACTACACAATTAAATCAGTCAAAGAAAATAAGGAGTCGATTCCCAATTACCTAGTTACGTATATTTTACCTTTGTTAGCATTTGACTTTACAACGTGGTATGGAGTGATGTTATTTTTACTTTTTTACACTGTTTTATGCTATTTGTATCTAAAACATTGTATTTTCAGTGTGAATTTATTCCTGGATTTTTTGAATTACAGGGTGTATGAATGCGAATTGTGTTCAGATGGTGATGTAATTGTGCATACATATGTAATTAGTAAAAAAAGATTAATATATGAAAAAGAAGAGTTTATTTTACTGAAATCGTTAAACAATGATATAAAGATAGAAATTGATGTATAACAAAAAAAGGGATGGAAAAATGCTTAGAATTGCAATATGTGATGATGAAACTGAATTTGCCAAAATCATAAAAGAATTATTAAGTGAGTATTTGGTAAAAATGGGTATTGAAAAAACTATTGATGTATTTTATTCGGGAAGTGATATCTTGTCGGACAAATCAAGATTGACAAAGTATGATATTTTCTTTCTTGATATTAATATGAAAGATATTGATGGTATAGAAGTGGCGTCTAATATCAGGCCTATTTGTCCGGATTCATTTATTGTTTTTGTTACTGCATACGTTAAATACTCTCTTGAGGGATATAAGTTTGATGCAATAAGATATATTGTAAAAGATAATGATAATATTAAAGCATCTTTATATGAATGTATGGATGCAATTATGCAGAAAAAGCATTATAAAGAAAAGGTATTGACATTTGATTTCCGTGAGGAAACCAAAAAAATACATATGGATGATATCATATATATTGAAAGTCAATTACATAATGTACTCTTTCATTTGAATGAAAAAAAAGAAAAAGTGTATGCTTTATCAAGTACGCTTGATAAGGTTGAGAAGATGATGCAGGAACAGGCTTTTGTAAGAATTCATAAAAGTTTTCTTGTAAATATGAAATATGTGAAGAATGTTAAGAATGCAAGAGTTATTTTGAAGAATGGCAAGGAATTGCCTGTCCCACGTCCGAAATTTAGGATCGTAAAGGATGCTTATATTAAGTATAGAGGTGAAATGTAGTGCTTGAAAAAATAAATGATTTTTCGATAATAATTCTTGAAGCTTTGTCTGTTTTTGTGATGTTTGACGTTCTCTGTGTTGATAATGATTCGATAAATAATTCACAAAAAAGATTTAGTGTCTTTTTTTGTTTATACATGTTTTTTTTGTTATTAATAACAGGTATATTTTCAAAATGGATTATAATTAAGCTACTATTGAGTTTTGTGCTAATTGCTTTAACGATGCTTGCATACAAAAAGATTTCATTAATAAAAAGTAGTTTTCTAACATTAATATATATGTTTTTTGCATCGATTGGAGACATAGGAGTATATTTTTTAATCAGGTATATATTCAAGAATATTACGCTTGATGAAAACGGAGATGTTTTAATAGGGAGAATGATTGTATTGACCAGTAGATTGGTATTCTTTATTGCTCTTATGATAATAAAAATATTCTATAATTATAAAAAGAATCAAAACAATGTGCATTTTGAGTGGATCAAATATATTTTCATTCCAATAATCACTGTTGTCGCTTTGATAACAATATCGTTATATTTTAGAGAAATTGCTGATATGACACAGATCAATGTATTATATTATATTTCTTTTGGAATGGTTGTTATTGATATATATGTTTATTATTTGCTTGAAACCGTGGTTAGGTTAAAAGATGCGTCAAAAGAAAAGGAATTGGAACTTGTACAATATAAGTCACAGATTGATGCTTATAATATGCTTGAGTCGGCTTTAGAAAAGCAAAGACAGAAGGCTCATGAATTTAAAAATCATATTATATGTATTGATTCTATGGCTAAAAATGAAGATTATGTTGGCTTGAAACAATATGTAAAAAAACTGTCACAGTCTGAATACATAGAGCGCAAGGTAATAACCACAAATAACGCCATAATTGACACGGTTATAAATGAAAAATATTATGAAATGGATAAAAAAGGAATAGTGTTTGTTTTTAAAGTTAACGATTTATCCGGTGTGATTCTTGAAGACGAGGATTTGGTGGTTTTATTGTCGAATCTATTTAATAATGCCATAGAAGCTTGTGAAAAGTGCAACACAGATAAGGTTGTCTCTTTGAAATTCATAATGGAAGATGAAGACATGATTTTATCGATAAAGAACACTGTTCAAGTGCTTCCTGAAATTAATGATCATAATTACAAAACCAATAAGAACCGGAATACTGACGAGCATGGTTTTGGAATTAAAAACATTATAAATGTTATAAATAAATATAATGGAACTTATTCTATTGATTCTGATGATTCTGAATTCAGATTTTCTATCATTATCCCACGTTAAATAGTTTTTTTATGCATAAAATAGCCTTTTTATGCATAAATGTGTATTTCTCTGTGTCTAAATGATAACATTTCAATTAAACATGGAGAAGATATGGAACGAATAATTGAAAACTTGGTTGATGTGATGATTGAAAGAGACATTATTGATTCCAAGTATAAAGATGAGTATATTTATTCGGCAATATGCTTGATTGAGAAACTTTTTTCTGTTGTGCTTGTTTTGGCAATGGGGTTGTTTTTCAAACGTATGTTGGATGTTGTTTTGTTTTTTTCATTTTTTATGTTCTTAAGAAAATACACAGGTGGTTATCATGCCAATAGTTTTTTTATATGCACGATTGAATCCACGATGGTTGTATATTGCGTGTTGAAGTATGGATATTTATTACTTGATTGTCCAAATATTGTAATCGTAATGTTAATAAGTTGTTTTTTTATTATCTTATTGATTGGGACAGTTAATCATCCAAATATGAATCTCAATGAATGTGAATTGAAGCGTATGAAGGTCAGGGCTCGGTTAATATTGATTTCGGAAATACTTATCATTGTTGTTGCATATGTTATGAGTGTACCTAAGCGTTATATATTGGATATGATTCTTGGTATTACGGTATGTGGAATAAGTATTATGATTTCAAAAATTATCAAACAGGAGGTACAGAGTTGTGAAAGGAAAAGAAAACAAAATTAACGAAGTTATATTAAAGGCGACAGGTAAGGTGCTTGAAAAACAAAGGAAGAGGGAGATGACGGATTGGCCACCTCAGTGTACATTTATTTTTTATCAGCCGAAAAGACCTGTTAAGAGAGACGAATAATACGGAAATTTAACACTTATAAGAGTCGGTGTCAGTAATTCGTCTCAATATGAGTGTTTTGTAGGTTGACTTCATAAATATAATATAATAGCGGATTATCATAAAAAACATCTGTTAATATTAGCAAAAACTGAACGATTTAACGATTATTTAAGGATATATAATCGTCATTTATTACTTAAATAACAACATGTATAATGTGTGTAATTGTTATAAAGTACACAGGGCTCGATTTTTATAATGATAATCCGCTATTATTTATTGTTTGTTTAATAAAAAAAGATGGGAATAGTATGTAAAATGAAATTATTAATAATACATTTGAGTGATGCTCATTTTAATAATAACTACAGTTTTTCTCAAGATAATGTTAAATCAATTATTAGTGCGATAAAAGGTTCAATAATTGATACAACAAATGCCTTAATAATTGTTTCCGGAGATTTATCATTTAGTGGTCAAAAAGACCAAATGGATTGTTTTTATAATTTTATTAATTCTTTGGTTGATGAATTAAAGAAAAAAAATCAATTTAAATCTGTAGATGTTTCAATTGTACCGGGTAATCATGATGTTGATTGTAGTTTTAATAAAATTTCAAGTGATGAATTGAAAGAAATTAGTAAAAAAAATAATTTTGAGGAGTATATTTTATCAGAGGAACAGAAATTAAACGAATTTTTTTTGTGTGCAAATCATTTAGGGTGTTTTAAAGATAGTAAGTTGATTGATCAAAAAACATACGTTTACGATGGTAAGAAAATATGTGTTAATATGATTAATACAGCAATCTTTTCGTCACTGGATGCAGATCAAGGTTTCCATTATTTGCCAGATGAGGAAATTAATAAATTAAAGCGTCAGTTCCAAAGTGATTATGTATTTACGGTTATGCATCATCCACATCAGTGGTTTATTATGAAATCACAAATTAAACTAGAAAAAATGATTTATAGTAGGAGTGATTTGGTTTTCGTCGGTCACAAGCATTATGAATCAGTTAAAAATATTTCAGATAATGAGTCATCTGTTAATATTATGGCAGGTGGAATGCTTTCAAATTGTGGTAGTTGGAAAGATAGTACATTTCATGCTGGAATATTAGATTTGGATACACGTCATTTTAATTTTAGAGAGTATTGTTGGAATGAAAATGGTAAGATTTATATAAGTATGGATGGTCGAGATATTACGATAAGTAAGGATCGTTATAACGAGATGGATTTATCCGTTAGAAAAGAGTTTTTAAAAGAAAAAATATATGCTGATAAAAATATGATTTCAGAGAATTTTCAAGATTATTTTGTTTTTCCATCGCTTGAAGAGGAACGGATTGATGATTCCTTTTTTGACGATTCACGAACAATAACTGAAATGGATAGTTTTATTGCCAAATTAAATAATGTGAAAAAAATCGTTATAACAGGTCGCACTGAATCAGGTAAATCATTGTTGGCTAAATCAGTTTTTATTAACCTTATGGAAAATAAAACAGTAATATACGTAAATGGTGCGAACATTAACAACGATTTTGAACGATCAATTAAAGATGCTTTTGAAGATATATATGGAAATAATTTGATAAATTATGAAATTTTTAGACAGGCAGAACCGACAGATGTTGCCATAATAGTTGACAATATTGATGCTGTTGATATATCATATCGGGATTTGTTTATTGAATACATTAATAGAAAGTTTGGGATTATTGTTGAAACCTGTCAGTATGAAATTGAACTTGATATTACGAGCCGTTTAAAGAAAAGACGCATTAATCGAGATTGTGCATTATTCAAAATCGAATCATTTTATGTAAACAAGAGACGAGAATTGGTTACTAAAATTATTAATATAATACATACTGGTACACAAGAAACAAAAAATAGAATAATTAACACTTTGTGTGATGCATTATCAAGGCAAAAAATGTTATATAATTTGAACCCTAATTTTATAGTTCAGTTTACAAAGTATTACTATAATAATATTGGGGATAATTCTCCAAATGATGGAAATGTGTTTAGTAAAGTATTTGAGGCTAATATTGCCTCTATATTAAAGCCATTTGTTAAAAGGATGACGGTAGATAAAATACTTTTTATTATAGATAAGATTGCGTATGATGCATATTGTCAAAAAGAATATCCAATAACAAATAATACGATGTATAGAGTTATAGAGATGTATAATTCAGATTATGACGCTAATGTTGATGAACGAGTATTTGTAAATATGCTTGTTGAAGCACATATATTAAAGGAAACAGATGGTGGCTACTACTTTTTTGAAAGAACATATTTTGCATATTTTACAGCTAGAGAAATAAGAAGGAGATGTATTGAGGATTGTGACTTCGAACAGTTTAATTATGCCATGGAATATGCATATAAAGGACTTAACGCTGATGTGTTGCTTTTTGTCACATATATTGCGGATAATTTAAGTATTATTAAAAAAATAATGGAAATTGCCGAGGATAGCGTGGCAAAATGGGATAAATTTAGTTTGACACCAATTAATATATCATATTTGAATTCACCGGCTCGAGATATTATTAAGCCGGTTGATGAGAGCGATATAGAAAAGGAAGAAGAAAAAAGAGTAGAGGCTGAGAGGGAAGAGGCTCAGTCGATGGTTTTGGTTAATGATTGTTCTATCTTTGATGGAGAAACAGATGAATTAAGTTTTATACAGGAAATGATTAGAGCAATGTCATTGATGAATATTATATCGCGTACTTTACCAAATTTTGAACACCTGATGAGAAAAGACGATAAAGATAAATGCGTTGAATTGATATATACGATGCCGTTGAAGATATTTTATGTTTGGGCATGTGAAGTAGATAAGTGCAGGTCGGAAATAGTATATGAAATAAAAGAATTTCATGAATGGGAATATAGGAAGGATAATAATAAGTATGATTTTGAACCGTTAACCGATGATGAAGCCTTATATTATATGCTATGGGAATCAATGTCGCTCCTGCTCGAGTTGATGAATGCATCAATATCAAATTCAACTCGAGATAATACATGGCAATATATAGATAAATTTGAATATAAATCAGAAACAATGTTTAAGATAGAACATTTGATGAGTTTGGCCAAGCAAAATAAGACGGAGTTGTTTATAAAAGAGGCAGAATTATTGTTTAATGAGATTAGATATGATTTTGGCAAAACGATGATTAAAAGAGTTGCACATAAGTACATGGTCTCATCAAGAAATATAAGTAACAATGATATTCAAAAATTAAATTCAAAACTTTTCGGACAGAAGCTAAAATCAAGTCATTTGCTCATTGAAAAGGGTAAGAATAAGAATAAATATTAGATCAAGAAATGGTTTTTGCTTGATTGTTGATAGATATTAGCAATATATAGGAAGTTTTCTAATGAAAAATCAGAAGGATGTTGCAGCATTCGTTTTTCTTACAATAGTTATTATATTGAGCGTCGGGGTGTATGTGATTCGGCGACCTGTAGAGCAGGCTAAAACTGAAGATGTGATTATAACAATTAATGTCGGAAATGATGAAGGTGAGATAGGTTACTCTGATTCAATGGTCAGTGCCGGTGAAGGCCCTGAAGCATTTGCCATAATTGACGGGCTAATCTATATTTCCGACAACGTAAATAAGCGAATAAATATATATGATGAAAAAGGTTATATTAAGGACATTTATGTTTCATATACATCGTATATCAGAAGTATTGTTGTTTTAGAAAATCGTATATATATAATGGATTATGACGCAGGTTTTATTTATGTGATAAATACTGAAGGCGAAGTTCTCAGTGAAATATCTCTTCCAAATGAAATGACTGCTTATTGTATGGATAGACTTTGCGTTAGAAATGACGGGAATGTTTACTTGAAATATGATGAGGATTATTATTTGGTGGACGAATCAGGATTGTCTGATGATAAAGTGGATGAAGAAGGATTATCTTTTGTTGTATCTTATGATATTGTAGGTAAACCGGATTCTCCGGGAGAGTATATTATATGCAAGTATATTGATACAACCAGTGTCGCAACATCACCTATTGATTTGGACGAATATTATTTTATGCCGAATAATTTAATTCAGGTATCCGATGAGGGCGAGCTGTATCAGATGCTTTGCTTAGAAGATTCCGTACAGATAATAAAAAAGAGATTTGAATACAATATTGTATTTGTGCATGTGATTAAAAACGCTGGAAGTCACATGACTTAAAATGAGTCACCAGGGACGGAACTAAGTGGCTTATACAGATTAAGGCTTGGAAGGTTTTAGGATGGAGTATAGAGTAAATAATTTGATGTATGCAACAGGTCCTGATATGTTTGCCACGATACGTACATGTGTTACATTGATGGAAAAGGTGGATGAAAAGGTCCTTGCAAATGCAATTAGAAAGACTGTTTTGAAATTCCCGTATTTTGCTGTCAGGCTCGTAAGTGACGGTTCTGAATATAAGATGGAATCGAAGAACTGCCTATTGTTATTGTATCAAATTCACAAGGTATTGTTCCTGGAAGCAAAGAAAACAATTACCATTTGTTTTCCTTTGGTTACGACGGTTGTAGGATTTATATTGATATATCTCATTTTGTTACGGACGGTAACGGTAAGTTCCCTTTTATCAAAGTGATGTTATATTTCTATTTAAGCGAATTGCATCCAGAGGAAATATTCGATGAGGATCTGATAGATTATGCCAAAAGAAAAGTGTCGGAGGCAGAGGCTGAAGATTATCCTTATCCGGATGAAGAATTACCTGAAAACCCCATCAGAAATATTAAATATCCCAAAGAGGTTTTTTTGTTGGATGATAAGTCATGCGGATATGACAGTAGGGATTTACCGTCTTTTTATTTTATATTTTTGATGCCCATTCGATGGCGTCGTCGATGTGTGGTCTGAAGTTTTCTTCACCGACCTTTTCGACGAAACCGTCTTTTTGCATTGTACGCATAGGCTGTTCATTAACGTGGGAGAATACCAGCTGAATTCCGTTGGCTTTACATCTTTCATAGAACAAATCAAGGGAGTGCATGGCTGTTGCATCGAGGGCCGGCACACCTCTCATTCTTATAATAATAACTTTCGTTACATCCCTGAAACTCATTGTATCAATCTGTCCTGAGCTTCCAAAGAACATAGGACCATATATTTCATAAACTCTGACCTGTGGCGGAATAGGTTTAAGCTGCATTCCATCAGGGTCTTCATCAGGGTCAAAATACTTCCATCCCACAACACCTGACTCGTCGCTCATTCTCTTCATGAAAAGAAGTACTGCAAGAAGCATACCAATCTCGATTGCGATAACAAGGTCGAATACAACAGTTAAACCAAAGGTAAGAATAAGCACCAGAACGTCGCTCTTAGGAGCAGTTTTGCAAAGATGTACAAAGGTACGCCACTGGCACATATTATATGCGACCATGAAAAGTATTGCCGCGATTGTAGGCATTGGAATTAATCCTGCATATGGCATTAAAAGCTTAAGAACAATAACAAGAACAATGGCATGAACTATACCTGCAATTGGAGTACGTCCACCGTTCTTGATATTTGCAGCGGTTCTTGCGATGGCGCCTGTGGCAGGAATACCGCCAAAAAGCGCCGAACCGATATTACCAAGACCCTGAGCAATAAGTTCCATATTGGAACGGTGATGTGAGTTAATCATACTGTCTGCCACAACGCAGGATAACAGTGACTCAATTGCTGCAAGTACTGCAATGGTAAAACCATTAGGCAGGGCAGCACTTAAGGTCTGAAGTGTTATGTGCGGCATATGGAAAAATGGAAGACTGCTCTTTATATCATGAAAAGTGCTTCCAATTGTATTAACAGGAAGATTAAAGAATTTCACAAGAAGAATTCCCACGATAACTGCAATGAGTGAACCCGGGATTCTTTTACTTATAAATGGCCACACAATAAGGATTGCGAGGCTTACAAGGCCGATAACCAGTGCCCATACATTAAGGGTTCTGGCATTAAGAATGATGGCTTTGATTTTGTCCACGGTTTCGATTGTAACTGTTCCTTCAGGATAGGAAAGTCCAAGGAAATCCTTGATCTGTCCAATGAGGATTGTTACTGCGATACCTGCGGTGAATCCTGTTGTAATTGTATAAGGAATAAATTTAATCAGGCCGCCAAGTCTGAAGACACCCATAATAATAAGGATGACTCCCGCAATGATGGTAGCAAGCATCATGCCTTCCATTCCGCTTGTGGCGATAATTCCTGCAACAATTGTTGCAAAAGCCGCCGTCGGGCCGGCAATCTGAACACGGCTGCCGCCGAAAAATGAAATAATAAAACCTGCAACGATGGCAGTATATAAGCCTTCCTCGGGACCTACGCCTGATGCAATTGCAAGGGCGATGGAAAGAGGAAGAGCAATAATTGCAACGATTATACCTGACATTACATCAGTTCCAAACTGCTTGAAACTGTAATGTTTCATGGTGCTGAAAAGCATTGGTTTTAACTTATCTTTATTCATATTTTTCTCCTGTTAAAAAGTCTCAAACTCTCACATTATATTCTTTTTTAATCTATAAGTCCATAAAAAAATGTGTTAAAATACAGGTATACTGGTGATTGACGAAAGGGGGATATGATGGAGGCGCTGATTTTAAAAAATAGTGATAATAAAATCTGGTTTGAAACAGAGGATGGAAAAGAAGCAGGATATATTGATTTTCCAACATTTGAAAAGGGAAAAGTTGAGGTTACACATACTATTGTAAATGAGGATTTTCAGGGGCAGGGTCTGGCAGGAAGGCTGACTAAGGCTTTGGCTGAAAAACTTAGAGAGGATAATCTTAAAGCAGAACTGACCTGTTCCTATGCAGTTAAATGGTTTAGCAAGCATAGGGAATATGAGGATGTTTTGATTGATCCTTTGGCTGAATACAAAAAGTCAGAGGCAGGAAATGAGGCCTGTAATCTGCCAAAACATAAGGCGCAGTAATTAAATATATGATATAATTAAATATATGGGTTTGTATGCAGAAAGTGGGGTGATGCATATGTTAAAAGATTTTGTTTGCGAGAAACGTCCATCAGATGAGGAGATTTCTGCAAGGCTTGAAACTGCCAGAGAAGAGCTTAATAAAAGGCAGATGGCAATTAAGGAAAAAAAGTTGCCGGTGCTGGTGCTTTTTGACGGTTGGGGTGGTGCCGGAAAAGGTTCTGTGCTTGGTAAGGTAATTAAGAATCTTGATCCGAGATTTTACAAGACCGAAGTTCTTTCGTCTCCGACAGAAGAGGAACTTAGAAGGCCTTTCCTGTACAGGTATTTTGTCAGAATTCCAGAAGGTGGAAAGTTCTCATTCTTTGACGACAGTTGGATGAGTGAGATTACTCAGAAGTATCTTAAGGAAGAGATTGATACTGATGAATATAAAAGAGAACTTACATCCATTAAGAGATTTGAGCGTCAGCTTTCAGATAATGGTTATCTTGTAATTAAGTTCTTCTTCCAGATTGATAAGAAAGAGCAGAGCAAAAGGCTTGAGGCTCTTGAGGACAGTAAGGATACAAACTGGAGAGTTGGTAAATGGGACAAGTGGGAGAATAAGCATTATAAAGAATGCATGGAAATTTATGATGATTATATCGAAGCCACAAATCAGTTTATTGCTCCTTGGTATATCATAGATTCAAAGAATCGTAAATGGGCTGAGCTGCAGATTACTGAGCTTATGGTTAAGAGTATTGACATTGCCTTGGAGAATCATGGCAGGGCAGCAACGCTTCTTCAGAATACATTCGCATTGGAAGAAAGACCGCTTCTTCAGGATATCGATTTAAATAAGACAATATCAGAAGAAGAATATCAGGTTCGCTTAAAAGAACTGCAGGATAAACTTTCCAAATTACATAACAGATTATATCGTAAGAAAGTTCCTGTAATTATTGCATATGAAGGCTGGGATGCAGCAGGTAAGGGCGGTAATATTAAGAGGCTTACGGCTGCTCTTGATCCAAGAGGATTTGAAGTTCATCCTATTGCTTCACCGGAACCTGCTGAGAAGAATCGCCACTATCTGTGGCGTTTCTGGAAGAGGCTTCCTAAGGATGGTCATGTTGCCATCTTCGACAGAACCTGGTATGGCAGAGTAATGGTTGAGCGTCTTGAAGGATTCTGTTCAGAGAATGACTGGCAGAGAGCTTATAATGAGATTAATGAGTTCGAGAAAGAGTTAAGCGACTGGGGCGCAATCGTAATTAAGTTCTGGGTACAGATCGACAAGGATACACAGTTAGAACGTTTCACTGCAAGACAGAATACACCTGAGAAGCAGTGGAAGATTACAGATGAAGACTGGCGTAATCGTGAGAAGTGGGATGATTATGAAATCGCCATTAATGAAATGATTCAGAAGACCAGCACAGTATTTGCTCCATGGTATGTTCTTGAATCCAATGATAAGCACTATGCAAGAATCAAGGCACTTGAGATTGTAGTAGATGCTTTGGAGAAAAAACTTTATTAATTTAAAACATATTAATAAAATAAACTCCGGTGAAGCGGTTAATATACTGCTTTGCCGGAGTTTTATAATGGTCTTGGTGTGATAATTACAGCAGACTTGAGGCAAAAAAGATGCACTTTACCCCGTCCCTAGTGGCACTATGATTTTGGAATCTCGCTGACAACCTGGTTCTTGCCATGCTCTTTACCATAGTAGAGGTTGGCGTCTACGACCTGGATGAGGTTTTCGATACGGTAACTTGGAAGGGCCTGGGTAACACCGAAGGTCATGGTTACATTGAGATTATAGGCTTCGTGATGAACTACAGTGGCAGCGATGTTGGAGCGAATTCTCTCAGCAATGGCACAGGCTGTCTGGAGACGGCCATCGATGATAATGAGGATTTCCTCGCCACCCCATCTGCAGACGAAGTCTGTATCACGAAGCTGGGATGTAATTAAATCTGCAACTGTAACAAGTACTTTATCACCTGCATCATGTCCGTAATTATCATTTACCTTCTTGAAGTTATCAATATCGCAAAGGATAACTGAAAACATACGGTTATCTTTCTGAAGATGATGCATGTATATGTTAAGATTCTCCATCATGCTTCTTCTGTTGGCAAGGCCGGTAAGAGGATCGCGTGATGAAATCTCAATAAGCTGTTCATTCTTCTTGGCAAGAAGAGCATTGTTATTCTTCATCTCCCATGTGAAGAGAAGAGAGAATGCAATAATTAAGAAGAAACAAATAAGTACATTAAATACAAGTATGGAAATCTTTAAAGCCGGACTTATTGTCTCAAGCCAGGTTGCATCAGTTTTAACCAGTACGGAATAAAGGTATGCAATACCTGCGACTGTTGACATGACATAGGCATAAGTGGAAGGCTTCTTTAAATCCTTAAGGAAACTTGAGATATAGAAGACTGCCACAACCAAAGCAGGCATATAAAGATTAAAACCTAAATTGTTACCGTAATAGGAAGTAATAAAAACAGAATATATGATTATTTCTATAAATGTAAGATTGGTTGCAAGCAAAAATCTCTTCTTGGAACAAAGAGTCTGAATTAAATAGTAGAAAGCTATTGAAATAAGACTGAATAAGAAGAGGCCACCATTATGAAGGAACAGGAAAAAGAAAGTGTTAACAACACTTATTAAAGTCAAAAGCAGCGAACCGTACTTATATTTTGACTCAATAGATATAGAATCATCGCCGGTAGCGAGATTATATATGAATCTGAATAAGTTTTTAGCAAACTCAACTATTGACATTACACCCCAAATCCTTCCCATGGCCTAATGGTCTAAAAACCAAAAATAACCAAATAAATTATATCACGCCAGCCGTCAATTGCCTAGTTCATAATGTCTTCCAAATTATTAAAAAAAAATAAAATAATTTTTTTCGTGTTTTACTCTTGCATTTTAATTCAAAAATGGATATTATAGGTTATGGTGATTAGCACTCAAACAAAAAGAGTGCTAACAAACAGATTCAGAAGGAGGAATAAAATTATGAAACTTGTTCCATTGGGAGACAGAGTAGTACTTCAGCAGTTAGTACAAGAAGAGACAACCAAGTCTGGTATTATTTTACCAGGTCAGAGTAAAGAGAAACCATCACAGGCTAAGGTCGTTGCAGTAGGACCTGGAATCCTGCCAGATGGTAAGGAAGTTAAAATGGAAGTCAGCGTAGATGACCTTGTTATCTATTCAAGATATGCTGGTTCTGAAGTTGAAGTTGATGACGAGAAATATATTGTAGTTAAGCAGTCAGATATTCTCGCAGTTCTTAAATAATAATCAGGAGGCGATTTAAAATGGCAAAGGATCTTAAATACAGCGCTGATGCCCGTACAGCTTTAGAGGCAGGCGTTAATAAATTAGCAGATACTGTTAGAGTTACATTAGGACCTAAGGGTAGAAACGTAGTACTTGGTAAGTCATACGGTGCTCCACTTATTACAAATGATGGCGTAACAATTGCTAAGGAAATTGAACTTGAAGATGAGTTCGAGAACATGGGTGCACAGCTTGTTAAGGAAGTTGCAACCAAGACTAATGATATTGCAGGTGATGGTACAACAACAGCTACAGTTCTTGCACAGGCAATGATCAATGCAGGTATGAAGAACCTGGCAGCAGGCGCTAATCCAATTATCCTTCGTAAGGGTATGAAGATGGCTACAGATACAGCTGTTAAGGCTATCGAAGAGATGAGCCAGAAGGTTAACGGCAAAGAGCATATCGCAAGAGTAGCAGCTATTTCAGCCGGCGATGACACAGTTGGCGGTATCGTTGCAGATGCAATGGAAAAGGTTTCAGGCGATGGCGTTATCACTGTTGAAGAATCAAAGACAATGAAGACAGAACTTGACCTTGTTGAAGGTATGCAGTTTGACAAAGGTTATCTTTCAGCATATATGGCAACAGATATGGATAAGATGGAAGCAAATCTTGATAATCCATATATCTTAATTACAGATAAGAAGATCAGCAACATCCAGGACATTCTTCCACTCCTTGAGCAGATTGTTCAGACAGGCGCTAAACTCTTAATCATCGCTGAGGATGTTGAAGGCGAAGCTCTTACAACATTAATCGTTAACAAGTTAAGAGGTACATTCAATGTTGTTGCTGTTAAGGCTCCTGGTTTCGGTGACAGACGTAAAGCAATGCTTGAAGATATCGCAATCCTTACAGGTGGTACAGTAATCAGTTCTGAACTTGGTTATGAACTTAAGGATGCTACAATTGAGCAGCTTGGTAAGGCTAAATCAGTTAAGGTTCAAAAAGAGAATACAATCATCGTTGATGGTGCCGGTGATCCTGCAGCTATCGAAGCTCGTAAGGCTCAGATTAAGAATGAAATCAGCAAATCAACATCTGAATTTGATAAAGAAAAACTTCAGGAAAGACTGGCCAAAATCTCCGGCGGCGTAGCTGTTATCAGAGTAGGTGCTCCTACAGAGACAGAACTTAAAGAAGCTAAGCTTCGTATGGAAGATGCAGTTGCAGCTACAAAGGCAGCAGTTCAGGAAGGTATCATCTCAGGTGGTGGCTCAGCATATATCCACGCTTCAAAAGAAGTTGAGAAGCTTGCTGCTACACTTGATGGCGATATTAAGACTGGTGTACAGATTGTACTTGCAGCTCTTAAGGCTCCACTTTATCACATCGCTGAGAATGCCGGTTTAGACGGTTCAGTTATCGTTAATAAGGTATATGAATCAGAAGTTGGTAATGGTTATGATGCTCTTAATGACAAGTATGTAAATATGGTTGAGGCTGGTATCCTTGATCCTACAATGGTTACAAGAACAGCTCTTCAGAATGCTACATCAGTTGCTTCAACACTTCTTACAACAGAAGCAGTTGTTGCAAATATCAAAGAGCCGGTTCCTCCAATGCCAGCAGGTGGCGGAATGGGAATGATGTAATCCATAAGCAAAAGATTTGATTTATTTAAATATAAGTGTTATACTTTAACGAGTTTATTACAAATGGAATATAGGCTTAATAGTCTATATTCCTTTTGTTATAGAGATTTATTTTGAAAGGACATAATACAATGAAGAAAAAATTAGCACTGATTCTTAGTTTATCATTAGTTCTTGTAATGCTTACAGGATGCAGCCAGAGTGGTAAGACACTTACAATGGCAACAAATGCAGAGTTCCCACCATATGAGTATCATGATGGAACAGAAATCGTAGGTATCGATGTTGAAATCGCACAGGCTATCGCTGATAAGCTTGGAAGAGAATTAGTAATCGAAGATATGGCTTTTGACTCAGTAATTATGGCTGTTCAGTCAGGTAAGGCTGATATCGCAATGGCTGGTCTTACAATTACAGAAGACCGTAAGGAAAGCGTTAACTTCTCAACACCATATACAACAGCATCACAGGTTATTATTGTTAAGGAAGATTCAGATATCACATCTCCTAATGACCTTGTTGGTAAGAGAGTAGGTGTTCAGCTTGGTACAACAGGTGATATCTATGTTGATGATATTGAAGATGCAACAGTAGAACGTTACGGCAAGGGCTTTGAAGCAGTTCAGGCACTTCTTCAGGATAAGGTTGATGCAGTTATGATTGATAACCAGCCTGCACAGGTATTCGTTTCACAGAACGAAGGCATCAAGATTGTTGATGAAGCATTCACAGAAGAAGAATATGCAGCAGCAATTGCTAAGGACAATACAGAATTACTTGATCAGGTTAATGATGCTATTGCAGAACTTGAGGAATCAGGCGAACTTCAGGCAATTATTGATAAGTATATTACTGACTAATAATAACTATTATTAATTAAATTAACACTATTATGGCTTTGTCACATCAGTGGCGAAGCCATTTGTGGCTTAAAAAAGAACATAAAAAGGATTTAACATGTTTAGTGCAATTATGGATTTTTGGGATAAGTTAGGGGCGGCACTTTTTAAGCTTTCCTATAATTTTCCAAATCAGTTTTACTTAAATTTCATTAAGGAAGACAGATGGAAGTACCTTTATGATGGCCTTAAGGTAACACTTACCGTTACTGTTTTTGCGGCGCTCATCGGTATTATCCTTGGTTTCATTGTGGCAATTATTCGTTCCACACATGACAAAACCGGAAAACTTGCGTTATTAAATGCAGTCTGTTCCGTTTACCTTACTGTAATAAGAGGTACGCCTGTATTGGTACAGCTCCTCATTATTTATTTTGTTATTTTTGGATCGGTGAGAGTGGATAAGGTATTCGTTGCGATTGTTGCCTTCGGTATTAACTCAGGCGCATATGTTGCTGAGATAATAAGAGGCGGCATCATGTCCATCGACCAGGGGCAGTTTGAGGCAGGAAGAAGCATTGGCTTTAACTATGTTCAGACCATGATTTATATTATTCTGCCGCAGGTATTCAAGAACGTCTTACCAGCGCTTGGAAACGAATTTATCGTACTCCTTAAGGAAACATCCGTATCTGGTTATATCGCTTTGCAGGACTTAACAAAGGGCGGCGATATTATCAGAAGTCAGACATACTCACCGCTGCTCCCGCTTTTAGCAGTAGCTTTGGTGTATCTGTTATTTGTTGTTATACTGTCTGAACTTCTTAAAGAACTTGAAAGGAGGCTGAGAAACAGTGATCACTAATGAAACTAACGAAGCTCCTTTGATAAGTGTTCAGGATTTGGAGAAACATTTTACAACTGTGCATGCTCTTAATGGCGTAAGTGTTGATATATATAAAGGTGATGTTGTCTTCGTTGTCGGACCGTCCGGCTCAGGCAAAAGTACCTTCCTTAGATGTTTAAACCGTCTTGAAGAGCCTACATCCGGAACCATACTTTTTGAAGGCATAAATATAACTGACAAGAAGTGTGACATAAATAAGCACAGACAGAAAATGGGAATGGTATTCCAGCAGTTTAACTTATTCCCACATATGACTGTTATGCGTAATCTTACAATTGGTCCTATGAAACTTCAGCATAAGACAAAGGAAGAAGCTGAAAGTTATGCTCATGAACTTCTTATGAGAGTTGGTCTTGATGACAGAGCAGATGCTTATCCTAATCAGCTCTCCGGTGGACAGAAGCAGAGAATTGCAATTGTAAGAGCACTTTGCATGAGACCTGATGTTATGCTTTTTGATGAACCTACATCAGCTCTTGATCCGGAAATGGTTGGTGAAGTTTTGGAGGTTATGAGAGACCTTGCCGAAGATAAAATGACAATGGTTGTTGTAACTCACGAAATGGCTTTTGCCAAAGAGATTGCAACCAAAGTTCTGTTTATGGCTGAAGGACAGATATTGGAAACCGGCGAAGGCAAGGAATTTTTCGAGAATCCAAAGACTGAAAGACTTAAAGCATTTTTGGAAAAGGTATTGTAAAAAATTTTTTAGATTTTATGTTGACAAGCATTCTTTAAAGTGTTAAAGTGAACTTGCTTGTGAAACATAAGCAAAGAGAATATAGGTTAAAGGCTGTGACGAAGAAGGCCTGAAGATATTATTTTCAGAGAGTTGTCGGTTGGTGTGAGACAATAATAAGACTTCAAAGAGCTATCGCTTCTGAGCCGGAATCCCCAAAGTGCAATGCACAAGTAGATGATTCCCGTAGGCGCCGCGTTAAGGTGACAGGCTTGATGGAGCTGATGAGTGGCAATTGTTAAATTGCAAGTTGAGTGGTACCGCGGATATGAATTTTACCCGTCTCAAGAGATTGAGGCGGGTTTTTTATTTGAGCGGCTTATGGCCATCCCGCAGGTCTCAACATCGCTTTGAATCGGTCTGCAATTAAAAAGATTGTGGAGGAGACACAAAATGACAGAAACAAATGTAGTATTGGAAGAGAAAATCCAGGACGTCGCAAGACGTATTGCTTCTCTTCGTGAAGACATGGGCCTTACTCAGGCTGAACTTGCGAAGAAGATTGGTTTGACACCTGAGGAATATGCATCATATGAATCAGGCGAGAAAGACTTCAGCTTTACTTTCATCTACAAAATCGCTCAGGTTTGTAATGTAGAAATGACAGACCTTATGGAAGGTGAAAGCGCCGCACTTACAGAATGTACTGTAACAAGAAAAGGCGAAGGTGTTCCGATTACAAGGCGTGAAGGTTTTGAATATTTGAGACTTGCTGCTAAGTTCAAGAACAAAATGGCCGAGCCATTTTACGTAAAGATTCCTTATTCACAGGAAGCGCTTAATCCACCTTATGAGTATTCAACTCACGTAGGTCAGGAACTTGATATCGTAATCAAGGGAAGCGTTAAGATGGTAGTAGGTGATGTGGTAGAAATCCTTCATGAAGGTGACAGCATCTATTACAATTCAGCAATACCTCATAATGAAATCGCTCTTGGCGGTGAAGACTGTGAGATGTATGCAATCGTTATGAATCCTGATGCCAAGAGTGCAAGCAAGGTTGAGAATAAGGTTCAGAAGTTTGTTAGGACCAACACAGATGCTGCTAATCTTAACAATCCTGTTTATGAAAAATTTGTTGAGACAGACCTTGATGAATATGGTGTTGTATCAGCAGTTAAGTTTAAAAATGATGAGAACTTCAACTTTGCATTTGATGTAGTTGATGAACTTGGTAAGAAAGTTCCAAGTAAGACAGCAATGATTTATGTTTCAAATGACAAGAAGGCTCAGAGATTCACATTTGGTGATATCAGTAAATATTCATCAATGACAGCTAATTACTTTAAGTCACTTGGTATCAAGAAGGGTGACAGGGTAATGCTTGTACTTAAGAGACATTATCAGTTCTGGTTTTCAATCCTTGCACTTCATAAGATTGGTGCAATCGTAATACCGGCAACACATCTTCTTAAGGATCATGATTTTGACTACAGATTTAATGCAGCAGGTATATCTGCAATTGTTTGTACAGCAGATAATGGAGTACCTGAAGAAGTTGACAAGGCTCAGAAGAACAGCCCTACCTTAACAACAAAGGTTATTGTTAATGGTGAGAGAGAAGGATGGAGTAACTTCAATGTTGAATACAAGAAGTTTGACAGCCACTTCCCAAGAACAGAAGAGAGTGCCGGCGGTAATGATCCACTCCTTATGTTCTTTACATCAGGAACTACAGGATATCCTAAGATTGCAGAGCATAATCATAAATATCCATTAGGTCATTTCTTAACAGCCAAGTACTGGCATAATGTTGATCCTAATGGTCTTCACTTCACAATCTCAGATACAGGCTGGGGTAAAGCATTATGGGGCAAGTTATATGGACAGTGGTTATGTGAGGCTGCAACATTCGTATATGATTTTGAAAAATTCCATGCCGAAGATATACTTCCAATGTTTGCGGAATATAAGATTACTACTTTCTGCGCACCTACAACTATGTACAGATTCTTTATAAAGGAAGATTTGTCCAAGTATGATTTGAGCTCCATTAAGTACGCAACCGTTGCAGGTGAGGCTATGAACCCTGAGGTTTACAACCAGTTCCTTAAGGCAACAGGCGTACGTATTATGGAAGGTTTCGGCCAGACAGAAACAACACTTACAGTTGCAAACTATGTAGGCGAGCGTAACAAGGTTGGTTCAATGGGTAAACCAAGTCCTATGTATGATGTAAGAATTCTTCTTCCGGATGGCTCAGAGGCTCCTGCAGGTGAGACAGGTGAAATCTGTATAAGAACTGAGGAAGCAATCCCTAATGGTCTTTATATGGGATACTACAGAGATGAAGAAAAGACCAGGGAAGCATGGCATGATGGCTACTATCATACCGGTGATACAGCATGGAAGGATGAGGATGGCTACTTCTGGTATGTTGG
>JAEEGJ010013183.1_pt1 | contig 20167 bp, 15 predicted proteins | sample 8958761 | NCBI WGS metagenome assembly JAEEGJ01 (sample SAMN16246546, study PRJNA631951) | gut metagenome | biome: gut microbiome; feature: rumen; material: RS-attached | host: Bos | place: Iran: Karaj | collected 2018-10 | reverse complement strand
TTCATAACGGATGACCTCTTTCTCTACCTGACGGAAAAACTTACGGTTCATATTCACAGTAACATACACTGCGGGAGCAGGCTGCATCCCAACAGTTATGATAATTATACGTTATAACATATAAAAATGCAATACTAATAGCATTGATTCTTATTAAAATGAGATTAGAACATATGGAAAAAGAAAAGAATCATGTCTTTTTAATTGCGTCATCATAATAATTGAATTATAATGGTATCAGACAGTTACAAGTCTGGAAAAAATTTATTATTAGAATTAAGGAGGAATCAACACATGAACGAAGCAAAAGCAATGGAAGAGATGAAACGGCTGAAAGGCACCCAGACAGAAAAAAACCTGGCAGCAGCCTTTGCAGGCGAGTCCCAGGCCCATGTAAAATATACGCTGTTTGCCCGCCAGGCGGAAAAGGACAGCAAAATGAGCCGCCAGATTGCGGACATTCTGGATGAAACTGCCGCCCAGGAACGGGCTCACGCCAAAATCTGGTTCTGGTTGCTGGGTGACTTCTCCAAACCCACTGCCGAACATCTGAAAATGGCTGCGGACGGAGAAAACGAAGAATGGACCTCCATGTATCCGGAATTCGCCAAAACCGCGAAGGAAGAAGGCTTTGACGAAATCGCTTTCCTGTTTGAACGGGTAGCTGAAATTGAAAAGCGGCACGAAAAACAGTACCGGCTGTTGCTGGCCAACATAGAAAATGAGAAACTGTTCAAACGGGATGAGAAAAAACTGTGGATGTGCGCTAACTGCGGTTATGTAGCGGAATCGGTAGAAGCACCGGAAGAATGCCCGGTATGCGCTCATCCGAAATCTTTCTTCGCGATCAAGGCTGAGAATTATTAACTATACTTTCTTTTTCAGATCCGGACGGTACGCAACCGTCCGGATTTTTTTTACCGGTTTGCCTGAACAGGAACAGTACACTGTTTTGCTTTAAATGTCAATATACAGCTGGCTTCGATCTTTTTCACTGTTATTGTATCGCTGCCGGTTTCCAGTCTTTGGTTTCCCAGTAATAATCACAGGGATGAATATCAGTATTGGCAATCTCCGCTTTGGAAACAATATTGGTCCGGGGATAACCGTAAACTATCAGCGGAAGTTCTTCCAAAGCTATTTTTTCCATCCCGATGATCAGCTCACGACGTTTGGCCGGATCAAATTCCACAGCAAGTCTGTCTGACAGTTCATCATACCCGGCGTTGCTGAATCCGCCTCCGTTACCAGAATTGCTGTTGTTTTCATTGGTCTTTACGTACATGTTCATAAAGACTTCCGGATCACCCTGGACAGTTGATATATTAGTGATGCACAGATCGCCGGATCCTTCCCTGCCAATTTTATCAATCTCGGTGTAATCTACATTCTTCAGGTTGATTTTGATGCCTACCCGCCTGGCATCAGAGCGGGTTGCTTCCGCAAACAGCGGCAACTCCGCCCTGTTGCTGCAAAAGTAGCAATCAAGTTCCAGATTTTTGCCGTTTTTGTCAACAAAGCCATCGCCGTTGGTATCTTTCCAACCTGCGTCAGCCAGCAGTTTTCTGGCTCTTCCCACATTATATTGGTTCTTATCCGATTTAATCAGTTCGTTGAATCCATAGCGAACAGACGGCGGCAGCAGCGGTCCGCCGGAGGTAAAAGTATCTTTCAGAAGAACCTTGCAGTAAGACTTGCGGTCTAATGCGGATGCCAGGGCTTCGCGAACCCGTTTATCAGACAGCGGTCTGCCTTCCTTAACGGTCAAACGGGCTAAAACGCTGCGAACGGAAGCATTTTCACTGATGCGGAATTTCTTTGCATCCTTAAACATGTCTAAATCGCCGGAGCCTATGTCCGCAGCCACATCGATTTCGCCCTTCTTCAGCGCCATAGCACGGGAACCGGGGTCATTAACAGAGGAAATAACCAGATTCCTGTAAAACGCCCTGCCATTCCAGTATTTTTCGTTCCGTTCCAATATACATTTTCCTTTGGTGAAGGATTTTACCACGAAGGGACCTGTACCGATGGGCCCCATCTTTTCGTAATCCCGGTCTGTTACAGAAGCATCAACAATCAGAAACAGGGGATCGCCCAGCAGCTGCGGCAATGTCGGAACAGGCCGTTCGGTTCTGACCAATACGTTCTGCCCTTCCCCGTTGATGGAAACAACCCGGAGCATGCGTTTGGCACGGGGAGACTTTTCTAAAGTACGCAGCAATGATTTGGCTGCTGCGTCACCGGTCACCCTGTTGCCGTTCGAAAACACAGCCTTGTCGTTGATCCTGAAAGTCCAGGTCAGCCTGTCGTCGCTGATCTTCCAGCTTTCTGCAAGCCACGGGGTAACATTCATCTTTTTATCAAATTTGACCAGAGTTTCTCCGATGCCGTAACGGACAACCTGCCAACCGTTGTAATCAACAGTAGGTTCCAGGGAGTCCGCAAAACTGGCAGCGGCAACTTTTAGTGTATCTTTTGTATCAGCCTCTTTGCCACCGTCTGCCTTTTTATTTCCGTCACCACAGCCCGCAACCGATAAAGCCAGAAGCCCTGCAAGTGCGATTACTGCAGATTTTTTCCAAATAGCTTTCATGTGTTTTCCGTTTCCTCTCCTGCTTTTTTATAAATAAATACCTGGGTTAATCATTCATTTGAAACCACTATTTATCGTTTATAATTTTACCACACATTTCAGTCCAACAGAAACTCCTATTTCTAATTTAAGATTACTGCTTTTGAATTAAAGATAACAAAATTCCCGGTACGGATTAAAACCGTACCGGGTTGTTTTTTATAATCGTTATGTTAAATTTTGCCAGCGTTTTACTGTGAAAGGGCAAGACTCCTTTTTATTTCAGTTTTCCAAAATAGTTGTTCTTCATCTGGTGGAAAGACGCCTGTGCCTGGTATTTCTGCAGACCTTCGTTCAGTTTGGCCAGAAGTTCCTTATTACCCTTGTTAACAGCAATCCCGATGCCGTTATCTGATTCGTCAGGCAAGGTCGCCACAATGTTCAGCTTACCGTTGTAAAAATTGGTAATGAAGAAACGGGCGGTGTAATTATCCATGACCGCAAAGTCCGCCTTTTTATCCGCAATCATCTTCAGGGCTTCTTCCGCTCCACCGCATTCAATGACAGTATTTGAATACTTTTTAACCTGTTTCTCGTGGATACTGCCAATCTCTGCCGCAATACGTTTGTCCTTCATGACGTCCACGCTGCCGGGTTTCGCGTCCGCGGGACCAATCACTACGTTGGAACTGACAAGATAGGGCTCCGTGAAATCAGCTGCCTTTTTGCGCTCCTCTGTAATATTCATGCAGGAAATTACCGCATCTACCTGTCCATCCTTCAGGGACGGCAGCAGATTGTTGAATTCCAGATCCACGAACTCCACCCTGCTATAGCCCATCTCCCTGGCCACGCCCTGCACCAACTCCACGTCAAAACCGATAAAGGCCTTGGTGGATTCCTGATAATATTCAAAGGGTGGATAGTCCGCATCGGTGCCCACTCGCAGCACCTTTTCCGCGGCAGCCTGTTTCTGGGCAGGAACCTCCGCCTTTTTAGCTCCGCCACCACAGCCCGCAACGGCAAGCAGGCAAAGAATTGCTAACACAAAGCACAGAATTTTTTTCATGGCTTTACCTCCTTCTGTCTGCCGGATACAGCAGACGCCGCTGATTTTGGGAAACGTGAGAGCGTTTAATGTTTCCGTTAAAGGATACCGGTTGCAGGCATATCTTTTACTACCTGCAACCGCTATTTCCGTTACTTCGTGATCAGAACTTTTTATACAGCACGCGGCAGGCGTTCAGCACGCACAGCACGGATACGCCGGTATCTGCGAATACCGCAGCCCACATGGATGCGTAGCCGAAGAGGCCGGCCACCATGATGATGACTTTGACAACCAGGGCGAACACTACGTTCTGCCAGGCTACATTGTTGACCGCCTTGGCAATGGCAATGGCTTTGGGGATCGCGCTCATTTCGGAGTTCATGAACACCACGTCCGCCGCTTCGATGGCTGCGTCCGCGCCGCTGCCCATGGCTGCGCCTACGTCTGCGCCGGCCAGTACGGGAGCGTCGTTGATGCCGTCGCCTACGAACATGACTCCGCCGTATTTGTTACGCAGGTCGTTCATTTCTTTCAGCTTATCCTGCGGCAGCAGTTCTGCCCGCACTTCTTGAATGCCCGCTTCCGCAGCAACCGCTTCCGCTTCTCTCCGGGCGTCGCCAGTGAGCATAACCGTGGTCAGGCCCAGCTTGGTGATATCCGCCACGGCCTGTTTGGCGTCGTCTTTCAGGGTATCGTTGATGAACAAGCTGCCCAGGAAGGTCCCGTTCTTTGCTACCAGCACTTCGCTGCCGTACGCTGCAGCCTGATACCCGCTGAAGTCGATCTTGTAGCGATTCATCAGGCGGGTGTTGCCGGCCAGCAGCACATCTTTTCCGTAGTAGGCTACCAGGCCTTCGCCGGCGATTTCTTCAAACCGGTCCGGACGCTGCAGCGCCAGGTTCTTTTCCTTGGCCGCATTGACGATGCTGACGGCGATCGGATGGGTGGAAACCTGTTCCATTCCCGCGGTCTCCCGGAGGATTTCATCAGCGCTTACGCCGCTGGCAGGATTGACCTGCTGCAGCACGAAGTTGCCCTTGGTAACTGTGCCGGTCTTATCCATAACCACAGCCGCCACGTTTTTCAGCATTTCCATGGCGTTTCCGCCCTTAAACAGGATGCCCAGCTTGGAACCGGCGCCGATGCCCGCAAAGAAGGACAGGGGTACGCTCAGCACCAGAGCGCAGGGGCAGCTGATAACCAGGAATGTCAGCGCGGTGTAGATCCACTTATGCCAGTCTCCTGTAATCAGGGACGGTACAACGGCTACCAGAATGGCCAGCCCTACTACGATAGGAGTATAAACCCGTGCGAAACGGGTGATGAATTTGTCGATATACGGCTTGTTGGCTGCCGCGTTTTCCACAGAGTCCAGAATCTTGGTGACCATGGATTCCTGCAGTTCCTTTTCCACGCGGATCTTCAGCATGCCGGAGGTGTTCACGCAGCCGGACAGCACTTCGTCGCCATAGGTCTTACGTACAGGCACGGGCTCGCCGGTAACCGGGGATGTATCCAGCAGGCTTTCACCTTCCACCACCACGCCGTCCAGCGGGATTCGGTCGCCTACACGTACCAGCAGGATATCGCCAACCCGGGCTTCCGCAGAAGGAATCACCTTTACGTCATCGCCCACCAGCAGGTTTACCACTTCCGGACGCATATCCACCGCGTCCATAATCTGGTCGCGGCTCCGGTCTGCGGCGCGGTCCTGGAACCATTCGCCGACCCGGTAGAAGAAGATAACACCGACAGCTTCTTCCCATGCCTGAATGGCAAAGGCGCCTAAGGTGGCCACGGTCATCAGGAAGTTTTCATCAAAGAATTCGCCTTTGGTCAGGTTCTTCAGGGCAGTCAGAACGATTTTCCAGCCAAGGATCACATAGGCGATAACCAGGAAATACATATGGTACTCTTCCGGTACCAGGCCCAACCACTCTGTTATAATGAAAATGGCGCCGCCTACCACCAGTTCAGCCAGTTCCCTTGCGTTTTCGCTGAGGAAGGATTTCTTTTCCTTTTTGCGTTCCGGAACCGGCGCGTTGTCCGCCCGTTCCACAATGGTCACGCCGTCTTCCACCTTGTCGGTAACAGCCTGCAGTTTGGCGGTGAGGCCGTCGTAACTCCGGGCGGTGACCCGGAGCTGGCCGGTGGAATACACCAGCACGGCATCCTCCACTTCCGGCATGGCTTTGATGGCGTCTTCCACCTTGGTTGCGCAGGCCGCGCAGTCCAGCCCCTGTACGTCATAGGTGCGGAATTTGGCAGCGCCGAACTGTTCTTTTTCGGAAATGGTCACGCCCTCTTCCGCTTTATCGGCTGCCGCCTGCATCTGGGGCAGGAGGCCGTCATAGCTGCGGGCGCTGACCCGGAGCTGTCCGGTTTCGTAAACCAGGATGGCTTCGTCTACAATGGGCAGGGCTGCGATGGCGTCCTGTACTTTCACGGAGCAGGCCGCGCAGTCCAGGCCTTCTACTTTATAGGTGCGGTATTTTTTCTGGGCAGAGGCGCGGACCCGTTCCGTAATGGTTACGCCGTCTTCGGCTTTTTCCGCAGCTGCCTGCATTTTACCCAGCAGGTCGTCATAATTATCAGCGGTAACGCGCAGCTGGCCGGTTTCATAAACCAAAGTGGCCATCTTTACGCCGGGGATGGCGGCTATAGCGTCCTGCACTTTGATGGAGCAGGCCGCGCAGTCCAGACCGGCCACGTTATAGGTACGGAATTTATCGGATTGTCCAGGTCCTTCGTTTCTGGGTACTACGGTTACATAAGACAGGAACGAACGGCAGATTTCCTGAAATATCGGCAGCATGGCATCCGGATTCTTGGCGGAAACACGGAGCTGTTTGGTGCCGAAGCTGACTGCCGCATAGGAAACGCCCGGCAGGGATTTTACTTTATGTTCAATCTTCGCCGCGCAGATGGGGCAGTCCAGATTGATCAGGCTGTAAACCCGTTTTACATCGTCGGCGTCCGGCATACGGCATTTGCAGTGTGCCAGGCTTTCGCCGCAAAAATCGCAATACTCTTCATGGGAGTTGCAGGCTGCGCACTCGCAGTTGTCCGGATGACCGGCCAGGTGCACTGCGTGGGTATAGGTCGCGTTGTGGTGCACCAGTTCGTGTTCGCTGTGATCGTGGGTTGCACAATCGTCGCAGCCGCAGCTTCCATGGTCGTGGTCATGCCCATGGTCGTGGCCATGTCCGTGGTCGTGGTCATGTCCGTGGTCGTGGTCATGTCCGTGGTCGTGGTCATGTCCGTGGTCGTGGTCATGTCCGTGGTCGTGGTCGTGTCCGTGGTCATGGTCGTGCCCGTGGTCATGGTCGTGCCCGTGGTCATGGTCGTGCCCGTGGTCATGGTCGTGATCGTGGTCATGGTCGTGATCGTGGTCATGGTCGTGATCGTGATTGTGTTCATGATCATGAGTCAGCCCCTCTCCGTGAGAATGAGCCGGTACATGGTCATGGTCATGTACGTGTTCGTGAGCATGCTGCTCTACGATTCCATTTACTGCGTTTTCCTCCACTGCATTCACATGCTGCATCACGCCGCTCCCTTTTGCAAAGGTACGTACTGCAGCATCTTCCGCACTGCTGCGGACGTCTTCCAGATCTCTGATTTCTTTTGCCATTTTAATTCACCTTTCCTTGCGCCTGAGCCCCGGGACTGCGGAACCGTTCTTCATAATTCCCCGTCCCTGATATCCCTTTCGGGATAAGGTTTAATAATAAGTTTGTATTTCCTGTTTATATTATAACATATGAGCAAGTGTTCATATGTTAATAATCATCATTTCACATCTTTTTCACATCTATTAGTTCTAACTGTTTCAAATGTTACAGCATTTCCCGTTATTTCAGCTAATAGTGTGAAACGAAGATGTATTTTCATAGCTATATCTATTATAATATTTTCTATGATTATCTTTTAAATCACTCTTTACTTGTGCCTTTATTCCGAAACACAGGCGCCATCGGTTGTACAGCGCCTGTGTTACGTTACTCGTTATAGAACGTCACTGCAGTCCGCCCTCTTATTTGGAAAACCGGTGGCAGGCCACCTCATGGCCCGGCGTCAGTTCAACCAGCTTCGGCTTTTCGTGCTCGCAGCGTTCCGTGCAGTGCGGGCAACGATTGCTGAAAGGACATCCAGGCGGCAGGTCCAGCGGACTGGGCGGTTCGCCCTTAATATTCTCAATCTTCTTGGTAAAGTCCATTTTGGTATCAAAGACAGAGTTCAGCAACGCCCTTGAATACGGATGGCAACACACATCAGACAAACCTTCGCCCGGCATGACCTCTACGATGTTGCCAAGGTACATGACCGCCACCTGATGGGCAAAGGATTCAATCAGTCCAAGGTCATGGCAGATAAAGCCGATGGCAATGTTCTTCTCCCGCTGCAGACGGGTTATAAGTTCAATCACCGTTTTCTGTACGGAAACGTCCAACGCACTGGTGGCTTCATCCATAACGATGAACTCCGGTTCCAGGGCAATTGCACGGGCGATGGCCACGCGCTGCCGCTGACCGCCGGACATGTTATGGGGGAACCGGTCCGCAAAATCGCCGGGAAGCTCTACCAGTTCCAGCAGTTCCCGCGCCTTCGCGTCCATTTCAGACGGTTTAATGCGGTTAAAGTTCAGCAGTGGCTCGCAGACGATTTCCTTGATCTTCATCTTGGGATTAAACGATGTGGAAGGATCCTGGAACACCATCTGGATATGCTGGCGGTTCTCATGCAGCTCCGCACCTTTCATCTTTGTGATATCTTTCCCATGGAAGAAGATTTCGCCTTCCGTCGGGTAATCAAGCCATACCAGGAAACGCATGAAAGTACTCTTGCCGCAGCCGGACTCGCCGACCAGGCCCAAGGTCTTTCCTTTATAAAACTTCAAATTGATATCATCACAGGCGGTAAGCAGACGGCCGTCGTTGGTCGGAAAACGGCGGGTCACATGACGCGCGTCAATCAGCAGATCTTTTTCATCAAACATAGCGCTTACCTCCTAACGTCGGTACCGCATCCAGCAGCAGCTTGGTATACGGATTGGTGGACTGGTGGAGTATATACTCCCGTTCACCCTGATCTACAACCTCGCCGCGTTTCATAACCACGATTTTGTCTCCCATATAGGCCGCAACACCCAGATTATGGGTTACAATGATAATACTGGTACCGTATTCGTCCCGAAGCTCCATGAACTGCCGGACAATCTGCGCCTGGGTCGTCACGTCAAGGGCCGAAGTAGGTTCATCGGCCAGCAACAGCTTGGGCTGGTAGGTCATGCCCATGGCAATGCCCACGCGCTGACGCTGACCGCCGGAGAGCTGGAACGGATAGGAACGCATCACGCGGTCTCCGTCCGGCAGACGCATCCGCTCAATCATTTCCACACCCTTTGCCCAGGCATCTTTCTTGGAGATATCCTCATGGGTCATGATATATTCTACATAGCTGTCGCCGATCAGGCGGGTCTGGTTCATCATGGCGCCGCTGTCCTGGAAAATCATGGACACATCATGACCTCGCAGCTTACGCCACTCTTTGTGTGTCAGCTTCAATAAATCAATTCCGTCGTAGGTAATGTCACCGGCGGAAACCCTGCCCGCACCGGGCAGCAGTCCCATGACCGCACGGATCACGGTGGTCTTGCCACTGCCGGACTCGCCGACGATACTGCATATTTCTCCTTTTTCCAGGTTCAGGCTGCAGTTTTTGACCGTAAGGTTCTTGCCATAGGAAATATCTACATTTTTAATCTCTAACAGTGACATGATATTCCCCCCTTACTCTTCTTTAGGATCCAGAATATCCCGGAGATTATCCCCCAGCATATTGAAGATCACGACCGTAATAAAAATGGCAAGACCGGGATACAACATCAGCCAGGGAGCCGACTGGATAAAATCGCGGCCTTCACTAAGCATGGAGCCCCATTCCGGTGTAGGCGGCTGTGCGCCAAAGCCCAGGAAAGACAGAGCTGCAAGCTCCATCATCATACCGCCGATATCCGTCGCTGCCGTAATGACCAGCGTTGTAATCGTATTCGGCAACATGTATTTCCACAACATGCGCCAGGTACTGGAACCGGTAACAATCGCCGCATACACGTAATCCGTGTGGCGGACTTTCAGCACCAGGGAGCGGGCCATACGCGCATACTTAGGCCAGGTCACCAGCGCAATAGCGATGATGGCGTTCCGCATGCTGGCTCCCAGCATACCGGCTACGGCAATGGCCAGAACCAGGCCCGGGAAAGCGATCATCATATCCGCGATACGCATGATGACTGCATCTACCCAGCCGCCAAAATAACCGGCCAGTACTCCCAACGCCGTACCGATTACAAATACCGTCAGCACCAGAGCAAAGGTAGACGCCAACGAAATACGGGCGCCATACAGAACCCGGGCGAAAATATCCCGGCCCATTTTATCCGTCCCGAAAATGTGCTTCGCGTCCGGCGCCATGATGGCATCTGCCAGATTGCCGGCTGTGGGATCTACGCCTCCGGAAAGTACCGGGGCAAAAATAGCCACAAGCACAACTATCAGGGCCAATATGGAGAAAAGGACAAAGCCTTTGTTACTCAAAAATTTGTTCTTTTTCGTATCCATATGCTTACCTCCTCAGCCGCATGCGGGGATCCACATAATTGTAGGAGATATCTACGACCAGGTTAATCAGCATATAGATTATGGAAACCCAGAGCACATATCCCTGCAGCAGGAAATAGTCTGCGGACATAATGGCGGATACCGCCAGATTGCCCAGCCCCGGATATGAATAGATAATCTCGACAACACTGGTGCCGCCCAGCAGGGAACCGATAGACAGACCCAGCATGGTAATCAGCGGCAGCAAAGAATTCGGGAGTACGTTGCCCCACAGAATCTTGCTTTCCGAAACGCCACGGGCCCGGGCGCCGATTACATAGTCTGAATGCAGTTCCTCCAGTACTGCCGTGCGTACCTGACGGGTGTACTTGGCCGTCATGGCAACCGCCAGCGTCACCGCCGGCAAAATCAGCGACTTAAAATCACCGGCAGAGGAAACTACCGGTAAAAGTCCCAGTTTTACACAGAAAATCAGAATCAGCATTAAGCCGAGCCAGAAGTTCGGGATGGACACCCCGAAGAAGGTAATCATGCGTACAAAATAATCGATAGGTTTGTTATGATTGACAGCAGAAATCACACCGAGGGGCACCGAAAAAAGGAGCATGAGTACAGTAGAGGCCAGTGTCAGTTTAAGGGTTGGCCACAGGCGTTCAAGCAGTAGATCCTTAACCGGCTTCTGCAGCATGAAAGAATCGCCGAAATTGCCCTGAAGGCAATTGAACAGCCAGTCTTTGTACTGTGTAAAAAACGGCTTATCCAGACCCAGGGTCTTACGCATCTCTTCAATCATTTCCGAAGAAGGCATGACACCGGCATGAGTAAATATATTGCGCGCAGGGTCGCCCGGCGACAGATAGGTTAATAAAAAGGTCAGAAAGCTGATGCCGATCAGCACGATCACCATTTGCAGCAATCTGGATATAATAGCATTCTTATTCATTGACTTCTCTCCTAGTCATAAGCGACGAATCGCAGATATAAAGAGAAAATTACACAGAAGGGATACGGGGTACAACCTCCGTATCCCTTTGTGTTTACTTTTGTAGCCGCCTATAAGCGGATTAGTGGGTTATTTCGCTCCAGCCGGTTTAATCTCGTCGGTGATCCAGTAGTAATCCAGCGGATACATGTGGGCAGAACCAACCTTATCATTGTTGTAGATGATGCAGCTGTTGTAGTAACCGTCTACCAGAACGGCCGCTTCGTCGATCAACGTCTGCTGCAGGGTCTGCATTAACTCGCCATAGCGTTTCGTATCCATCGTGGTCAGCAACTCTTCATAAGCCTTATCATAGGTGTCGCTCTTGAAACCACAGTAATTCGCTTCGGCTTTGCTATACCAGTTGCCCATATAAACGGTGGGAGCGCCTGCAATCATGGAGTTCCAGTTATTGTTGTTGAAGTCGTACTCGCCGGCAACCAGCTTACTCCACTGGTCGTCAGAACTGCCGTACTCGCTCTTTACGCCAATGCCTACAGCCTTCAGGTACTGGGTGTGGGCGTCGGAGAAGTCATTCAGCAAGCGGTTCGCGTAGGAGATGTAGCGCAGCTGGATATTCTGGCCGTTCAGTTCACGGATGCCGTCGCCGTTGGTATCTTTGATACCGGCTTCGTCCAGGATTTTCTTGGCGCCTTCCGGATCGTATTCATAGGGGTTCTTCAGCTTGTCAAAGCCATAACCCAGGGAGCTGGGGATGACAGACGGGCCTGGGGTGTACAGGCCGCCGATGGTGTTGGATTTGCAGATGGTCTTATAGTCAATGGCTTTCAGCACGGCCTGACGCAGCGCCTTGTTTGCCAGCGGTCGGCCTTGTTTCATGTTCATCCAGCTGAAACCGCAACGGGTACCCGGCGCAATCTGAACCGTAAACTTCTTATCTGCCTGCAGGCCTTTCAGATCGGCAACATTCATGATGTTTTCTGCCAGGTCGATCTGACCGGCGCGCAGCGCGTTAGCTTTTGCGGAAGCGTCGCCCATGAACATAATGTTAACCTGATCGTACGGAACCTTGCCGTTCCAGTAATGGGGATTAGCCACCATTTCGTAACCTACCTGGTTTTTGAAGGATTTAACCATGTAGGGGCCGGTGCCGATGGCGCCATTCTTCATATCCTTGCTGCCCTTTACGTCCAAAATGACCATGCTGGGGTCAGCCAGACTGGCCGCCATATTCGGGTAGGCCTTTTTAGATTTGATAGTAACAGTGCCGGCCGCATCATCAGCCGTAACCACTGCTTCAAAATCCAGGAACTGCTGCGGCCTGGTGGATCCCTTCTTACCGGCTTCCCGGATCCAGTCCAGATACTCTTTAACTTTAGTGGCAGTCATTTCTGTACCGTTGCTGAATTTAATACCTTTTTTCAGTTTGAAGGTCCATGTCTTATTGCCGTCGCTGGGGGTAGCGGATTCTGCCAGCTGAGGAACCGGTTTTACGTTATCGTCAAATTTGAACAGCGTCTGACCAACACCAAAACGGCTGCAGTTCCAGGCAGTGTTAGTCTGTGCCGACGGGTCGATGCCGCCGTCAGCGTACATCTGGCAACCAAAAACCAACGTTTTGGCTGCAGCCTTGCCGCCATCTTTCGGAGCATCTTTCTTGTCGCCACCGCCGCAACCGGCTAACAGACCACAGGTAACAAGACCTGCTACCAATAACGCGGCAGATTTTTTAGATAATTTTTTCATAGAGTTCCTTCCTTTCCAAGTTAGATATTAAATAAAAAGGTGAAATTAAGAAGACAATTTTTCACCCTGTGAAACCTGTTCCCTACTGCTTACTCTTCGACGAAATCAACATTTCTTTTGCTTGACGGCAAGTTGTTACCGCTCTTTCAAGGCTCTGCAAGTACGTTTTTTAACTGTGATAATGTTATCATATCTAAAATGCAATGTCAATAAAATCGCTAATCTTATTAGTACTTTTTATTATTAACTTCTTTTTTGCACTGTTCACAAATATCCCGGCCGCTCAGGAAAAACCGATCATAAACCCTTACACCGGGGGGCGCATCATCCACGTGCCCTTCCGGTAGTACCAATACAGCATGGCGCCGGCCGTTCCCCAGGTAATGGGATAGACGGCCACCAGCAGGCGGATATCGTGAGCCAGCTGCATGAACCCGAACAGGATGACCGTTCGCAACAGACACTGATTGAAAAGCACGATATACATCGGTACGTCCGACAGACCGCCGCCGCGCAGCGTGTCTGCGAAAACCTCGAGAAATACATAGAAGAAATAGAATGGGAAGGAGATCCAGATAATGGTGACGCCCATATCAATGACCGCAGGATCCGTGTAGAATACACCGAAGGTCTCCCGTCCGAAGTAAAGCAGGACGGCCGCCAGCACCAGTGAATAGCCTACACCAAAAATCAGCGTCGTGCGCAAGCCGCTCTTTACCCGGTCATAGAGCCTTGCCCCCACATTCTGCCCGGTAAAGGTCATCATAGCCTGGCCCAGGGCGACCAGCGGCATGTAGAACAGCAACTCGATTCGGTAGTAGGCGGTAAAGGCCGCGATAGCCACCACGTCGAACCCGTTGATGAAATACTGTACAAATACATTGGAAAGGGTAACCACAACACCCTGCAAGCCCGCAGGCAAACCGATGCGGATGATTTCCCGCATCAGTGGCCGGTCGACGGCCAGTTTCGGAATGCTCATGACACCATCATGGAGCAGGTAGTACACAGCAATAATCGCCGAAAGCACCTGGGACAGAACCGATGACCAGGCTACCGCCAGAATCCCGTTGGACATATATTTGATAAACAGGAAATTCGTCACTACATGAATAATACCGCACACCAGCTGAATCAGCATGGGCGTCTGCGAATTGCCCAAAGCCCGCATAACGCCGGCCGCCATATTAAAAACCAGCATAAAGGTCAGTCCCAGGAAGAATACCTGTACATAGTCCAGGGCATCCTGAAAAATACTGGCCGGAGTGTTGACCGCGTTCAAAAATGCCGAACCGGAAAACTCGCCGATAATGGTTAGCAGTACGCCGCCGATCAGACCCAGCATCATAGAAGTATGGATGGACTTGCTGAGCTGCACTTCTTCCTTGCGGCCAAAAGCCTGGGCAATGACCACACCGGCACCGATGCTTATACCGGTAAAAAGATTTACCAGCGCCGAGTTCAGCAATACACTGGCCCCCACAGCTGCCGAAGCTCCCGTTCCCAAATAATTGCTGACAAAGAGAATGTCAACGGTCGTATATAATTGCTGAATCAGACTGGCGCCAAGCAGGGGCAGCGCAAACAGCAGCAGCTTGCGTGCGATGGGGCCGTTGGTAAGATCAAGGGTTTTAGCCAAACGTAGTCACCTTAGTTTCTTCTGAATTTACAACTCTGGGCTGCAGCTTAAAAGCACCGCAGTCCGGGTTTGTTCCGCAGAATAATCTGCAGCAAAACACACCGTGATCACTTCATGATAGCGGCAAATTTTTCTTTAACCTGCTTTTCTTCAACCGCCAGCTTACTCCAGTTCACCGGCAGCGAATGAATCCTTAGTTCCATCAGATTTTGCGCGCCAGCGGGTTCCTTCACGCCGTATTTCACCGGGTGCATATAGGCCAGGCTCATGGCCGACTGCCCTTCCCGGCTCAGCCACCAGTCCACCAGCTTCCTGGCGCCCTCAGGGTTTTTCGTATCCTTCAGGATACCGATATAGCCGGGTACAAGTACGCTGCCCTCCTCCGGATAAATAATGGTCGTGTTTACGCCCTGGCTCATTTTTTGTTTCAGAGCGTTCTCTTCCATGTTAATGATTATGGGATACTCGCCATGAGCAAACTTTTCACGCATTTCCTGGGTTTTGCTCACGACCACGCCGTTTGCCTTAAGCTTTTCCCAGTACTCCCAGCCGTATTTATCCTTCAGCGCCGCCACAGTTGCCAGCGCAGTAGCTGCTGCTTTCGGATTGGGCATGGCGATCTTCCCCTTATATTTGGGGTCCAACAGATCCTTCCAGCTCCTGGGAGGTTCCTTTATCTTATCGTTATGTACGGCTATCACCATGGCGCTGATGCGAATGGGCGTAAAAGCGCCGTCTGCGTCCACGGGTTCCGCAAGTTCCGCCGATTCCGGCGACTTATAGTTCAGCAGCTTGCCGCCCTTCTTCAGCTGCAGGTAAAAATCAGGATCTGAAATCATCACCAGATCCGCTTCTGCCTGGCCGCTTTTCATCTCACCCAGAAGCTTCGCCTTCACACTTTCGCTGCCAGCCGTCTGCCAGTTCACTTTCACGTCCTTCAGCTGCTGTTCCACAACCGGCTTGGCCATTTCCTGTACCATCCCGTTGTAAACGGACGTGTATACCGTCAGCCCGGCGACCGGTTTTGCCGCAACTTTTTCCGCAGGTTTATCCGCGGGTTTTTTTCCCGTTCCGCCGCACCCCGTCACCGCCAGTATACCTGCCAGCAACAGGGAAACCGCTACGCCCGCATAATTCTTTTTCATCTTTTTGCTCCTTTAAAACGCCGTTAGTATTGTCGTCCACTGCTGTTTATAAAAATTATTGGGATATATTATTATTACGCTTACTATATCAAATCAATTCATTCTTTGCAAGAGAAAACTTCAATTGATATTAGTTATAAGCCACTTCGGCAACAAGATGGATTTTACAGATATAAAAGCAGAAAATATGCGGATTTACGCAATCATTAAAACGATTTTCCAATAGCATTATAAAGTATATTATGTAATATATTCAAACAATGATAGACAAAACTAATAATAAACATTATTAAGTGGATTAAAATCTTGTAACGAATCAGTGTTTTATGTTATAATACCCACATCAATTCCCATAGAAGAGGAGATTTACAATGTCACAGGACATGACGATTTGCGGACTGGAAATAAAACGCGGAACCAAGCTGCGGACCATGCTGCCGGTTCCTGATACGATGACGAAAATACCTCTGACGGTGATCAACGGTGTGGAAGACGGTCCCACCCTGCTGATTACCGCCGGCATCCACGGCGGCGAATATCCGGGCATCGCCGCGGCCATAGAACTGGGCCGGGACATTGAGCCGGAGCATGTGCACGGCTGCCTGATCCTGCTGCACCCGGTCAATATCCAGGGCTTCTGGGCGCGCCGCGAATTCATCGTACCCGAAGACGGAAAAAACCTGAACCGGGTCTTCCCCGGCACTCCCCTGGGCACTCTCGCGGACAAGACCGCCTACCTCATCAGCAGCAACCTGTTTACCATTGCGGACTACTATGTGGACATGCACAGCGGCGATATCCACGAAAGCCTGCATCCCTATGTATATTACCCGGGCCAGCCGACGCCGGAAGTGGAAAAGGCCTCCAAGCGTATCGCTAAGGTCGTTGATGTGGAGTACATGGTACGTTCCCTGGCAACAGGCGGCGCCTACAACTATGCGGCCAGCACCGGCCTGCCCTCTATTTTAATTGAACGGGGCGGCGCGGGACTCTGCCTGCATGAGGATATCGAAGCTTACAAGGATGATATCCGCAATATCCTGCGGCGGCTGAAAATGTTTGAACTGCCGGTCAAACCGCGGCATTATCATCCCCGGGATATCACTGACATGATTTATCTGGAATCCTTGGAGACCGGCTGCTGGTTCCACCACATCCACAGCGGTGACTTTGTACAGAAAGGCCAGGTGCTGGGACGTACCACCGATTTGTTCGGCCAGACGATCACAGAGTATTACGCGGAAATCTCCGGTGTCATTCTGTACGTCTGCCCGGCCCTCTCCGCACCGAAAGGAACCATCCTTGTCGGTTACGGCCAGGTCGTGGAAGATGACGACGACTGACGGTTTGGCAGAAATTTAATATTAAATAAAACAGCAACACGCTCTGATCCCGCGAATTCTCTTTCGCAGAACCGGAGCGTGTTTTTATTATCATTTTTTATTAAGGAAAAGCTGACCAATTCTTATTTGAACAGGTTTTTCTTTCGCCGTACCTTGCCGCAGGAAATACTCTATTCCTGAACACCCGGAATCTTCGGCAGCCTGTCCATGCTCACCGCCAGTTCCTCGTCGGTGGGGATATAGTCGTTCAGATTGCCGGCCTGGTAGTTTTCATAAGCCAGCATATCAAAGAAGCCGGTACCGGTAAGACCGAACAGGATGGTTTCACTGCGGCCTTCTTCCTTGCAGCGTTTTGCTTCTTCAATGGCGCCCAGAATCGCATGGGCGGATTCCGGCGCAGGCAGAATGCTTTCGTATTTGGCGAACAGCGTCGCCGCTTCGAACACATTGGTCTGTACCACGGCTTTGGCTTCCATATAGCCGTCATGGTACAACTTGGACAGGATGGGCGCCATACCGTGGTAACGCAGCCCGCCCGCATGAATCGGCGACGGGGTGAAGGTGCAGCCCAGGGTGTACATTTTCGCCATGGGTGTAATTTTACCGGTGTCACAGAAGTCATAGGCGTAACGGCCCCGGGTCAGGGACGGACAGGAGGCAGGCTCAATGGCTACCAGACGGGGATTGGCCTTACCCTGCAGTTTGTCTTTGGCAAAGGGCGCAATCAGGCCGCCTAAGTTGGAACCGCCGCCGGCACAGCCTACCACTACGTCGGGGTATTCATCCAGCAACTCCATGGCTTTGGCGCTTTCCAGACCTACAATGGACTGGTGCAGCAGCACCTGGTTCAGCACGGAACCCAGTACGTATTTCACATTGTCGCCGGAAACAGCCCGTTCCACCGCTTCTGAGATGGCGCAGCCCAGACTTCCCGGGTTATCAGGATTATCCGCCAGGATCGCCCGGCCCGCATTGGTGGTATTGCTGGGGCTTGCTATCACGCTGGCGCCAAAGGTCTGCATAATCGCTTTGCGGAACGGTTTCTGATTATAGGAAGCCTTCACCATGAACACTTCCAGCGGCAGGCCGAAATAGCAGCAGGCTTCGGCCAGGGCCGTACCCCACTGACCCGCGCCGGTTTCCGTGGTCACACCGTTCAGCCCCTGCTTCTTGGCATAATAAGCCTGGGGAATGGCGCTGTTCAGCTTGTGGCTGCCGGACGTGTTGTTGCCTTCAAATTTATAGTAGATCTTCGCCGGGGTATCCAGCGCTTTTTCCAGATTGTAGGCGCGGCACAACGGGGACGGACGGTAGTTCTTGTACATCTCCAGCACTTCAGGGGGAATCTCGATATACTGGGTATCGTTATCCATCTCCTGATGGGCCAGTTCTTTACAGAAAACAGGATACAAGTCTTCCTCTGATACCGGTTTACCCGTTGCGGGATTCAGCATGGGTTCCGGTTTTTCCTTCATGTCCGCCCGCAGGTTATACCACGCTGTGGGGATCTGTTCTTCCGTTAAATAGAGTCTGTGGGGTGCTTTCTTTGCCATTTTTCATTCCTCCTGAACACTTTAATTTATCTTAAGATTATGTAAAACCATGTAAATTTTTACAACCTCTGTCAACCGCGTTTTTCCTTATTTACAATATATTGGCTGATAAACCGTTCCGTCAGTTCCTCCGCCTGACTGCAGAGATACAGTATCTCTTCTCCGGAAGCATTGTCTGTGTGGATTCCCACATTTACGGAAACCGGTTCGCCCACGGCGAGGCAGATTTTCCGCGCAAGCTCCCGGGCCAGTTCTTTGTCCTTATGGCCGGGCAGTGTGATATCCCAGGTGTCGCAGCGGGACAGATCCCCGCAGCCTTGCGGCGGCAGCGATGCCAGGGCTGTACCGCCTAAATGGGGCCGCTCCCCGCCAGTAATAAAAACCACCAGCCCGTTGCCACCGGCAGCCAGCGCCCGGAGGCGAACCTGATATCTTCCTACCCCCTGCGTAAGCTCAAACATATCCGCTACCGCCTTCCTTCCCAGGACTTCATCCGTTCATAGATGATTCCGAATTGCAGCAGTACTTTACCCACCACATGATGAATCTGGTCTTCTACAGTCCGTGGCCCATTATAAAAGGTCAGCATCGGCGGGACGATGGTACAGCCGTATAGGGCTGCCAGGCTCATGTTGTGCAGATGGATCTTCCCCAATGGCATTTCCCGGGGGCATAGCACCACGCGCCGGTTTTCCTTCAGGCAGACGTCCGCCGCCCGCAGCAGCAGGTTTTCTGCGTAGCCGCTGACGATCCCCGCCAGAGTCTTCATACTGCAGGGAAGGATGATCATACCGTCGGTTACGAACGAGCCGCTGGCAATTTTTGCCGCCAGGTCGTCTTCTTCATACACCGCATCTGCTAAAGACGACAGTTCCTCAAAAGGCCTGTCGGTTTCATACTGCCAGGTAAGCCGGGCCGCCTTGCTGGTCACTAAATGTATTTCACAGTCAGGCGCATCCTTCAGTGCTTTCAGGAGATAATAACTCATGATGACCCCGGAAGCGCCTGTAACTCCCACAATAATTCGCATTTTACTACTTTTTTCCTATTCTATTTCATAACGGCTCAGGTCTACATCCCGGAATGCGACTTTTTTGTTCCGTTCTTCCTGACCCGGCTTAACGGTGCAGTCAAAGCCGAATTTTGTTCCCACCCCGTAATCCGTAGCCGGATTCAGTTCGTGGCAGGCCGCGTGTTTGATGATCACCATATCCTCCGCCACATTGCAGCGGGTGGTAATGGCCCGCATCACATCCTCCGCGTCGAAGATGTTCACATCGGAATTCACCACCGTCACCATGTTCATGGGCGGGAAGGCGGCAAACGCAGCCATGATAGCATTCTTGCCCATGCCGGGGCGGGTTGGCTCCATCTGTACCACACAGCCGAAGAAGCCGCAATTGCCGTGGGACAGGTATACGTTCTTTACCCCGCCCACCATTTTGGAAACCGTCGCCAGAATCGAAGCCTCCGCGGTGCAGCCAACAGAGTTCCAGACCTCTTTGCCCGGCAGCAACGTGGACATGAGAGGCTGCTTCCGGTTGGTGAT
>JAEEGJ010013182.1_pt1 | contig 20169 bp, 14 predicted proteins | sample 8958761 | NCBI WGS metagenome assembly JAEEGJ01 (sample SAMN16246546, study PRJNA631951) | gut metagenome | biome: gut microbiome; feature: rumen; material: RS-attached | host: Bos | place: Iran: Karaj | collected 2018-10 | reverse complement strand
GTTGACGAAGATCTGCTGTCCCTTCTCAACTTTGAACTGTTGTCCTGCGATTTCTACTATTGCGTACATTTCTCGATATCTTTTAGTTAGATACTAACTCTCATTTTTTTCGGACTGCAAAAATACACATTTTTTCAATCGGAAAAGATTTTCTTTTCGTTTTTCGCATTAATTTTCTTCAAAAAGTCATAATACTATTTGCAAGTTGTTGATAAATAATAATATATAAAAGTGTTTTTTGTTACGTAAAAATGTGTAAATTTGCAGCCAGTTTTGCCTAAGGCATTAATACCTCATTAATTAATGAACGAAAACGAGCTCAAAGTTCTCATCGACAAAATGAAAGGAGGCGACAGGGAGTCGTTCAACCAAATTTTTCGTCGTTACTATTCGCCTTTGACCCGTTTTTGTGTCCGGTTTGTCAGCGACGGCGACCAAGCAGCCGAAATTGTCCAAGACTTGTTTGTGAAAGTATGGACAAATCGCGAGAAACTGACCCTTACTTCCTCATTTGAGTCGTACATGCTGCGCGCAGTGCGCAATTCGGCCATCACCTATATTAATAAGGAGCGCACCCATGCCGATGTCAACGAGCGCATCTACACCGACGATTCGGATGCCAACGATCCCTCGGAGACCTTGCAGTCCAACAACTTGGAAGCCTCCTACCAGAAGGTCTTGGCCACCATGCCCGAAAAGCGCCGCGAAGTGTTTTTAGCCAGCCGGTTCGATGGACTGAAATATGCCGAAATCGCAGAAAAGATGGGACTGTCGCAAAAGACCGTCGAGGCCCATATGAGCGCCGCCATCAAGCAGCTCAGGGAAGGGCTGAAAGAGTATCTGTAACCCTCCTGTGATCCCTGAGCCTGTCGAAGGGCCACATTAATCAAGGGCCGCATTAATCATTAATAAATAATTTTCAAAAATTTTCTTTTTCGACTAAGGGTAAATCCTAAGTTGTTAGTCTTTTAGGTGAATCGACGAGAAAAAAACGATAGAAATGTACTCGGTAAACGACAAATATGAAGCATTAATTATGCGCTACTTGGACGGGCAATGCTCGGCTGAGGAAGCCCGTGAACTGCTTTTGTGGGTGGCCGAGTCGGAAGAGAATCGTTTGTATTTCAAGTCGCTCAAGGACCAGTATGAGGTGTGGAGTCTCACTGACTTCTCCTTGCCCGAGCTTGACGAGGCCGATGTGGAAGCCGCTCTTGATGCCGTCAACGCGAAGATTGATGCCATTGAGGAGACCGAGACCAAGGTGGTGCAGATGCCTTGGCTCCGCCGTAACTACAAATACGTTTCCGGTGTGGCCGCTGCCCTTGTCATCGCCCTGTTTATTGGCTTCTTGGTACGCAATCCCTTCGATTCAACCGTGACTTATGCCTACAACGGACAAAATGAGTCAGCATACGTCCTTCCCGACAACACATCGGTCAAATTCGATAGTGAGAGTTCGCTCAGCTATACCAAGCATTTTGCCGAGTCTGACCGTTCCGTCTACTTCGAAGGCATCGCCTATTTCGATGTCGCCAAAAACGAAGCTCTTCCTTTCGTGCTCCATTGCCACAATTTGGACGTGGAAGTGCTGGGTACCAGCTTCCTGCTGAATGCTGAAAAGAACGCCGAGTGTTACACCCTCGACCTCTACACAGGCAAGGTGAAGATGACCGCTTTCGACAAAAAGGGCAACATCTTGTCGGTGACGGAAATCAACCCAGGCGAACGCGGCGTGTGGAATGCCACAGCAAACGAGCTGAAGACAATGTCCTATTCGGAGGTGAAGGAAGATGAACTGCTGACTGAACACGTGCTGGTGTTCGACAACGAAAAGCTGTCGAAGATTGTCGAGGCTTTAGAGTACATCTACAAGGTTGAAATCGACCTTGGCGAGTCGTGTGCCTCCAAGAAACTCACCGCCCGTTTCTCCGATGACGAGTCCATCGACGAGGTGCTCGAAACCATCGCTTTGGTGTCGGAAGTGACCGTCACCAAGGAAGGTGAAGTCTACCAGATTCGCTAATCAATCCATTTCCTAAGCTAACAAGCCAGCCCATAGATTCCTTGAAATCGACCGACTATGTCATTCCTGGCAAGGATATGTGCGATTGGAATCTATAGTCGGTCAATTTCGGAATGACATGGGCTTTTGCCATTTTTTCAATTAAATGAGAGTCCTCTCATTTTTTTGTCGTATCTTAGCGGCCTATTTTGAATTATCTTGGAAATGGAATACCCTATTCTCAATATATCTCTTGACAAACAAAAGAAAAGAAAAATGGGGTTGCGATGGCTGCCGCTGTTGTTCCTGTTTTTCTTGTCTATAGCTCTCCCCCAACGCTCATACGCCCAAACGTTCAACCCGCTGATTTCGTTCTCGGTCAAGTCGTGTACCTTGGACAAAGCCTTGGAGAAACTCTTTGCCGAGTACGAACTGAACGTGGCCTTCAGCAAAGCCGAACTGAGCAAAATACGCATCGAGAGCTACTCCTGTTCCTATAAATCCGTCGAAGAGGTGCTGACCGACCTGCTGAAAGGCACCGACTATGGCTTCAAAAAAGTCGGCAAGCAATATGTGATCAGAAAGAACCAACAACTCGCGAACGAACCCGAAGCCACGATAACGCCACCTGTTGACCCCAGTACCGAAATCGTAAAGCCGAAACGCGACACTGTGGTCGATAAAACAGAAAAAACCATCCACATCTACGACACCTTGCAAATCATTCGTACCGTGATGCGTTACGACACCATCGTTCAGGTGAAGCGCGAGGTACGGACGGACACAGTGTATCAAGTGAAATACAGAGGTCTAGAAATTCCATGGCCTAAATTCCGCAACAATGGCTGGTTCATCACCCCTTCGATAGGCTTGGGCTCTGCCCAATTCAAACACGAAGTCAGCATGCCGGAACTTGAAAACGGCTCCATCGACGTGACCCCGTGTTTGGTGTATGGCGTCGGCCTTGACGGTGGCTACAAACAAAACCGACTTAGCGTAGGCATAAACCTAGGCTATCGCTCGGTGCGTTATCGCTTCCTGCTTGAGCAGACCGTCTATTCCGGCGATTGCTACGTCAACGACACCTTGGATACCTATTACGTGGTGCATCCCGCCGGTGACACCACCTACCAATACATCCTAGACTCGACCTATATCCCACTGACTACCACCCAATACGCTTATCGCGATATCAACCGCTTGGATTATTTGACCGTCGGGCTCTTTGCCACCTTCGACTTCGTCAAGAGGGAGCATTTCAGGGCCTTTGCTAAAGCGGGTGCTTCGGTGGATTTCCTGGTCGATTATGCTGGTTCGCTTAATTCGACAGAGTCGCCTTTCCATACTCCCATCTCCAAGGAACAAGTTGAAACTACACGACTCTCCTATTACGGCGGGTTGGGTGTCGCTTGGAAGGTGGCCAACCGCATCGAATTCGTACCCGAGGTGCATTACCGCTTGACCAACGGTTCATTGTATCGCACCGACTTCCCCTTCGATATGCGTATGCGGATGTGGGACTTCCGATTGGGTTTGACCTATTACTTCTAAACCATGAAACCGCTCCAGTACATACGGCATCTCTTGCTCCTGCTCTTCTTGGCGCAGGGCGTATGGGTCGAGGCGCAACATTACGTCCCGATCAACGGAGAGATTGACTCGTTGCTGGTATTGCCAAAATTGGGCGGCGATTCGGTGTATTGGGTGAATGAGTCGCTGACCGTGCAGAACGGCGGCACCCTGCGCGTTGAAAGTGGTGTGAAAATGTACTTCGGGCAATCGGCCTACTTGCGTGTGGATGGCGGTAACCTCTTGCTCGAAGGACAGCACAACGACTCTATTTATCTGCTCTGCTACGAGTTTTCACACGACTGGGCAGGCATTCAGCTAAAAAATATCACTGAGGAAGACACCGTGAGAATCTCGCACGTCGAGGTCGTGGGTGCCCTGACTGCCTTGAACGCTTCGACTAGTAATCATGTAATCGTCAAACATTGCTCGTTCAACAATTATTATGCGGGCAAGGGCATCGAACTCGTGGACTGCAACAACTTCTTGATCGACAGTTGCTTCTTTTTCCAATGCGTTTCAGGCATTGAGTTGAAATCCCGCACCGCCGATAGCGAAGACAACATCTTTTCACACAACATCTTCGACCAAGGTCAAATTAATATTGAGATCTCCAACGTAGAATATGGCTTCAAGTGCAACCGCAACCATATCACAGGCAACTGCTTCCAAGGTGCTGCCACGGCCATCAGTTTTGAAAATGTGGGCGGCATCTCCGACAAGGACGCGACCAACTACATTGAGAACAACTTGATTTCATCGGATTTGCCGGAAGGCGGTTCGGGGTATTCCTCTTATGGCATAAAAGCCGCCATGGATTCGGTTGTCATCCGCAACAATGTGTTCTGGAGCAATGACGAAGCCGTCCACATGATGCGGGTGTGCCACCTTGAGTTTGAGCATAACACCTTCTTTGACAATGAACTGACCATTGCCAATCTGATGACCGCGGGTTCAATGCGCTTTGTTGGCAACACCATCAGCGAGGCGAAGAAAAGGATTGTGAGCTTCCCCTCGGACAAGTCGCAGATGAATGGCAACAACTTCCTACACTATAAGAAAGACGCGATTCTCTTTGCCAACGTCACGACCGAAAACATCGACATGCGCGGCAACTACTGGGATGCTGAAACCATAACCGAGATTGAATCCATCATCCTCGACGGGCACGACACACCTGCCTTGGGTGAGATAATATATGAAAACTACCTGACTGAATGCGACACCTCGGCACCCATTGCACCGCCATTCAATGTAAAGAAACAGTTTGTGAACAACCGATGGCTGATTTCTTGGGACGAAAACAAGGAACAGGATGTTGACCATTATGTGCTGTTTTATGGTGATTTTAACTACTACAAATTCGCCAACCATATTGATAACATCACCGACAATTCCTATATCATCACACCACAACAAGTTGAAAACGTTGCTGTTATGGCTTGCGACCGCGCCTATAATCCTGATGTTTATGCCTCGGTCGGACAAAGTGCCTATGCCTTCGCCACCAATTATCCTTACGCGGGAACCGATGCCGCACTTTGTGCCTCAGAATCGAGCTATTCCATCAACGATGCCAACATTCCTTACATCTACAGCAACTTTGTGTGGCAGACCTCAGGCACGGGTATGTTCTCCGACTCGATTGCGTTGAATACCAATTATTATCCATCTGAGGCAGACTTCGAAGCAGGCGAGGTGACGCTAACCTTGCGCGTGACCAGCAACGGCGTGACCAAGACAGATGCCCTGACACTCACTCTATATAAAGCTTTGGATGTGTTTGCAGGCGAAGATAGCTATAGTGGTATCAATCGCCCGTTATTCCTCGACCAAGCCGAGGCCAGCAATTACGACTCACTCCGATGGGTCACGATGGGCGACGGGCATTTTGAGGATTCGTTGACGCTGCATACGCTCTATTATCCAAGTGAGAATGACATAGAGCAAGGCTTCGTGGAGTTGCTGCTTGAGGCTTGGTCGTTCTGTGGCCATGCTTCAGATACAGTACGCTTTGAGTTGTTCAAGGACTATGCCCTGGAAGGACACACTTGGGCAGACGGAACCTTACGGCCATATACTCAAGTCGTTGCCGTAGCCTTGAGCGATGACAACCCATTTGTCTCTGGGTTTTATCGAACGATTTCCGACGAAGGAGGCTTTTTCAAATTCGATGCCTTGTTGCCTGATACTTATATCCTGTACGCCTTCCCAGACACTTTGGATGCCGAGGCGGGAGGCTGCTACTACCTCGGTGACTTGCAATGGAACGAGTCGAACATGATCGAGGTGGACGGCGATGTCTATGATGTGGACATTGACTTGCCTCTGATGGAGTCTGGGTTCCACACGGGTGAAGGCCTCATCAGCGGCGTGTTCGACTATCCCGAATGGTCTTTCAAGGCGCGTGACTTCTACTGCCAGCCGTGGTTGGGTGAAAGCAGCGATGTGACCTATTGCTCCGATGGATTGTCGAATGTCGGCGTGATGTTGCTCAACGCCGGCAAACAACGCATTTTGGGCTTTGCCCTGACTGGCCCTGACGGCCATTTCAGCTTCCACAACTTGCCTTTCGGCACCTATCATGTAATGGCCGACTTGCCACGCTATGGTCGAGGCATATGCGAGGAAATCACTCTCTCCCCTGAACAACCTTTGGTGGAGGGTTTGCATCTCTTTATCAACCAAGAAGGTAGAGTGAGCATGAGATACCAAAGCGACCTCCCGCTCCCGACAGAATTGAAGGTATATCCCAACCCTGCCGAAGAAACGGTTGTGGTAAGTGGCTTGAGCAGCAATACGACCTATAGCATCACTGTGTTGAACAGTTTGAGCATGACGGTACTGCCTGAAACCCAAATGAGTTCTGATTTGTTGGGTGAACTTCCTATTTCAGTGAACAGGCTGTCAAGCGGCATTTACTTTATCCAGGTGATAAGCAATAAGGGAACGATGATGGCCAAATTTGTTAAACGATAAGAAAGGGCAGCGAGATGAAGAGACGGGCAATGGTTTTATTGGTTTTAGCCTTTTTCGCTTTAGGTCAACAGGCTTGGGCTCAGACTTCCGTCAAAAGCCATGTCTACGGACAAGATGCCTCGCTGCGCGATTTGGCTCTCCCTGTGTGGTATGTGTCAGCACGTCAGTTTACCGACGATCTAGTGCGTATCAGTTGGTCGATGCACGACCCTTTGTTGGTTGAGGACTTCGAGACGGGCGACTTTAGCCGATTCCCTTGGAACAACAACCTAAGTGACCATCCTTGGACCATCGATACCCTACAAGCCTACGAAGGCAATTTCTGCATGAAGTCGACCTGCGAGGGTGTTGGAAACGGCATTTCCCAAATCGAGGTTTCCGTTTATGTACCTTTGGAAGGACAAATGAGTTTCTATAGCAAGATTTCATCGGAAAGCCCTTGGGATATGGGCCGATTCTATCTTGATGGTGTAAAGAAAATGGAATGTGCAGGCGAAGAGGATTGGACCGAGCATCAGTTTGATATCACCGTTGGCGAGCATGTGTTCCGCTGGGATTATGTCAAAGACGCCTCCACCGATGTGGGCGACGACTGTTTCTATGTGGACTGCATCCGCTTCTACCAGGAGGACAGCACGAAAACGACGCGTTCCTTCCAATACTACGAACTGCTTCGCAGCCGTTTCGAGGAAACACCCGTGATGATGGCTTCCCATCTGACCGACACAGTATTTATGGACATGCACTGGAGCAGCCTGCCATGGGGACAATATCGCTGGGGCGTGAGCTGCCATTACGATGACGGCGGCGTTTCCGACACCATTTGGTCGGCCTATTTAGACAAGGACATGACCACCAGCTTCATCCTTGACGTCACCACCAATGTTGGCTTGTCATCGGGTGGAGCCACCGTGACGCTTTCATCACACGAAGGACAAGGTCATGACTATCAGGCGAATTTGGATGCCAATGGACATCTGTTGTTACCATCAGTCTACCGCGATGAGTATGACTTGAGGGTACATCTCGATGGCTTTATGGACTATGTCTCGGATTCAGCCCTCTCTATTTTCGAGCCGACCCAAATCGAAGTGGAGTTGATGGAGGCGACCCATGGCATCGACAGTCTGTATGTCTCTTCTACGGGTTGGGCGACATGGTCTTTGGAAACGATTCAAAACCGTGATTTACAGTATTATGAAATCATGTTGGATAGTGTTCTTGTGGCCACCACAACAACAACGTTTTTCCAATTTGATGTGAATGAGCTTTCGGAAGGCGATACTTGCTTGATTCAGGTACGTCCCATTTATCTGTCCGACACCTGCGATTGGCAAATGTGTTGGTGGGTATATCGTTTGTGTAGCGATTTCGAAGGCAGCACCGAGGGGTTGAATTGGTCGCAACAGGGTGAGGCCATCCAGCTTTCTTGGACGTATCCCGAAAGCAGTTTTGTGGGAGCAGTTTTATTTCGCGATGGCGAGTTTTTGAGCTTTACAGAAGGAAATACGTTTTTGGACGAAACCGTGGAACTCCATGGCGAGGTGGAGTATAGCCTGCGCTTGGTATATGATGGCGCACTTGATGGAACGTATTATTCCATGTCATGCGAGCAAAACACCGTTGCAAGCTTTCCAAATTATTGCGACCCGCCAGTGAAATTGGAAGGCACGGCCTATTACGAGGACGAAAACGACCATGGTGCCTTGATTTCGTGGGGCGAACGTCCCGAGCCTATCAACCAATGGCTCTATTATGACGATGACGTGTTCAAGCGTTCGTTGGGCGGCAACGATGAGCCACGCATTTTCTGGGCTATCCGTTTCGAGGCTGAGGACTTGGCCGACTATGTCGGGACTTATTTGAGGGAAGTGTCGCTTTACGATGTAAGTGCAGGCACCTATCAGCTTTGGGTGTATGTCGGTGGCGACACGGCGCCGCGCACCTTGGTCCGTTCCCAAAACATGTCCTTGACCAACACCCAAGCTTGGCATCAGGAAACCATCAGTCCATCCTTTGAAATCCCTGAAAACGAACCACTTTGGATTGTCATCGGGCAGCAAGGTTTGTCGCGACCGGCAGCCGCCTGTCAGGACATGGGCGATGCCAATGGGCGATGGGTGTCGTTGGACGGCGAGACCTGGACTGACATGCATACCTTCAACATGTACTACACATGGATGCTGCGCGCCTTTGTCACCAACCAAGCGGGACGCGACATGGCACTCGACAAGGAAGGCTACATCTTGCAGCAATACAACCTGTATCGCTCGTTCGACAACACAGACTATGAACAAGTGGCCTCAATACCTGCCATTGAAAGCCAGCTCTATTATGAGTACCGCGACAACTTGTCCAATGATGACCACGAGGATGTCTATTACCGTTTGACGGCCTTCTATTTGGCTGATGACGGCGAGACCTGCGAGTCGGACTATGCCGCCACCTTGAACGATCCCGAACAGAATTACATCTCCATTGACCTTACCTCGACCGAAGAGAATCTTGAATCCTCACTCAAGCTCTATCCCAATCCCACCAACGGGCTTATTTCCATCGAATTAGAGGGATTACAAAAAGTGATGGTTTACAATGCCTTGGGACAGGCTTTGCTCAACAAAGAGGCCAACAGCGATATGTTACGACTCAATTTGTCTGGCTTCGGAAATGGCTTGTACTGGATTAAGGTAATGGCGCAAGACGAGATGGCGGTTAAACCTATAGTCATTTCAAGATAAGCCTTGAGAAAAATGAAACGTTTTATAAGTATTATACCGGTACTATTCGTCTTTTTTGTTTCTTGCAATTGGCAGAGAAATACAGATACTTTAGTATGTGAACAAGGAACAGAAGGATATGATGAAATTATGCTTCTTAATGGCGACACGATGTTTGCCATGCCTTATCCTGATGGGGCAGGATACAGGCCGTTAAGGAGAGGTAAGTTTTACAATTTTCGTGCAGGAACAGATAACAAAAAGGCTTTTTTTGTTACAGAAGGAGGTTTTGTTATTGCTGGTCATATAGACAATTATGTAAAAACAGATTCCTTCTTATTGGCTGATCGCAAGCCATTAGATAGTATTTTCGGTTCGCTTCAAACACTTCCGTGCCCGTTTGACAGCAGTTCGACATACTTAGGAAGACCATTCGTTAACTATACCAATCGTAAAGATCGGGAACAACAGCTAAGGGAAAGCCCTATCCATGACTTTTGGATAATTGACCAGAAAACTTCCGATGTTTACGGGCCGATGTCATTTGAGCAATACTTGAAAAAGAAAAAAGAGCTTAATGTTCCTAATGAACTTAAATTGAAAAGCGAGTTAAACCAATAAAAAGCCTCACCTTTGCCTTTTGTTCGGTCGGATTTCCGAATCCGACCGTCCTTGAATATCAGCATTTGCAATGCGAAAATACACCAAACCGATAAAAATCCTTACCTTTGCCGCTCCAAACGGTAAGCGATGATTTCAATCCAAAACCTGAGCATGCACTTCACCGGTGAGGACCTTTTCACCGACATTTCCTTCTTGATTCGCGAGAAGGACCGTATTGGTTTGGTGGGTAAAAACGGTGCGGGCAAAACCACGCTGCTGAAGCTCATCTGTGGATTGGAACAGCCTTCCAAGGGCGATGTCATCATCCCTCAAGGCGTTACCATCGGCTATCTTCCTCAAGAGAAGAACGTGAACAGCCCGAAAACCGTTTTGGACGAGGCACTCTCTGCCTTCGACGAATACCATCAGCTGGAACGCGATGTGGAACATCTGCAACAGGAGTTGGCCGAGCGCACCGACTATGAAAGCCCACAATACGAAAAGCTTATCGTCAAGCTAAACAACTTGAACGACCGCTTGGCCTTGCTCGGTGGCAACAGCATCGAAGGTGAGGCGGAAAGGATTTTGGTCGGTTTAGGCTTCGGCCACGAGGATATGCAGCGCCCTATGCGTGAGTTCAGCAACGGTTGGCAGATGCGCGTGGAACTGGCCAAAATCCTGTTGAAAAAGCCCAACCTGCTCCTTCTCGACGAGCCTACCAACCACTTGGACATCGAGTCCATCCAATGGCTCGAAGGCTTCCTGAAAGCCTATTACGGTGCCATCTTGATGGTCTCGCACGACCGCGCTTTCTTGGACAACATCACCATCCGCACGGTGGAAATCAGCAATGGCAAGATCTATGACTACAAGGTGCCGTATTCCGATTATGTCGGTCTGCGCGAGGAGCGCGTCGATATGCAACGCTCGGCCTACGAGAACCAGCAGCGCGAAATCAAAAACATCGAAGCATTCATCGAACGGTTTCGCTACAAAGCGACCAAGGCCAAACAGGTGCAAAGCCGCGTTAAGTTGCTTGAGAAGATGGATGAAATCGTCATCGACGACATCGACAGCACGGCCATCCACTTCAAGTTTCCGCCTGCGCCGCATTCCGGTAAGGTTACTTTGGAACTGAACCATGTCGGTAAGTCATACGGCGACCAAGTCATCCTCAAAGACATCAACCTGCTGATTCCGAGAGGCGAGAAGATCGCCTTTGTGGGACGCAACGGCGAGGGTAAGTCCACACTGTCAAAGATCATCTGCGGTGTGCTCGACCATGAAGGCGAGGTGAAATTGGGTCACGAGGTAAAGATTGGCTATTATGCCCAGAACCAGCAGGACATGCTCGACATGAACAAGACCGTCTTCGAGACCTTGGATGATGTGGCCGTTGGCGATATGCGCCTGAAAGTGAAAGCCTTGCTCGGTTCCTTCCTCTTCCGTGGCGACGACATCGACAAGAAGGTGAAAGTGCTCTCGGGTGGCGAGAAAGCCCGCCTTTCCTTGGCCAAGATGCTGCTTTTCCCGACCAACCTATTGGTCCTCGACGAGCCTACCAACCACTTGGACATGCTTTCCAAGGACATCTTGAAAAACGCCTTAATCCAATACGACGGCACCTTAATCATCGTCTCCCACGACCGTGACTTCCTGCAAGGCTTGACTAACAAGGTCTACGAGTTCCGCAAGCCCAACATCAAGGAATACATCGGCGACATTTACGACTTCTTGGAGCAGAAGAATCTCAGCCACTTGAAGGAGTTGGAGATTGCTGCCAAACAAACCAAAGTCCAAGAAGTCATACCACAGTCACAGAATAAGATTAACTACGAGCGCAAGAAGCAGATTGATGCCAAGTTGCGAAAAGTCGACAAGGAAATCCAACGCTTGGAGGAAGCCATTGGCAAACTCGAAGCCGAACTGGCCGAACAGGATGCCATCATGGCCAACCCAGACCAACATCCAGACATCAAGATTGACAACGACTGGTATTGGGCCTATGGACAAAAGAAAGAGCAACTCCAAGCCCTAATGGACGATTGGGGCGAGAGGCAGATAGAACGCGAGGAAGTAATGGCCGAATACAATTGAGTGCAAACATGACATTTCTTTATTTGATAAAAATTGATAATCTGCAAACTGCTTTGAAAATCAACGCTTTAAAAATGTAATAATCTTATTTTCAATTATTTATGAAAAACTGTGGATTTTTTTCCTACCTTTGCGTTCGATTTTGAAAACGAACAACCAACAACAGTATAAATTTTTCAACGGATTATGTATCAAATTTTTAAAGACCAACTCGACAAGTCAAAACTCATCATTTCAGGCGTAAAAAGAAACCAACGTCTCGGTCGTGACGCCGGCGTGGAAGACAGCGTGATGCAGAAGATGGAGGAAGACTGCAAGCGTTTGGAAGCCATTTCTGCCGAAATCGACAAACTTCAAGAAGAGCTTCGCAAGAAGAGCGATGAAGCCCATGTCGCCCTCAACACCTTGAAGAACAGGACACAAATCGTAAAAAAATCCATCAAATCGAAGTATGACCAAACTTGGTGGACCAAGTTCGGCATCCCTGACAGGAGATAAGACAATTATTCAAGAATTCTATGAGCCGCTTTTAACGAAGCGGCTTTTTTTGTGCGGATGATGACCTTCTCCTCCCTTTTCAAAGTGGTGGCAAAGAGATAGGTCTCGTCGCCGTCATCAATCTTCAAAGACTTGCGCAACTCCACCACAGAAAGTGGGAAATTGCGCACGGCGATGCTGGCTTTGGACACATCCAACAACAGCTTTTGCTTCACCTTTTTATTATAGGGTGCCCAAGCTTCCACCTCGAAGATACGGCCAGGAAAATCGAGAATCAGTTTTTTGGATGTGTATAGGTTGCTGTTTTTGTGCAGCTTAAATACATCAAAAAGCTCGGTCAACAGTTTAAAACAGCCTGCTTTCATCACGGCAGGATTGGGTTCGTAGAGGTAATTCCAAACACCTTCTGCAAGTCGGCTTTGACAATCGTGTTCTTCCTCCTGTGTGAAACGCAATTCAGGCTGAGTAGTCAGCAAATTGACGCAAACAAATAGCGGTTCTCCTTCATAGCCGCGTTCCAAAATGACATCTAACTCCTTGCATTCATTGGCGACAGCCACCACATGGACTTCCTTCACATAATGCAATTCCTCCAACGCCTTGCTGATATCGAGCATCGGTGACAGCTTCACCATCACCCTTTCAGCCTTTTGAAGCAACTGTTCCTGCAATGCGGCAACATCGGGGATACAGTCACTAATGGAAACCGTTTTACGCCCATAGGCATCACGACGGGCTGGGTCAAGGAAGATACAATCCTTGGGTTCGCAATGCTTTAGATAATCCTCTGCAGTTTCATTCCACACCTTGATGTCGGCATTCAGAACATAGAAATTGTGCTGTGCCAACTCACATAGCTCGGTTTGCTGTTCCACGTAGTCGGCTTGCTGGAAGTGTTGCGCAATGAAATAGGTGTCGATGCCCAAGCCGCCCGTCAGGTCGGCAAAGGAATGGCCTTGCAACAGACCTGCCTTGTATTGGGCGCTAGCCTCGGATGAGCACTGCTCAATGGAGAGGTGAATAGGAAAGAGCAGTTCCTCGTTCTCGCTCCACGATGGCACCTTCTTGCGCAGCAGCTGCCGCGCCTCGATTTGTCGCAGAGCCAAAGAAACGTCAGTGCCGACGGGCGCCTTTTTCAAGGCGAGCGTCGGCACATCAGCGTTCAGGTTTTCCCTGATGAATTGTCTAGTTATTTCGTTCAAGTTCAAATCTTCTTCAGATTCATCACCTCGAGGTCGGTGAGGAAACGCCACTCGCCACGAGGCAGTCTGTATTTGTCGAGACCGGCGAACATCACGCGGTCGAGCTTGGTCACTTCGTAGCCGAGGTGTTCGAAAATACGGCGTACGATACGGTTGCGGCCCGAATGAAGTTCAATGCCGATGCTCTTCTTGCTGTCGTCGTCCTGATCGTAAGCGATGTTGTCGGCAGCAATGGGACCATCGTCCAACTCAATGCCTTCAGAGATACGCAACATGTCGTTCTTGGTCAAGGGCTTGTTCAAGATGACATGATAGAGCTTCGGAATCTCGCTGCTCGGATGGGTCAGCTTTTTGGCCAAGTCACCGTCGTTGGTGAACAGCAACAGACCCGTAGTCTGCTTGTCGAGACGACCCACGGGATATACGCGCTCTGGGCAGGCGTTTTGCACGAGTTCCATGACAGTGTCACGCTCATATGGGTCATCGGATGTGGTGATATAACCTTTGGGCTTGTTGAGCAAGATGTAACGGAGTTTCTCACGGTTGAGGGTCTGGCCGCCATAAACCACCTTGTCTTCGGTCTTCACCTTATAGCCCATCGTGGTAATGACTTCGCCATTCACCTCCACGCAACCAGCCTTAATGAGGTCGTCGGCTTCGCGGCGCGAGCAGATGCCACAGTCGGCCAAGTATTTGTTCAAGCGGATCTCGCCAGTGGCTTTCGGACGGTCGTACAGCGGGTCTTTCTCACGGACATAACCCTTACGGCCACGGCGCGGCTCTTCTTCATCCTCAAAACCGCGACGTGGGCGGTCGTCAAAACGGCGATTGCCACCACGCGGTCTGTCATCATCGAATCTGCGACGAGGGCGCTCCTCATCTTCGAAACGACGCCTTGGACGGTCATCATCAAATCTACGGCGCGGTCTATCATCATCATGGAAACGGCGCTCACGCGGTTTGTCATCATCGAAGCGACGGCGAGGACGCTCATCATCGTCGAATCTGCGGCGAGGACGGTCGTCAAAACGGCGTTCGCCACGAGGTTTGTCATCATCAAAACGGCGGCGGGGTCTGTCTTCATCGTCAAATCTACGACGCGGACGGTCGTCGTCGTGGAAACGGCGTTCACGCGGTTTGTCGTCATCAAAACGACGGCGTGGACGCTCGTCATTGTCGAAACGGCGGCGTGGGCGGTCGTCACGACGGCCTTCACCGTGTTCATCATCAAAGCGGCGGCGAGGACGGTCACCAAACTTACGGTCGCCGAACCTGCGGTCGCCACGGTTGTCATCAAATCGGCGCTCACCTCTCGGCTTGTCGCCAAAACTTCTCTCTTCGCGTCCTTCCTCGTCACCGTCGCGGTGATAGAACTTGAAGGACCTTCTCTGCTGGAATTCTTCTTCAGCAGGCTTTCTGGTGCGCGGACGCTTGCCAGATCTTTCGTTGTCAGTCATTTATAATTATGTATTAGTGATAAAAAATCCATTCCGTCGCGGAATGGGCGGCAAAAGTACGAATAATTTGGGAATATGCCATTGTTTTAGGTGAATTATTTGTTTTTCTTGATATTACTTCATATCGAGAAACACTTAGAAAATCCATTGTTCCAAATCTGGTTCACAACTTTGTGGACCACAGATTTGTGAACTAATGAAAAAAGTTGTATCTTTGCAGCGAATAAAAGGGATTTCTCATTATGAAAAAAACATTTATCTATGGCGTGGCGGTTGAAGGTACCAACTTTACAGACCGTAAGAAAGAGACAAGACGTCTCAAACAGGACTTTGAAAACGGGCAGAATGTGATACTTATCTCTCCTCGAAGAATGGGCAAGACTTCTCTTGTGAGGAAAGTTCAAACTCTAGTTGACAAAGACATCGTGACGGTTTACATGGACATCTACGACTGTCGCAACGAATATGAATTCTATAACAAATTTGCAGCCGAGCTCCTCAAACAAACCGCTGGCAAAGCCGAAGCCGTCATGAAAAACATCAAGGAATTCCTGGTCCGATTGTCACCTACCATTTCCTTCGGCCCCGACCCCAACAACGAGTTTTCCCTATCTCTAGGCATTACATCCAAAAACTATTCTCCAGAAGAAATCCTACAATTACCCGAACGCATGGCCGAAAAAATGGGCAAGCACATTGTGGTTTGCATCGACGAGTTCCAACAGATTGGCGAATTCCCAGACTCACTGAAAGTACAGAAAAAAATGCGCGGCATCTGGCAACTGCAAAGTAATGCTTCCTATTGCCTGTTTGGAAGCAAAAAGCATCTGCTTGCCAATCTCTTTCAAAGCAAGAAGATGCCATTTTACCAATTTGGCGACATTCTGTTTCTCCAACCCATCCCTACAGAAGACTGGATTCCTTTTATCAGCCAGAAGTTCGAGGAAAAAAGCATGAGCATTTCTGATGCCATCATCGAAAAGATTTGCTCTACAGTGCAAAGCCAATCCTCATACGTTCAGCAACTGGCATGGAATGTCATGCTCAACACCACAAAAAAAGCGGATAAAGCCGCATTGGAAACTGCCATTGAAGACCTGCTAAATCAAAACTCGTTGCTGTTTCTGCAGCAAATCGAGAATCTGACTGCCTACCAAATGAACTTCCTGAAAGCCGTCGCAAAAGGCGTGCACACCGACTTCACTTCCAAAGAGGTACTATCCACCTATGATTTAGGGTCAAAATCCAATATTTCAAGAATCAAGACCGTATTGACACAAAAAGAGTTGATAGAAAAAACGCCCAACGGAATCGTGTTCTCAGACCCTGTTTTTGAGCTTTGGTTTACCAAAGAATGGTGTAAATAACAAATTGTTATTTAAGTAATTACAAATTACATATCAAAAGTTCACAACTTTGTGGACCACAAAATTGTAGACCACAAGATTGTGAACTAAATATAATCAAGACAAATACTCGGGAAAGACCTCTTCAATTCGCTCATTTTCAACTCTTTCTGCAACTCAAACTTCTTGAAAGCCTCACTCTCCGGAAACAGTGGCTTATGCTGCAGCATCAGCTTCAACTCGGCAGCAGCCTTCATGGCAGGCTTTTCTTTAGGGTCAATGGCAAAGTCCGTAAAACGCTCCCAAATGTAGCGCACAGCCTGCTCAGTGGGATGCACCATGTCTTCTTTGTAGAAACGATAGTCGCGCAACTCATCCAAGAGGATTTCGTAAGCGGGGAAATAATGCGCATTATCGAAATGCTTGCAAACTTGGTCAACCGCCAAAAGCAAGGCCGCCTTGCTCAGTTGGTTCTCATGCAGGCCATCCTTTAAGTGGCGCAAGGGCGATACAGTGAAAATGAATTGTTTGTTGGGATGGGCTTGCAGCATCTTGGCAAGGCAATCCTCTGACTGTTCCACAGAGAGAAACTCCCTGTCAAATTGTCGGGAAGGCAGCTTATGGCAATTGGAGACCACCAGACTATTTCCCTTATGCCTAAAAACCCACGAGGTGCCCAGACTGATAACAACCCATTTGGCCTTCAAAAAACGCTCACGCGCCTCTTTTAAGCCATTATTAACCGTTTCCAAAAGCATTTGTTCGTCGGACTGCCAAAACGCCGTATTGTGGCTAAAAGTGCAGTACTGCCCCTCGCCTACTTGGACCACTTCCTCATGACAAAACGGTTTGCCACTATGGAGTCGCTCCACCGACCGCAAGATGCTGGCTGGGTTGTACAGCACACCAAAAGGATTCACCAAAGCATCGAAACCCAAGCCACGGCAAATGCCGCCCACCTCATCGGCAAAGCAGGAACCTAGGAAGAGCAGACCGTCGCCGTAGGAGATGGCCTGCTCTAAAGGTTGAATCTTTATTTCTGTCTGAAGAATCATTTATGCTCCGCCAAGAACCTTTCCACCTCAATGCCCGCCATGGCACCCGTACCGGCAGCCACGATGGCCTGACGGTAGATGCGATCCTGGCAGTCGCCGCAAGCGAAAATGCCTTCGACATTGGTGGCCGTCGACTTCGGCTTGGTGATGATATAGCCTTCCTCATCCATGTCGAGGATGCCCTTGAATGGCTCAGTATTAGGGGTGTGACCAATGGCCTCGAAGAAACCATCCACATAAATGGTACGCTCTTCTTTGGTGTCACTATGATAGAGCACTGCGCCCTTCAGCTTTTTCATGAAGCCTTGCTGTTCACCAAAAAGTTCCTTGGTCTGGTGCTTCCACAACACTTCGATGTTGGGCGTATTAAGCACACGATGTTGCATGGCCTTGGAGGCACGCAACACATCACGACGGACGATGAGATAGACCTTATTACAGAGCTTGGCCAGATAGGTGGCATCCTCGCAAGCCGTGTCACCACCGCCTACGACTGCCACGTCTTTACCTTTATAGAAGAAGCCGTCACAAGTGGCACAAGCCGACACACCGCCGCCTTTGAATTCCTCTTCGGTAGGCAAGCCCAGATAACGAGCTGCAGCACCCGTAGAGACGATGATAGAATCGGCCAATAGTTCGCCATCGTATTCCGTTGTCACCTTAAAAGGACGCTGGGTGACATCGATGCCAATGACTTCGCCTTCGCGAATCTCAGCACCGAAGCGCAAAGCCTGCTGACGGATGTCTTCCATCATGTCAGGGCCATTGATGCCCTTGGGATAGCCAGGAAAATTCTCGATTTCGGTGGTTTGGGTAAGTTGTCCACCAGGTTGCATGCCTTCGTAGACGACGGTTTTCACATCAGCGCGACAGGTATAGATGGCGGCTGTGTAGCCCGCAGGACCTGAACCAATTATCAGACATTCAATATGTTCCATTTTCTTAAGTTTAGAGTTTAGTGTTTAGAGTTTAGTGTTATTTTGTGCAAAGGTAACTTTTTTTTCGTAAAGTGAACCATAGTTCAAAAAACATTCGTATCTTTGCAGCCGCTAAGGCAATCGGGGTGTGGTGCAGTTGGCTAGCATTCTTGCATGGGGTGCAAGCGGTCGCCCGTTCGAGTCGGGCCACTCCGACAAAAAGGGACAACAGACTATCTGCTGTCCCTTTATTGTTTTTATAAGTATCTGAAAACCTGCGAAATATAGCAAAAACTGCGTTCTCATTTTCTGTTCGATAACCATCTATTTTTCTTGTCAAATAGAACTCCATTTGGAAACACCAATTTTTGCAGATTTTGCCTCAAATGAAATTCTCCTTCATTCCATAAACTTCCTAATTTACAACACATTAGTATTACCACATCTATATATCTTTTCTTGTTCGATAAATTTTCCGTGATGCTTTCCAATTGTTGCGTGATTTCGGATTGCTCATCCTTCAATTTCGACATCGTGACATTGTAAACCTCTTCCCCGATTTCGCCAACGCCAAACCTGTATTGAACATTCTTTATCTTATTCTCTATCTCGGTCTTTTTCTTGTTAAGGGTGCTGGTCATTTCCATTCGGCTCTCATGGCAACCCTTGAACAACTCCACCAACACCTTTTTCAAAATGCCGTGGAACTCTTTCGGGATGCCGTAACTATCCAATAGCCCAATATACTTATTGTGCATCTTGGTTACTGATTGATTGTTCTTGCAACCTATCTTATTGCACTTGTAATATTCTTTTCCTCTGGACTTCACAACATAACCTGTAAGATAACCTCCACAATCGGCACATCTGACATGGCGTTTCAGTGGAAAACTTTCTGTCACTTCTTTATGTTCGTACCCTGCCTTCGATGCGCCATTGATTTTCTTGAAAGTCTCTTCATCCACTATGGGTTCGTGGTTGCCTTTCACCAATTCACCTTCATCAAGTAGATTATGCCTAATGTAACCACAATAGATTGGATTCATAAAGATGTATGAAAGTTTCTTGCGGTCAATCTCCAATCCATGTGCTTTCAACCTGTCACAAATTTCGGGATTGCTCAACCCCTCATCGGCTTTCCAACGGAATGCCTTCCTCAATAATTCACCTTTCCAGTTCACTTTCAAATAGTGGTGCTTGTTTTCCTTGTAATGGTCATAGCCAAATGGGGCTGCATTAAACCACTCGCCACGGCGCAAACACTCTTTCATACCGCCAACACACTTGTCTTTTCTTATGGTGTTATCAAACTTGGAAAACAATAACAACACATCTTCCATGAAATCGCCCGATGCACTATCGGGGTCAACTGGTTGTGTGGCACTGACCACATACACACCCTTCGATTTCAATAACGCCTTCAGCATTGATGCCTCCGCCCCTGTTCGGCTAAACCTGTCGTAAGAGTAAACCAATATCACATTGATTTCCTTGTCTCGTCTAACCTCTGCAATCATTTTCTTGAACTCTTCACCCATTTTCTTTGCGCTTTCGTGTGTGCCACCAAAAGGTTTTTTAATGGTGATGCCGTTACGCTCCGCATACTCTCTACACACTTTATCCTGTGTTTCCAAACTGCAATTATTCTGTTCCTGCTTTTCGCTGGAAACTCTCGTCCATAATGCCGCAACCTTATGGTCTAACTTCGCAAATTCAACTTGTTTTGC
>JAEEGJ010013181.1_pt1 | contig 20170 bp, 18 predicted proteins | sample 8958761 | NCBI WGS metagenome assembly JAEEGJ01 (sample SAMN16246546, study PRJNA631951) | gut metagenome | biome: gut microbiome; feature: rumen; material: RS-attached | host: Bos | place: Iran: Karaj | collected 2018-10 | reverse complement strand
GTAAGGGCTGTCGGCATCGCCGCTGCCGCTCCAAGCCCATGCCCCCTGTGCGACGGTTCAGCCGAGGGTGAGGAATAGAAAGAAAGTTCCTTTTCTTATCATAATTGTTTAGTTCATTTTGTATATTTTGAATAGCTTGGAGCAATAATGTTCCAAAAGCCATAAAAAAAGGCATGCAAAGGTACAAAATAAATCTGAAATGTCACACTTTTTGGGGCGGCTTTTTTCAATTAGGAGTGCATTTGACTGATTTTTAGGCATAATTGTCAATCCCACACTCACTTTCCGATGCAAATTGGGCGGTTACCCAAGCGACAAGTTCTTGGAAAAATAAAAAAATAAATAATAAATAAAAAAATTTTTTAAATAAAATGAGCGGCAACCCCCATAGGCTGCCGCTCATTTTCAATGGATTGGCGGAACGTGTTCCACGCCTTATCAAATTAATCTAAATAATTCGTAGCGCTGTTATTTATGTTAGAGGCCGGACGGATTTTTTGCAAATCAGGTTTCTTCAGGTATTGCTTCTCGGACGTGACCGAAGGGAACAACCTGCTCATTTTCCGGCAGCCTTCAGAATGCCGGACCATTTTTCTTAAAACTTATCGGCATGGAGGTATAACTTTGCCAAATAATAGTTTCGCCAATACATCACTTATACGCAACACATTGCTGGTTACTAAACATACTCCAACAACCATTAGTGCAAAAAATAACCCCACAAGCAATTCAACAACTGGATTATAGTATTGTGTAAAAAAGTGACCAATCATCGAGAGGTTTCTGGGAAGGAAAAAATAATGCAATAAATATATATCCAATGTTCTTTGTCCTATGTATTGAAAACTATAGCCAATAATAGTTTTTTGTGAGAAAGATGCTTTATACCGATTAAAGAACGAAAAGACAATAATAATCCCCAAATAACCAAGAATTGGATTTATCACCGCATCTTTAAAATGATAAATTAAACCATTTGTATTAGCCCATGACAGGAATATAGTTTGTAATAAAATAAACAAGGTGAGGCAAGTGGCAAGAAACCATCTCTTTTCAAGAATCAAAATGAAACAATCATACTTCCATTTAACCATAACACCAAAAACAAAGAAAATAAAGTACTTGTAAAGAGCGATGGAGAAGAATCCTGATGCCCAATAATTTTTCCATGGGCAACTTGGATGTGCCGAGAAAAGTGAAATAAAGTATATAATGATAGTACCTACTATAAAGATAAATAGTTTGTGAGAATGTTTTTTAAAATTTTTGCTAATAGAGAAAAAAAGAACAAAAAATAGATAATAAAAGAAAAGAACAAATGTAAACCAGTAGCCACCTTTTATAATATCTAACCACATTTCACCAAAAGACTGTTGAAACAGAAAAGAATAAAAGGCAATAAAAATAAATGTCGGAATCAATTGCACTATAAATTTTTTTCTAACAAACTCAATAATGGTTTTAGTCTGAGAAAACCTACCTTTTTTGTAGCACAAGAAACCGCATAAAAAGAAAAACAGAGGCATTCGAAAGGACATAAAAATATCATTGAAGCTAAAACGAGGAGATCCATCGAATAAGTACAATACATGGTGAAATACTACCAAAAGCATTGTTAATCCCCTCATTGCATCAATGAATTGAATGCTTCCTTTATTTGCATCTGTAGGCATGTTTATTAAATTAGCAAAATCAAGATGGACAAGTTAAAATTTCTGCGTTAGCAATTTTCTGCTGCCTATTGGAGGTAGCACATTTTCCGGCCAAATTTCCGCTATTGAAGCGAGAGACGAGGCCATTGTCACCAGAATAAAAGTATATCAGGTCAAATAAATAATCCGTGAAATCTTTTAATCAGCTGAATCCGTAGCGCTCAAAGGAACAATCAGAATTGTCCCATAAATATTGGGCAAGACGTATTTTTAAGAATTTTTCCTGCCGTAGGTTATTTTCGATTCAAGAATCCATTTTTCATCTTTCTCAGGATATCTTCATGAATCCATTTTTCATCTTCTCAGAAAACCTCACTCCAGCACGCCCTGCCCCTCCAGATACGCAATCACATCATTCACATGGACGAGGGCAGAATCCCGATCAATGTCATACATTTCGAGAATCTTATCGACAATCTCCTCACGGCTGATTTCCTCAGTCATCAGCGACACGATGTCATAGCCCACCTCATTCAGCTGCATCATGCCGTGGAACAACTTGGCACTATCCCCCACCGGAACACCCATGTAGATGTCCCCGATAGGCTGGAAAACAAAATGATATTTCAGTTTCATACAATACAATAAAAAAAAATGGCGACTATCCACTTCTGATAAGCAAATAGTCGCCAGATATACAATATACTAATTATTCACCAGTACTTTCACCAGTCTTTACTTCAGCAACACCCAAATTATAGATGTTAGCTGCATTCATCTGGATAACATCTTCGTTTAATACGTGTGGGTTGTTTGCGCCCAAACCATAGTCAACAGTAATCTCGATGCCAGGATATCCCGTACTTGGAATAACAGCTATCAGATAGGTGCCAGCAGGGAAGGTGCTTGTACAATTTGCAGTTCCATCAGCGGTAAGGGTAACAGATTTCACTCCATTCGGGAAGGGTGGCTTTATTGCACTGCCAGCAGAGCTGGTTTCAATGTAAACCTCACCCGTCATCGAGTAAGTCTTATCTGTTCCAGGGGTAACTGTTACAGAATAGCAAGACCGCGTGGTGGTAATCTTCAGGAAAGCACAAGCATGCTGAACCTCCACCTTTTTATCCATATTGCCTTTGGTAGCACCGGTACAGATAGCGGCTGCAGGGTCGAAACTTTCCAATGTGGCCTTCTGAACAGGAGGAATGGTGGTAGTGATTAAACCTACACCAGCCGCATCAAATGCCATGGTTGTACCACTTACATTGGGATACATTACATAGTATTTCGTGGAAGGTTCAATGGTGCCGGTAAATTCTGCATAGTTATGATAGTTACCATATTGCTTGAAAGAAAAGACAGCTGCATCAGTGTCACCAAGACCCCAAACAAATAACTTATCATTATCTTCCCAATCCACAGCAGGGTTCTGTGTTTCGAGGGTTCTGACTGCAGCGCGTGTATCCGGATCAGTTGATTCAGTATCTTCAGTAGCGGCTGAAGGTGAAGCAGAAGCCGTCAACGTTTCTACAATAGGATCAACCTTAGCAACACCCAGATTATAGATGTTAGCAGCATTCATCTGGATAACATTTTCGTTTAATACGTGTGGATTGTATTCACCCAAACCGTAGTCAACTGTGATCTCGATGCCAGGATATCCCGTACTTGGAATAACAGCTATCAGATAGGTGCCAGCAGGGAAGGTGCTTGAACAATTCGCAGTTCCATCAGCAGTAAGAGTAACAGATTTCACTCCATTCGGGAAGGGTGGCTTGATTGCACTGCCAGCAGAGCTGGTTTCAATGTAAACCTCACCCGTCATCGAGTAAGTCTTATCTGTTCCAGGGGTAACTGTTACAGAATAGCAAGGCTTCGTGGTGGTAATCTTCAGGAAAGCACAAGCATGCTGAACCTCCACCTTTGTATCCATATTGCCCTGAGTTGCACCTGTGCAGATGGCGGCAGCAGGATCAAAACTGTCCTTCGTGGCCTTCTGAACAGCGGGGATGGTGGTAGTAATATGACCTACCTGATTTTCATCAAATACTATAGTTGACCCGCTTACATTGGGATACATCAAATAGTATTTAGCAGCAGGGATAATGGATCCGATAAATGCCGCATAGTTATGATAGTTTCCATACTGTGAAAAGGAAAAGAGAGCGGGTTCAGTATTTCCAAGTCCCCAAACATATAACTGGTCAGTTTCATCCCAATCCACGGCAGGATTCTGAGACTCAAGTGTTCTGACGGAGGCACGTGTCTCGGAAGCCGAAGTACCCACCGTAAAGGTCATCTTTTTGGGGGTGTTATCGACCACCTCGCTTACTTCCGACTCAGAGCAGGAGGAAATCGAAAGGATACCAGCTGCACAAGCAAGTAAAAGATATTTTTTCATAATTTAGAAACCAATAGAAGCATTATCATTGGGAGTGGACAACTGCTGAATAGAGAGTCCATCCTCCTGAACTTCCTTCGAAGTAGCAATCACGTCCATAGCATTCAGCTTCATCACCTGGATGAAGGGCTTTTCCATCTTCTTTTTCATTTTGTTTAGCAAATTTTATAGTTAATATTTAGTTTTAATTCACAAATTTCGTGCAAAAATAGCTATTTTTTTTCAAATAAAAAAATGTCAAATCCTAAAAAAATTAAAATAAAGGCCCTTTTCTTCTGTTTTAACATCTTTTAAATATTTGATAGCTATTTTGCAATCTTCAGATGGCATGAAATCGATGAAACAATCACTCAATTTCCTTCACCGTGATTATCGAGCAACGGTTCATATCATTCACCTCGAAAGGCTGGATCGTATCGCCATAATAGCTGGCTTCAATCTGCTCGGGGGCAATGCCATAGTACTCGATCAAGTGCTTGTAAACCTCCTCCATGCGTTCGTGGCTATACGTCTGGTTCACCTCGTAGTTGCCCGTGTTCTTGTCGGCATAGCTCTTCAGCACAATCTTGCTGGTCTTGTGCGTCTTGACGAACTCGGCCATCTCCTGCAGCAGCAGATCCTTTTCTGGCAGGATGTTGTGCATACGCTTGGTATAGAAGATGACCACCTGGCGCTCGCCCAGCTGACGATGAACCTCGGTTGTGGTCTCCACCACCTTCACGGGTTCAGGTTCAGGCTCCTTCACGGGTTCCTCCACAACGGGTTCCTCGATGGGAGTCACGCGGACGATTGGTTTGGGAGCCTTTCGGAAATTCATGCCCACTTTGGCGACCAGTGTATTGCCACTATGCATAAAGTCGCCTTCATCTTCGTCGTCATTCGTCAGGAAATAGCCATAGCCGAAGGAAAGCTTCAGGTCGATATTGGGCTTGACGCGATAAATGACACCTGGCATCACATTCAAGAAAGTGACATTCGGATAATCGTAGCTCTTTCCGCCCGATAAGTTCTCTACGCCCTTTACAGAAAAAAGATACCCCGCACGACCATCTGCAAAGATCGACCACTTCTTCCCAAGGTTCCAGCGATAAGTCAGGTTGGCAAGCACGGGAATGGTATTGTTGGCATCAATGTCTTCACTCCGACCTGCCTTATAGAAGAATCCGGAAACAATGCCCAGATACCAGTTGCTGGTCAAGTTGTAGCCCACACCCAGTTCAAACAGGGCACCACCATCCTTGTCGAAAAAAGCGATACCCCCAGTCATCGTGGATTCGATACCCGCATCCAGGCGGAGTTCCCACTTCTTGGCAATACCATCGCCTTCGAATTCAGTCACTGTGTCCTCAGCCATTACGGGGAGGACACCCAACAAAGCTACAGCGAGCAATGCAATTTTTTTAGTCATAGTTGTTTGAAAGATTTGAAATAGTTTTTAAGTATGTAACAAAATTTAATATCAAATAGTTTTGCATAAATCCATTGAAGCACCAATTGCCAGATCCATATTATAATACTCCCAATCAGCAAAACGGCCGGTAAAATAGAAGCCCAAAGGCGATAATTCGTTCTTCAATTGTCTGATGATGGCACGTGTATTCGAATCCTGAATAGGATAGGTATATTGATTATAATGGGAGTCAAGATATTTCGGATGAAGGGGTATTCTTGAGAGATTATCAATAATATGTTCTTTATCAATCTGGTCAGTAAACTCAATAGTCGCAGTTATACGATTAGTAGGCAAGGATTTTTCGTTATTTGATCTTGCGAAATTACCAGTGCATATAATGCGATGGCTCTCATGTTCGCGACTTGGCAAATAGATCCATGAATAGGGATTTGCATCTATTTCACAAAAAACAGATGTTGTACCATGGTATTCTAAATTTGCTATAAGTTCCGTATAGTTCGCAATATCTACGCCTACCATAGAGTTTGCCATCTCTTTAATATTACCGCAGTAAACAACACTATCAAATACCTCTCCATTGATGTTCCACTTGCCACGAGTGTACTCCATTCGATCAACTGGTGTATTATAGCGAATGTTTATTCCTTCTGCCAGTCTATTCGCTAGGAACTGGGAGCCGTTTTCATTCTCATACCAAAAAGTGGAATGGACAAAAGACTTTTCCTGAACATGATTGATATTATTGAATATCATTTCTTCGACAGTTGGCATGGGTAATTTACCTTCCAGCCATGACAAGGGGACGCTCTTTAGATCTCTTCGCCAGACTTTTTCATTATAGGGCCTAAAATACAAATTATATAAAGAATTTCCAAAACGATATTTTAGAAATTCTTCAAAATTGTGTGGTTCTATGCCTTTATTCTTATAAATCTCCAGGAAATCATTGATAATACCGGTTTGCATAGTATTATCAAGAAGGTAAATATGATTCTCAATCGGGTAGGGAATCTTTAACCCTCGGTCAAGAAACACGACGGAATTTCTGTCAGCCTTCGTAAATTCCGAATCTTGATTAAATCTTGACCAGAACCATTCGAGAACATCTTTTCGTTTAGAGTTGAAAACATGTCCTCCGCAAGTATGAAATAGGCTTCCCTCCACTCTACGGCATTTTATGAGACCTCCAGGTCTATCCTCTTTTTCAAATACCGTCACATCATATTTATCTTTCAAGAAATGTGCTGCACTCATGCCAGAAACACCAGCACCAATAATAGCTATTTTTTTCATTGTTAATTTAATTGCGATTTTTACTTTCTTTCGGCTCAGCCAATGCCATCCACTCCAGCAGCGAATACCCTATCGGCCCAAACGATGCTTGACCATATTGACATCTAACACTCTCTCGGCCGAGAGCAAGAAAGGCGACATAAACCTCCAGCTTTTTCAGGGCCGAAAGTGTGCTTCCTTCTCCAGCAGCTCATCCATTTCTCAGATCAATGAGCATGAAGCTCATCGAAATGATCACTCCCGCAGCCCAACGCATGCATATCCAGGTTTCACGAATCAGACTTCAGCCGTGAGGATGCACCACACGAACGATTCACGCCTTCCGCATGCCCACATAATATCCTGCCCCTCTCCCACCGATTCATTTCCTCGGCCATCAGGATGTTTCCGCAAACCATATCAAGCATCCTAGTGGCCAACAGAATGCAATATACTTTTATCTTGCTTTGAAGGTAGATTTATCGATTATTCTTGTGAAAATGGCAGGAGACGTTGGGCTTCAATAGCCCCGTCTCTGCTGCCGGAAAATGTGCTGCCTCAATGGCAGCAGAAAATTTGCACTGCGTGCAGAAAATTCGCCTTGATTGGATTACGTAATATCTGTGTCCGAATGGATTTTTTGCGCATTTGCGCAATTTTTTGCAGGTATTGGACCTGCACATTTTCCGGCAGAGATGACCAGGCTATTGAGCCGAGGTCATCTGCCATTTTCACCTTAATTTGAGATTTATTTAACGTGTTAATTTTGTGAAAATGTATTGTATTTAATTCTTGTGAAAATGGCCGCGTCTCTCGCTTCAATAGCGGAGACTTGGCCGGAAAATGTGCTGACTTCAATAGTCAGCAGAAAATCGCTTACGCGGAAAATAATTGCTCATCCCAATAATGAAAAAACTTTTGGTGCCCTTGGATTCGAGATGCAGCTTGAGGTTGAATGCTTGAGATAAATCAGAAAGCGCTGATAGTATTATCCTCGAAATGATAGCGCTCTACCTGTGCTTTGGGATATGTGCCGAAATTTGCGATGATAGCATAAGGGAATTGCGTGCCGCACATATATCCAAAAGTTTGCATTTGTTCTCTATCACTAATACCAGCTATTGACTTGCACTCTATAATCACGTTTCCTTCAGGACGAAAGACAACCATATCCATTTGAATGGATGATTTGAGCGATTCCCCATCGAACTCAGGATGATGGTTATACTCTTTAACAACATTATATCCTTTCTTAAGAAGAGTCTTGTATAGAGCTTCCTGATAGACATATTCTACCATTGCTGGGCCAAGAGTTTTATGAACATAATGGATGCATCCTATTATGTCATAGCAAGACTGAATATATTCTTGACGAATGCGCTCTGGCAATATCTTGCGTGATAGTAACATAACGATCTTGTATTTGTTTGGGCCCGGATGGATTTTCCGCACGAAGTGCGATTTTCTGCAGGTATTGGACCTGCATATTTTCCGGCAGAAACAACCAGGCCATTGGGGCCGAGGTTGTCTGCCATTTTCACCTTGTCTTAAGAATGATCAATCGCTTATTCTTTTGAAATTGGCCTCCTTTTCCATTTTTCGCCTTAAAGAAATACTATTCCAGGACGAGAAAAATTTAATTATTTAAAATTTAAAATTTAAATTCACACTTTCGCTATTGCGCGCGATATATAATATATAAAATATATAATATATATATAATATTTTAAAATTTATAGTTTAAAACTCCCCCCCTAATAATCATTTGTCCCCCCACACGGAAACACTGAATTTAAAATTAAATTTTAAATAATTCAATAATTGTATGGGGCAATTATCGGAAACGGTTCTGTAAAATCCTAAGACACAAGTATTTGAGCATTTCGCTATAAGCCAATCAAAATTCCAGGCTTCCGCAAAAATTTAATCAACCCCTAAAACTGATGCAAAATACAACATCAAAAAACAACTCCCTTTTGCCCCAAAATGGTGTCCTGAAATCACCTCTTTGATCCCCTCAAGTTACATCCTTTCTCTACAGATTTCTCGGATTTATCAGATTTCAGTAGGTCGCAGGTCCAATACTTGCAGAAAAACGCGTCTATATAAAAAGATAGACAAGAAGGTGAAAATGGCAGGAGACTGCGGGCTCAATGCCCTGTCTCTACCTGCCGGAAAATGTGCAGGTCCAATACCTGCAGAAAATTGCGCAAATGCGCAAAAAATCTATCCAGGCCCAAGTGTTGTAAGTGATTCGAACAATCATTATTTTCCGCGTTAGCGATTTTCTGCTGACTATTGAAGTCAGCACATTTTCCGGCCAAGTCTCCGCTATTGAAGCGAGAGACGAGGCCATTTTCACCTAAAATAATAAAAGTAAAGAAGAAAAAAATAATTCATGAAAATTCGTGTGATAATTCATGTTATAAAGAAAATCCAGTCCAGTATTGTTGGGGAGGCAGACAGCAGAGGCGTCCTCAGGCGACTCCATTCAATACACTCCATTTTTCATCTTTTCAAATAAGAGTTATGGCAGACAAGCTAACCCCCGAACAACGCCATAAGTGCATGAGCCACATCCGTGCGAAGGACACCAAGCCCGAGCTATGGGTGAGGAAGTTCCTCTATGCCCATGGCTTCCGGTATCGTCTGCACGTTAAGCGTCTGCCCGGGACGCCCGACATCGTGATACGCCGACTCCGCACCGTCATCCTCGTCAACGGCTGCTTCTGGCATGGACACACCGAGCCGCCCCTGCCATCGCCCGTCGAGGACGAAAGGGGAGGGGTGCGTTGCAAATACTTCGTGATGCCTCGTTCCCGCACCGACTTCTGGCAAAAGAAGATTGAGCGCAACAAAGCCCGCGACCTCGCCGATCGCAAGGCGTTGAAGCTCCTCGGCTGGAACGTCATCGTCCTTTGGGAATGCCAGCTCAATTCGGCCGAGATTCGCCAGCAAACCCTCCAAAGCCTTGTCTTGACACTCAGTCAGATTGAACTCGATCTGGCCGCAAAACGTCCCCACCCATCCGTGCGTCCGTATCAGCTGGACGACGAAAATTTTGCACCCCATCGGGTAGCCGATGAGGGTGATAATTGACAGGTTAAACTATCAATTTTTCCAAAATATTCAGAATGAATATTGGAAATTAACGCAATTTTTCAAAAACGGATTGTAATCTGAAATATTATTTTAATATTTGCAAGAGTTTATAAATAAGACGTGCATCCCGTGTGTCACGCCTTAGGGGACCTGTTTTCTTACTTGAAAATTCTTTAGCAAATAATTATCTTTTATTCGAATGGAAAATAATTCACAAAAATCGCAGACTTCCAACAATCCCACCTTTATCCAGATTCCTGCATCCATGCTTAAGGATGCCGCCAAGAAGCATAAAGACGAAGATATCACCTTGGGTGAATTGTGGTTTCTTTGCCTGGGTCATTGGCGTTGGTTCATGATTAGTGTGTTCCTTTGCATGAGCGCTGCCACTCTTTATATCCTCCGCACCCCCAAGTCCTATACCCGTATGATGTCGGTCTTGATTAAGTCTGACCAGCAGAAGGATTACAATGGAGCTATGGGTGACTTTGCCGATATTGGACTTATTCAGGGTACACGAAACGTCAACAATGAGATTATTGCTATGACCTCTCCTTCCGTTGCGTTTGCTGTTGTTAAAGAGATGGATTTGACGACAAGCTATCAGAAACCAGGATTCTTCAAGAATACTACCCTATACGATTCCACGCTCCCCATTCGTGTAGTCTTTTGCGATTTGAAAAACTCTGCTTCTGCCTCTTTCAAGATGAATTTGAATCCCGATGGTTCCTATCAGCTTTCTAAATTCAAATGCAGTGAAATTGAAGAATCCATTAGCCAGGACTTTGAAGGTAAACTATCAGCCGACACGGTAACTACACCACTTGGTCGGATGCTAATCATGCCCAGTGGTTATTTCACTTCTTTGACCGAACCTACTACGATTTTGGTTAGTAAGTCACCCTTGAAAAATGTTGCGGCTGGTATATTAGATAAATTGCAGGCACGTCAAGATGATAACCGATCTACCGTTGTCAAGCTTTATTACACTGATGTCAATCCTCTTCGAGCTGAGAATATTCTTAGCTGCTTGATTGATAATTACAATCGGAACTGGATCTACGATAAGAACCAGATAGCTACAAGTACTTCCCAATTCATTAACGATCGTCTGAATGTCATCGAGCGAGAGTTGGGTAATGTCGATTCCGACATCTCGCAGTTCCAGTCTGAAAATCTCATTCCGGATTTGAAAGCTGCAAATACGATTAATTTGGAGCGAGCTAGTAGAGCTAACCAGATTATTCTTGAACTGAATGCTGAACTTGAACTGGCAAAATCGTTGCGTGACTATGCAGTGGATTCTGCCAATCAATTCAAGCTTTTGCCAATAAATAGTGGTATTGATGGATTGAGAATTAATGAACAAATCGGCAAAATCAACGATTTGCTATTGCAGCGTGAAACCCTTTTGAGGAACTCCAGTGCCAATAATCCGGTCATTCAGGAAATGGAGAAATCCATCCAGGATATGCATGCTTCCTTCATTCGGAGTATCGATAATCAGATTGAGTCTTTGAAGGCTCAGCTTAAAGCTTATAATCAATCTGAGGCTCAGAGTAATGCTCAGATGGCCATCAACCCGGACCGATCCAAATATCTCTTGTCTGCTCAACGCCAACAGATGGTCAAGGAGCAACTCTATATTTACCTGCTCGAGAAGCGTGAAGAGAATGAGTTGACGCAAGCGTTCACTGCCTACAACACTCGCATTGTGAATCCTCCTTTTGGTGCTGATACTCCTACAGCTCCTAAGAGCCGCAATATATTGATTATAGCTTTCCTTATCGGTTTGATTATTCCCTTCGTCTATATCCATTTGCGCGAAGTCCTTACCACGGTGGTACGAGGCCGCAAGGATATTGAGAACATGAATGTTCCCTTTGCAGGTGAAATTCCCGAAAATCCCCTCAAGCCGAAATCGAAGAAGGAAAGATACCAGGCTAAATACCAGTTGCAGGTTCGTCCCGATAGCCGGAATATCCTCAATGAGGCCTTCCGTATGGTGCGCACCAATCTGATGTACGTGGCAGGTCCCAAGAGTGAGAATCCCGCCAAGGTGATAATGGTTACTTCACAGAATCCGAATTCCGGAAAGACCTTTATTACTATGAATCTGTCGGCTACCTATGCCATTGCTGGTCAGAAGGTACTCGTCATGGATTTAGATGTTCGCAAAAGTTCTGCCAGCCGGTTTGTTGGTCGCCCCAAAGAGGGTATTACAGCTGTACTTAGTGGTGTAGTTTCCGATTGGCATGAGGTTGTTAAACCAGTATCCGAACGAGACAACTTCTTTGTTCTCCCTGCTGGTCATTCAGTCCCCAATCCTACTGAATTGTTGCAAGGCTCTCGTTTAGCCACCATTCTGGAACAAGCTCGTAAGGAATACGATCTCATTATGATTGACTGTCCTCCCTACGAAGTCGTGGCCGATGCCTCTCTCGTCAGCCAGTATGCCGACCTTACGTTGTTCGTCATCCGTTGTGGTCTCTTCCAGCGTGCCATGCGCAAGAATGTGGAGCAGCTGTACACAGATAAAAAGTTCCCTCGATTCAATATCATCCTCAATGGATCAGAGGCAGCCACCTCTCGCTATGGCTACAACCGCTATGGTTATGGCTATGGCTACGGTTATGGCTATGGCTATGGTTATCATTCCTATTATTCCAACAAACCGAACAAAGACTAATAGAATGAATATCGTTAAAAGAATACAATCGCATATTAAAACTCAGATTAAGAGAAGGAAAGAAATGCCTATATACAAGCATCTCCTTCTTGAAATCCAGGATTATCTACAGCAGCGAGGGGTACATCTTATCTATGTGGAACCTCCCTTTGAATACAAAATCAAAGGATTGACTGCGTTCGAATGGGAACGCATCAACAACTGGTTATTCGATTTCAATAAGTTTGAGGAGAATCTCCCATATTTGAAGCGATTGTATGGGGAAGGAATCTCCCGAGATTATATTCAATCCGTATTCGATGGAGGCATTGTTGTCAATGGTAAGAATCGGAAAATGCTTTTGGATTATGCCAGCAAGCATGTGAATATTGTCAGTGGCAGAAGAATTACCATTGGTCAACCCTCCTCGTTTCACAATACCATTTACACTCACGGTTCCTGTACGTGGTATGGCAATGGTATTGAAGATTCTCAGACTATTGCCTCTTTTCTGCAAGAAAAAGTCAACAAAGTTTTCCCGAATGCCTATCGTGTCGTCAATAGTGCGATTGGTAGAACAAGTACAGTATATGATGACTTTCAATGCATCAAGGAACAGAATTACCGTCGAGGGGATATTGTGATTCTCGGTTCATTTACAGATATCTGCTTCATTCCACGCCATTTTTACGATTTGCACAAGATTCCATTCATTGATTCTTCGCTACTATTTGATCGTCCACACGATTATGGAGAATGGTTCCTCGATAATACACTTCATACTTTACCACAAGGAAATGAAGTGATAGCTAATGCCATTTTCAATAAATTGAATAAGGATTTGAATTGGTTTTCTTCTGAGTTTGAAGCTTCCGAGCAGAAACAAGACATTTCGGATAAACATGATTTGCCGACAAATCTCACTACAGGAGAAAAGGTTTATGGGGACAATCCTGCTCTCTTGGAGTTCATACAATCACTTCAGCCCTATAAAAAGGAAGGACGGAATGGTAGTATTGTGATGAATTGTAATCCATTCACATTAGGACACCGTTATTTAATCGAATATGCAGCATCCCGAGTAGATAATCTGTATATTTTTGTGGTTGAAGAAGACAAGTCCTATTTCTCCTTTGAGGACCGAATCAGCCTTGTTCGTCAGGGAATTGAAGATCTGAAGAATGTCATCGTCCTGCCTTCTGGCAAGTTTATCATCTCAGCCACCACCTTCCCTGGTTATTTTTACAAGGATAATATTAAAGATGTAACCATTGACTGTTCGAATGATTTGACGGTTTTCGCCCAGTATATTGCTCCAGCACTTGATATCAAGATACGGTTTGCCGGAGAAGAGCCCCTGGATCCGGTAACCAATCAATACAATGAAGGCATGAAGGAAATACTTCCACAATATGGAATCAAGTTTCAACCCATAGCACGCAAATGCGATGCCGATGGGAGCCAGGTTATTAGCGCCTCTCGAGTACGGAAATATTACGAAGGTGGAGATCTGGAGTCCCTTCAGCGCATTGTTCCTCCCACAACGTATCGTTATCTCTTCGATCGGTATCATCGGGAACATAAAAGTTCAATTAACAATTGATAATTAACAAATAACAATTACAGAATTGAACCAAGCTGAACAGGATATCTTTTTCTCTTTGTTAAGAATTTCTCTTTGGAATCGAGAAAAAGACAAGTTGTACTTTCAAGAACTCTTGGAGCGGAACGATTTCTCATGGTCATCAATTTTCAAATCCATCGAAGATCATGCCTTATTAGGTGTTGTGGCTGATACGATTCTTTCTTTTTTGGAGCATACCAAGCTGAATGAACATCAAAAGAATCTTATTATCCAGTATGTAGCAAATTCTCATCAAAAACGCTTCCAAACACAGCAAGTCCTTGTGGAGGTATTTGAGAAATTTGAAGCTTTGGGATGTAATCCGATTCTGTTGAAAGGGGAAGGGCTGGCACAATTGTATCCATCTCGTTGTGTTCGAGCTTGTGGTGATGTCGATGTATATGTAGGCACGAAGGATTTCGATAAGGCGGTTGCTTGTCTGAACTCGATGTGTGAGTCAAGAGATTTGAACCATGCTTTATTAGGCAATCATGATTATACGATCCGGTACAAAGGTATTCTTTTTGAAATCCATTTCAAGCCTGGGTATGCATCGGTAGAAAAAGCAGAACAACGATTCCAAGAACTTGCTAACTATTGGTTGGTACCAGAGAAGTGTCAGACTATGACGATTTTTGGCAAGCAAATCCTTATTCCTGCTGTACAGTACAACATCCTTTATGTGTTCGAGCATCTGGCACGACATTATCGTAATTCCGAATTGGGGATTCGACAATTTCTCGATTGGGCACTTCTGTTAGAGAAAACTGATTTCCAGGAATCTATCTTAAAGAAGAATCTGGAAGAATTGTTTGTGCTTGATGCATGGAAACGGTTGGGCGGTGTGCTTCAAGAAGGACTGGGTATAGAAAAGATTCCATTCATTGAGGCTAATGACTGTAAACTTTCAAAAGAACTTATCCAAATCGTTTTGAGTAGAGGAAATTTCGCTCGACTGAGTTCTGATTTGGAAAAGAAGGGAGGCTTTTTTTATATTCATTCAGTGTTCAAGAGATCTAGGGAGATTGCACTGGTGTTTCCTGATTATTCTAAAAAATGGCTCATCAAACGTCTTAATAATTCTATTAAAGGATATTTCAATAAAATACTATTCAAGAAGTCTGTTAAGCCGAATTGATAGAGTGAAATATAGACTCCATAATCTTTACGAGAATAATGGATCAAGCTGAACATAATAGCAAAAGAATCGCAAAGAACACTTTGTATCTTTATTTAAGGATGTTTATTATTCTGATCGTTTCTTTGTTTACAGTCAGAATAGTAATTCAAACCTTAGGTATAGAAGATTATGGTGTCTATAATGTCGTTGGAGGTGTGGTATTGGCACTCTCATTTATATCGAAGATTCTTAGTGGGGCATCACAAAGATTCTTTTCTTATGCATTAGGCCGAAATGACAAAAAGCAATTGGAAGAGGTTTTTACAACTATCTCCTTATGCTATTTTGCAGTGACTATATTGATTGTTCTTCTTGCTGAATCAATTGGACTATGGTTTGTTTGTAACAAGATGGCTATACCTAACGGTAGGATGGTTGCTGCACTTTGGGTGTTTCAGTTTGCTATCCTGTCATTCGTTGTATCATTATTGACGAATCCGTATCAGGCTGTTATAGTCTCTCACGAAAATATGAGTGTTTATGCTTATATCAGTATCATTGAGGTAGTTTCAAAATTACTGATTGTTTATCTGCTGTTACTATTACCTTATGATAAATTGAAAGTTTATTCTATTCTGATGTTTTTTACAACTTTAATGGTGAATTCGATTTATTTTCTGTATTGTCGACACAAATACGAAGAATCCCGATTTCATTTCAGTTGGAATAAGCAGCAGTTTATTTCCGTGTTTTCCTATTCTTCATGGACACTGTTTGGTACAATAGCAGGACAGTGTAATACACAGGGAGTAAATATTTTGTTGAATCTGTTTTTTGGGCCAGTTGCGAATGCTGCCTATTCTATTGGCTCGCAGGTAAGTAATCATGTACAAGGTTTTGGTCTAAATTTTTATACAGCTGTGAAACCTCCCTTGATAAAAAGCTATGCACAAGGTGATTATGAATACATGAATAAACTATTTGTTTTCAGTTCAAAAGCTTTGTTTGTATTGTTGTATTTTTTCATTCTTCCTATATTTGTCGTAACCTATGATTTATTGTTTTTTTGGTTAGGAAAGGTCGAAATGTATATGGTTGACTTTGTTCGATTGTTTTTAATCTATACATTATTGCTAAGTATAAGCTTTCCTATCACTGCGTTAATTCAGGCTGCAGGTCGAGTAAAGATCTATCATACCTTGGTTGATGGTTTTTCTTTGATATCTTTGCCCACCATTTATATTTTATTCAAACTTGGGTTTCCTGCAAATACGTGCTTTTACGTAACCATATTTGTTTTTTTAATAGCACATTTTATCCGGTTGTTGGTCGCAAAGAAAGTTATTTATAATTTCTCAATAATGGGTTATCTTAAGCACATTGGTTTTCCAATCTTAATAGCCGTTGTTTTAACATTATTACCTATGTTAATTGTTAGTTCCTATTTCGATAAAGGAATCGTTGGCATTATAATACTAGTGCCTATTTCACTTTTTATCTGTATCGTTACATGTTACTATGTTGTCTTTGATATAATTGAAAGGAAGCAACTCATTCGTTTAATAAGAAACAAAATTAAAATATAGTCTCTATGCTTTATAGAATGATATATAGACTACTAATCTGGATTGATAGCATTAAAATGAGAATTAACAATAGGATTATGTGTTCTGTTCTCAAAAGATGTGGAGAAAGGTGCATAGTTGGTCTTGGAACACGTTTTAATGCTCCTCAATATGTTGAGTTTGGTGATTATATAAAAATCGGACGTAGGTGTGTTATCGAATGTTGGGATAATTATGAATTTGGTTCTGATTATGAATTGAAACCACTTCTCAGAATTGGCTCAAATTCTTCTCTTGGAGACGAGAGCCATATTTCTTGCACAAGACCCATGTTGATTGGGAATGGCGTGCGGATGGGAAGAAAAATATTTATAACAGATAACAATCATGGTACTTCATGTAGAGAGCAATTGGACATGATTCCTTTTCAACGTCCACTTTCATCTGCAGGTCCTGTAATCATTGAAGACTGTGTATGGATTGGTGAAAAAGCAAGCATTATGCCTAATGTAAGAATCGGGAAAGGAGCAGTTGTTGCTGCTCATGCAGTTGTTACAAAGGATGTTCCTCCTTATGCCGTTGTGGGGGGATGTCCTGCTAAAATTATTCGTCAGAATTAATTCTAATAGATTATGAATCCCAAAGTTGTAGCTTATTATCTCCCACAGTTTCATCGAACCAAAGAAAATGATGAGTGGTGGGGAATCGGTTTCACAGAATGGACGAATGTGGCTGCTGCAAGACCTTTATTTAAGGGGCATTATCAGCCTAAAATACCTACAGAATTAGGTTTTTATGATTTACGCTTTACAGAAGTTCGCGAGGCACAGGCAGAGTTAGCAAGAAGGGCGGGAGTCACTGCGTTTTGCTATTGGCATTATTGGCTTGGAAATGGAAAGAAGTTATTAAACTACCCCTTGGATGAAGTAGTAAGATTGAAGAAACCAGATTTCCCATTCTGCTTGGCTTGGGCTAATCATTCATGGTACAAGAAACATTGGGCGACTGATTACAGTCATTTAGGTCAAATGAGTAGTAAATCTATTCTTTTGATGGAACAGACTTATCCAGGGCTGGAAGATATTGATGCACATTTTTATGATTTGCTTGACAAATTTAAGGATGATCGATATTTGAGGATTGATGGACGATTATTGTTTGTGATTTTTGCGCCATTGGAAATTCCTAACTGGATTTTGTTTCGAGACAGATGGCAGGAGCTGGCAGCTAAAGAAGGATTGCCCGGCTTTTATTTTGTAGCTCATACTTGTGAGAAAGAGAACATTGACATGATTAGGAATTTGAATTTTGATGCCATCAATTATTCTACACATCATGAGGCGTTCTCTAAAGCTAACTACAAAGCGTATCACAAACTTATCTCTAAAGTTCACCATTATTTTTCGATTAAACCACAAATAGTGGAGTATTCTGATGCTATAGAAAAAATGAAATCACAACTATTTAGAGATGAAAGGATATTTCCTACAATTGTGCCTAATTGGGATCATACTCCAAGAAGTGGTTTTTTTGGTAGGTGCTACAACAATTGCACTCCAGAATTATTCAGGGTGCATGTTAATTATATTCTTGATATGATAAAAGATAAGAAAGAAGAAAATCAAGTCATTTTCTTGAAGTCATGGAATGAGTGGGGAGAAGGAAACTATATGGAACCTGACATTAAGTATGGTGATGGCCATATAAGAATATTAAGAGAGTGTTTAGATCATTACCAGCCTCTTTAATCTACAAATTGTATTTCTTGTAAAATATCATTTTGATAATTTTCGATGGAACAAATCAAAGAGCGTATAAAACAATTTTGGAATTTACCAATCTCATTAAAGGCATTCTATTACCTGCTTTTTTTGACCATCGGAGAATCATTTTTTATTTTTATACGCCCAATATTAAATTCAGCAGGATTAAGTGGGTCGGCAGATAATATACTATCAATATTTTGGATTATCGGCATCTATTTTTGCCTCTCATTGATTTTCAAGTCTATCCGATTGGTTGATATAGTTGGATATTTAGCTATATGTTCCTTTTACTATCTATCTCCTACCATCTATCCGAATACTCGTTTATATGTTGAAAATACATTTTCAATATTTGCACTTCAAACACTTCCTTTTTACATTCTTGCTTTGTTGATTGATTTCCATCGTGATAAAACTGCACTTACGATTATATCGAAATTGCAACTGGTGATGACAGCCTTAATTATTCTACTATCTATGCGAGGATTTATTAATAATTCTCTTAAAGGTGACGACATGGGAATGTCTTATTCCGTCCTTTTTCCGGCCATGTTCTTGTATTATACATATTCTGAAACGAAAAACAAATTGGATTTGATGTTTTTCCTTTTAGGTGTTGCGATGATACTTGTGTTTGGCACTAGAGGTCCTTTCTTGTGTTTGATAGTTTTTTTACTTGTTTTTCTTTTTCTTAATTATAGACAAAATGCTGTGATGACTATTAATTTATTATTAGTCATTGGAGCTATTTTTATCTTTCTCCGTCCCATCATGATCGTGCTCATGTTTCTTACCAGAATGGTGGGATTAAGTACACGTATTTTTGAGAGTTATTTAGAAGACAATTTATTGAATTATGAGAATTCCTCTGGACGAAATGAGATTCATGAAATATTGTGGAACTATATTATCAATGATCGAGGTGGTATTGGATATGGATTTGGGAGTGATAGAATAATAAGCGGTTTTTATGCACACAATTTAGTTTATGAAGTATGGACGGATTTTGGACTGTATATCGGTACTTTCCTTTTGATCCTTTTTGTTTTCTTTATTGTAAAGACTTTTAGAAAAGCCTATGGTAGTGACTCCTTCAATCTTTTTTTAATGTTACTGATTTGCTCTGTGGGCCGTTTAATGTTATCGAGTTCCTATCTTCAAGATTTACAATTTTATTTTTTAATAGGTTTTTGTGTTAATATTCTTCGTTCGAGAAACATCGAATCTGAGAATAATAACGAAGAATTCATTTACATACAACAATGCAATACAGATTAGCTATTTGTGCAATTGCTTACAATCGCATGGATTGTCTTTTGTCACTACTTGATTCTCTCAACCTGGCTTATTATGATCAAGATGTGATGCTAATTATTAGCATCGATCGTAGTGAAAATACATCAGTAAAGCAGTGTGCTGATGACTTTTCTTGGAATCATGGAGAAAAGAAAGTCATCTTTCAGCCAGAGAACTTAGGGCTCAGGAAACATGTCCTTACCTGTGGAGGATACATAGAAAAATATAATCTTGACGCCTTAGTCGTTCTCGAGGACGATATTACCGTGACTCCATACTATTTAAACTAT
>JAEEGJ010013179.1_pt1 | contig 20172 bp, 14 predicted proteins | sample 8958761 | NCBI WGS metagenome assembly JAEEGJ01 (sample SAMN16246546, study PRJNA631951) | gut metagenome | biome: gut microbiome; feature: rumen; material: RS-attached | host: Bos | place: Iran: Karaj | collected 2018-10 | reverse complement strand
TGAAGAAGGAGCAACTGGGCAAGCCTATCATAGCAATAGCCAATTCATTCACACAGTTTGTACCCGGACACGTGCATCTGCATGAGGCCGGTCAGATTGTCAAGGCTGAGATTGAACGCCTGGGCTGTTTTGCCGCCGAGTTCAATACGATTGCCGTGGATGACGGAATTGCAATGGGACACGACGGAATGCTCTACTCACTGCCGTCACGTGACATAATCGCCGATAGCGTGGAATATATGGTAAACGCCCACAAGGCCGATGCGCTGGTATGCATAAGCAACTGCGACAAGATCACTCCGGGTATGCTTATGGCCACCATGCGCCTTAACATCCCCACCGTATTCGTAAGCGGCGGCCCCATGGAGGCTGGAGAGTTGGGAGGTGCACATCTGGACCTCATAGACGCCATGATTAAATCGGCCGATGAGAGTGTATCGGATGCCGATGTGGAGGCTATTGAGCGCTCGGCCTGCCCAGGTTGCGGATGCTGCTCGGGTATGTTCACCGCAAACTCCATGAACTGCCTTACCGAGGTTCTGGGTCTGGCCCTGCCCGGTAATGGAACCATCCTGGCTACACACAAGAACCGTGTACAGTTGATGAAGGATGCCGCTGCACTCATAGTAAAGAACGCCTTCAAGTACTATCAGGATGGTGATGAAAGCGTACTGCCTCTGAGCATAGCCAAAAAGAAGAACTTTGAGAACGCCATGAATCTGGATATAGCCATGGGCGGCTCCACAAATACAATTCTGCACCTGCTGGCTGTAGCCTGTGAGGCCGGTGTTGACTTTAAGATGGACGATATAGACCGTCTGTCGCGCCACGTGCCCTGTCTATGCAAGGTGGCTCCCAACACCCAGAAGTATCACGTTCAGGATGTAGGCCGCGCAGGCGGTGTTTTAGGTATCCTGGCAGAGCTGGCCAAGGGCGGTCTGCTGCATACCGATGCCATGAACGTGACCGGCATGACATACGGACAACTGATTGAAAAGTACAGCATACTCAAGGCCAATATTGACCCGGAGGCCAAGCGCATATACTCCACCGCTCCCGCCCGCAAGTTCAGCAACGAGCTTGGCTCACAGGACTGCACATACAGCACTCTTGATACTGACCGCGCCAACGGTTGCATCCGCGACCTGCAGCACGCCTACACCAAGGACGGAGGTCTGGCAATACTTAAGGGTAACATTGCAGTTGACGGCTGCGTGGTAAAGACCGCAGGTGTTGATGAGAGCATATGGAAGTTCTCAGGTCCCGCCAAGGTGTTTGACTCACAGGAGGATGCCGTTGACGGCATACTGGGCGGCAAGGTTGTGGCCGGCGATGTTGTGGTTATCACACATGAGGGTCCCAAGGGAGGTCCCGGAATGCAGGAGATGCTCTACCCCACCTCTTATATCAAGTCACGCCACTTAGGTAAGGAGTGCGCCCTGATTACCGACGGCCGTTTCAGCGGCGGTACATCTGGCCTGAGCATCGGCCACATATCACCTGAGGCTGCCAACGGCGGCGCCATAGGCAAGGTCCTGGACGGGGACATTATTGATATTGACATACCCGCACGCAGCATAAACGTACGCCTGAGCGAAGCAGAACTTGCAGCCCGCCCCATGCGTCCGCTCACCCGCAAGCGTGTTGTAGCCAAGAGCCTCAAGGCTTACGCCAACATGGTAAGTTCAGCCGATAAGGGAGGCGTAAGAATCATTGATTAAGATGACTATGAACAATAAGATAACAGGAGCCGAAGCAATGCTTCAGGCATTGATTGCCGAGAAGGTTGACACAGTCTTTGCATATCCCGGCGGCTCAATAATAAAGGTGTTCGATGCACTTTACGGTCACCGCACGGATCTCAGGCAGATCCTGGTACGTCACGAGCAGGGTGCCACCCATGCTGCACAGGGTTACGCCCGCGTATCGGGCCGTACAGGTGTGGCCATCGTGACCAGCGGTCCTGGTGCCACCAACACCATAACCGGTATCAGCGACGCCATGCTTGACAGCACCCCCATCGTTGTAATTGCCGGACAGGTTGGTACCGATGCCCTTGGCACCGACGCTTTCCAGGAGATTGACCTGGTAGGCGTAACCCAGCCTATCACCAAGTGGAGTTATCAGATACGCCGCGCCGAGGATATTGCCTGGGCAGTGGCACGCGCATTCTATATTGCAGGTTCAGGCCGTCCGGGTCCCGTGGTGCTTGACTTCACCAAGACCGCCCAGATGCAGCAGATAGATTTCAAGCCCGCCAAGATAGACTATGTACGCAGTTACATACCCGCCCCTGACCCCATTGATTCACAGATAAATGAGGCCGTAGCACTCATCAACAGCGCCAAAAAGCCCCTTGTACTGGTAGGTCACGGTGTAGAACTGGGTAATGCCGAGAAGGAACTGGCCGCATTCCTTGAAAAGGGAAACCTGCCCGCAGCACGCACCCTTCTGGGTCTGGCCGCCCTGCCATCGGACCACCCGCTCAACATGGGTATGCTGGGAATGCACGGCAACCTGGCCCCCAACGTAAAGACTAACGAGTGCGATGTCCTGATTGCAGTCGGCATGCGTTTTGACGACCGCGTAACAGGCACGCTCAACACATACGCCAAGCAGGCCAAGATCATACACCTGGACATAGACAAGTCTGAGTTCGGCAAGAATGTAAAGCCGGATGTAACCGTACTTGGCGACTGCCGCCAGACCCTGCGACTCATCACCGAGCGCATGGAAAAGGCTGACCACAAGGAGTGGATTGAGAGTTTCAAGCCGCTTGACAAGGAGGAATATGATAAGGTAATAAACATAGCCGTAAATCCCAAGGACGGCCCCCTCAAGATGGGTGAGGTTGTAACTGAGGTAAGCAGGCAGTCACCTGCCGATTCAGTTCTTGTAACTGACGTAGGTCTGAACCAGATGTTCGCATCACGTTACTTCAAGTACCGTTCACCGAGAAGCATCGTTACATCGGGCGGACTCGGGACCATGGGATTCTGCATGCCCGCAGCCATAGGTGCCACATTCGGCTCACCCGAGCGCATGATTCTGGCATTCTTCGGTGACGGCGGTTTCCAGATGAACATCCAGGAACTGGGTACCATCATGGAAAACCAGGCACCCGTCAAGATGATACTGATGAACAACACCTACCTGGGTAACGTACGTCAGTGGCAGCAGATGATGTTCCAGGGCCGATACTCATGCACCCACATGATGAATCCGGACTACAGCAGGATTGCCGCCGCATATGGTATCCCCTACCGTCTGGTAACCGACCGCGCTCAGTTGGCCGATGCCGTAAAGCAGATGATCAGCGCCAAGGGCCCGTTCCTGCTTGAGACAGCCGTACTTGAAGAGGAGAATGTAATGCCGATGATCAAGCCCGGCAATTCAGTTGACGAAATGATCTTTTCAATTGATTGAGCATTATGGAGAACGATAAGAAACTATACACACTGATTGTTCATTCAGAGAACATAGCCGGTATCCTGAATCAGGTAACCGCAGTGTTCACACGCCGTCAGGTCAACATTGAGAGTCTGAACGTATCGGCCTCATCAATACCGGGCGTGCACCGCTACACAATCACCGCCATGGCCGATGCAGAGACCATCGTAAAGATTGTAGACCAGATTGAAAAGAAGGTCGATGTACTGCAGTGCCAGTACTTTACCGACGATGAGATATTCATGCAGGAGGTAGCCCTCTACAAGGTTGTCACCAGCGTGCTCACCGAGAACCCCGAGATGTCCAGGATCATACGCCGCTACGGCGCCAAGCTGATTGAGGTAAACTCAACCTTCTCAGTAATAGAGAAAACCGGACGCACCGAGGATATCACGGCGCTGAACCGTGAACTCTCTGCACAGGGCGGTATGCTCCAGTTTGTAAGTTCAGGCCGCGTGGCTATCACCCGTGCCCGCATTGAGCATGTGAACGAGTATCTGGACAAGATGGAAGCCCGCTATGGAAATAAGTAAACGAGTATTTAACTAACATAACTAACAAAACTATGAAAATGAATTTCGGCGGTGTCATTGAAGAGGTAATGACACGTGAAGAGTTCCCGCTGGAGAAAGCCCGCGAGATACTCAAGAATGAGACAATTGCAGTTATCGGTTACGGTGTTCAGGGTCCTGGACAGGCTTGCAACCTTCGTGACAACGGTTTCAACGTAATCGTTGGCCAGCGTCAGGGCAAGACCTACGAGAAGGCTGTTGCCGACGGTTGGGTTCCCGGCAAAACTCTGTTCTCAATCGAGGAGGCTGCCCAGAAGGGTACCATCATCTGCATGCTTCTCTCTGACGCAGCTCAGATGCAGCAGTGGCCCAATATCAAGCCTTACCTGACCGCAGGCAAGACTCTCTATTTCTCACACGGATTCGCCATTACATGGAATGACCGCACAGGCGTTGTTCCTCCCAAGGATATCGATGTTATCATGGTTGCTCCCAAGGGTTCAGGTACATCACTGCGTACCATGTTCCTTGAGGGTCGCGGTCTGAACAGCTCATACGCTGTTTATCAGGATGCATCAGGTCATGCACTTGACAAGGTTCTGGCTTTCGGTATCGGCATAGGTTCAGGTTACCTGTTTGAGACCACATTCATCCGCGAGGCTACATCAGACCTCACCGGTGAGCGCGGTTCACTGATGGGTGCTATCCAGGGTCTGCTCCTGGCTCAGTATGAGGTTCTCCGTGAGAACGGTCACACTCCCTCTGAGGCATTCAACGAGACAGTCGAGGAGCTCACTCAGTCACTTATGCCTCTGTTCGCACAGAAGGGTATGGACTGGATGTACGCCAACTGCTCAACCACTGCACAGCGCGGTGCTCTTGACTGGATGGGTCCGTTCCACGATGCAATCAAGCCCGTTGTTCAGAAGCTCTATGCAAGCGTTAAGAGCGGTAACGAGGCTCAGATTTCAATCGACAGCAACTCAAAGCCCGGCTATCGTGAGGGTCTTGAGAAAGAGCTGGCTGCCCTGCGCGACAGCGAGATGTGGCAGACCGGTGCTGTTGTACGCAAGCTCCGTCCTGAGAACAACTGATCATAAGAGATCATACAAAAAAGAATCCCTCGGAAATCTCCGAGGGATTCTTTTTTATGTTCGGTACAGATTAGAAAATCTTGTAGCGGTTGTCAACTACCTTAGCCTGATAGTAGAGCTCCTCAAGTACAGAACCCATGATACGGCTTGAAACCATAGAGCGTGTGCGCAGTGACTCTGTCTTCTCGTCAAACTCAGCGGTGTAACGGTCATCAGAGATCTTCTCAGCTACGAATGCGCAATACTCACCCTGCATGGGAACGGTAAGTTCGTTCTTCTCCAGATTGAATACGCTGGGACCTACGATAGCCTCATTTGAAACGATAGCTGAAATGTATGCGTCATTGTTGAAGTTCAAAGACCTGATGGTATCGAATCTTACAACGTCCATAGCCTTGAGCTCATCGATGCTCTTACCTGCAAGCTGTCCCTTGAGAATCTCAAACTTCTTGTTGTTGAGAGTCTTGAGTGACAGAGAAGCTGTTGCATCCTGGATGCTGCGTGTGCCGCGCGGATGAATCTTCTCAACACCTACAGCAAGAAGATGATCGTTGGCGTTTCCAACCTCATAGATACGTGATACCTCGCCCTCCTGAGCCTCAAATGCCCAACGAAGAGCCTCACGTGACTTGGCAACACCACCTATGTTATGGTTGTAGTTCTCAAAACCGGGGTAGTAGAGCAGACGGAAGTCTGAATCCTCGGCATTGTTCTTGAGATCCTCAACTGTTGTGTTCTGTGACAGGAATGCGCTGAGCTTGTTGTAAGCAGCGTTGCTTGTCTCCTCGCTGAACTCAACAGGACGCTTTACGATGGCAAGGTTGTACTTCTGGAGAGGAGTCTTGACATCGGAAACCTTAATGATAAGGATTGCACCTGCAACGTTGATTTTGGTAACATCACCCTTCTTCATTGAGTTAAGGGTATTTACATAGAGAGCATTCTCACCGTCAATTGCTGCACGCTCATATGAATCAGCGGCAAGCCACTGCTCGGGAGCTGACTGACCGTAGTTCTGAGCGATTGCCTGGAAATCGGCACCTCTCTTCTTGGCAGCGGTAATGATGCTGTCGGCACGCTTGATGGCAGCAGCCTCATCCTCCATGTCAACCTGAATCAGAGCGAACTGGATTGAGTCATAACCTGTAGTGCTTGAGATATACTTGAATGCATTGTATGTATCGTCAAATGCGTTGTAGTAAGGACCGAAGACCTCACCTACCTTAACTGAGTCGAGTCTTGCAGCAACATCATCAGGCAGGTTCTTGGCTGAACGTGCAACCTCGCTGAATGACTCAACTGAACCGGCGCGGCGCAGGAATGAAGCATAATCCTCAACATCACCCTCCATCTGGTCAACGATATCACTAACCTCGGCAAGCAGAGCATCGCGGTCAGCCTGGCTGGGAAGGATCTCATAGTCGATGTAAACGATGTCACGGTTCTCAGAGTAGTTGTAGAGAGCCGGCTTAGCCTCATTGTAAACCTTCTTGAGGTCTGATGTGGTAACCTTGGCGTCTGCATCAGGAACTGATGAGTAGGGAACCAGAGCCATCAGAACATCAGCTCTCATGATACGGTTGTCAAATGCACTCTTTGAAGCAACGGGGTTGCAAAGCAGAGAAGCCTTTACAAGTGATGTATACTTGTCATAGAGCAGATTGCTCTTGATGTTCTTCTCGATGAAGAGCCAGTAGTTGTACATGCTCTGATAGTACTGATACTCCTCGGCCTGAACCATAGAGGGATCCATCTCCTTGTAGAAGGCGAGGAAGCTCTTGAGTACATCTGCATCAAAACCACCGTCTGTAGTGCTGAACGGAGTTCTTGCAAGAATAGGATCTGCACCGCGCTCGATTACATCCCTAACCTCAGCATCAGTAACGGTAAGACCGATAGCCTTAGCCTCAGCCTCAATGATACGGGTGCGGACCATGGTAGCCCAAACCTCATCCTTAAGATTGTTCTGATCCTCCTCTGTGATGTCTGAAATCTGATTTGCGAACTTGACTACGTCTGTGTAGATTTCAAGTTCATCCTGGAAATCCATAGCCGTGATATCCTCACCTGCAATTGTACCTACATACTGGATTCCCTGGTTGGGACGGATAATCTTCCATGCGTCACCGAGAATAAAGGCGAGCATAGCAAGACCGATAACGATAAGAAGCAGTGGTCCTTTGCTTCTGATACTCTGTAATGTTGCCATTTTTATTGTTGTTTTTATTCGTTTTTGCCTAAAAAAAGCCGCCAATGCGGATAAAAGCGCACAAAAATACTAAAAATTGTTCTAAAACTCCAATTAGCGCTTATTTATTTAATGTCAGTTCCACCAGCTCAATCTTGGTATCACCGCGTTTCAGTATCCGGAATGAATAATCACCTACGTTTATCTTCTCGTTAACCTTGGGGAAGCCCTTGGTCTTTGTAAGGATAAGACCTCCCACGGTCATGTATTCATCGGACTCCGGGATATCCAGTCCGAACATTGAGTTGATCCTGTCAATCTCCATTCGGCCCGACAGCAGGTAACCGTCATCGGTCTTCTTGGCAATGAGATTCTGAACATCATGCTCGTCCTCGATCTCACCCAGAATCTCCTCGATAATATCCTCAAGAGACACTATTCCCGATGTTCCGCCGAACTCGTCAACAACCACCGCAAGGCTTTTCTTGCGTGCCATGAGCTGTTTCATAAGCTTTTGGGCTGCAAGGGTTTCGGGTACGAATGGCACAGTCTGTATATGATCGTGCCAGTCATTCTTATGGCGGAAAAGCTCCGAAGAGTGTATGTAACCGATGATATGGTCCATATCCTCGTCATAAACCAGGATCTTGGAGTAACCGGTCTCAATGAACATCTCCCTGAGCGCGTTCCATGATACGCCCTTCTCCACCGCGCACACCTCATTGCGGGGTACCATGCAGTCGCGTGTCTTGACATTTGAGAAATCAAGCACATTCTGGAAAATACGCACCTCCTGATCCGGCTGGCTGTTCTCCTCGTTTCCTGACAGTGCCGACTGGACAAAGTAATCCAGGTCCACCTTTGAGAAAGCCTTTGCGGTGTTCTCCTTGTCTATCCGTACGCCCAACATCCTGAGCAGCATACGTGACAGCCAGGTGGTGAAGAGGGATATGGGATAGAGGATTATGTAAATCAGATAGATGGGGAATGCCAGGAAATTGAGTTTGCCGTTGGGATTGAAACGGAATATCGTTTTGGGAACGAACTCTCCTACAACAATTACAATTGCAGTCGATATCAGCGTCTCAATGACTATCATCAGGAACTCATTGGCTATGAGTCCTTCAGGCACAAGCATCTCTATCAGATGAGCCATCATCGTACTGTAAAGCACAAGTGCGATGTTATTGCCCACCAGCATGGTGGAGATGTAGATGTTGGGATTGCGGAAGAACCTCTCCAGAAGACGGGAACTGAACGTATGGCGTTCCACATCCATCTCAAACCTGAGGCGGTCGGCCGATACAAAGGCTATCTCAAGCCCTGAAAACAGCGCCGAGAAGAACAGCGCCACAAGCATTATGATGAGAGTGTGGCTCATTTGGTCTCGGTGATGGGGAAAATACCTTCTGTCTTGCGGATAGTATACTCGGTCATGCTCTGGTTTGAGTTGAAACCACGGCCTACAAGTATCTGTTTTTCCTGCTTGATGTGTATGACGCTGTCGGAGTACATCCTTTCGTTGCGGTTGTTCACGAACAGCTCAGGAGTATCGAACTCCTCATTCCTGATGTTCTCGGCATGGACATTCTTTTTAAGATGCCATAACTCGTCATCAATCATGTAATAGGCGGTATCCGCCACGAGTTTTGACTCCACCTGCATGAGAGTGTCCAGAATCTCAAGCATTACCCCCTGCTCCATACTGTAGAAGGGAGGCTTCATCTTGTCGAATATCTTCCACTCCTCGGCTATCACATGATAGCGTATGACTCCGTTCTCGGATATGTACATATCCACACCACGGGTGGTTATGACCGATGTGGAGTCACGACTTGTCACCGCCGGTCCCAACTGCTTGTCCTTGTTTCCGCAGGAGAGGCAGAAAAACGACGAGACAACCGCCAGAATGACGGTTGCCAGGTACGTTATCTTTTTCATCGGTTCAAGACCGGTGGTTTGTATCATTTATCTGATAGTGGTAGTCTCGTTGATCCAGCCCTTGATCTCGATCTGATCACCTACCTTGTAACCAAGCATGAACAGGTCGTTGGCATCCGGGCACTGTTTCTTATAGGTGCTGATGAGCTCGTTGGCCTTGGCAGCTACTGAAGGATCAACCTTCTTGGCCTGCTCCAGCTTGTCGATAACTGCAAAGTAAGCGCAACGGTTCAGAGCGGGCTCACTTGTCCAGTCACGCTTTACATAGTAGAGCTGAGCCAGAAGGATGTAAGCATCACCTCTGTTGGGGTTGTTCTGCAGGCACTTCTGCAGGCATGAACGGCTGCGGTCGTAGTTATCCTTTGCAAAGTACAGGGTAGCCATCAGATAATAGGTACCTGCAATGCTGCTCTTGTCGTCATCAAGCTCGATGGCCTGGTTGTAATACTCAATAGCCTTCTCGGTATCGTCACGCTGCTTGTAGTAGAGAGCACCCAGAGCCTTTGCTGTTCTTGCAGAAGGCTGGATGGCGTGAGCATACTCAGAAGCTGCAAAGTAAGCGTCGCTTGAGTTGCACTCGAACATCTGCATGATCTTAACGACCTTGGTCAGATACTCAAGGTTATCCTTGTTTGCCTCGATCTTGGGACCGTAAATACCCTGCAGTGACTCGCAGTCGGCAGCACCGCTCTTTACAAAGTGGCCGTCGATGTTCTCCTTAACTGTGATGGCATTCTTGAGTACCTCCTCATCATCCTGATGGTTTGCAATGAACTCATCGATATAACCGGCGCAATCCAGATAGTCCTGAATCAGGGCATCGCGGTACTCCTCATTATCCTTCTTATTCTGATAACGGGTTGATGAAACTGACATAAGGCCATCCAGAACGTAGTACTGTGTCTCACCCTTACCCAGGTCAACAGCCTTACGCAGAAGCTCGTAGGCCTTGCTTACTGATACTTTTGGATTATAAGTCCTGTAGGCATGAGCGTACTGACCGTAGATCTCAGCCTCCGAAGTCTTTCTTGTTGAAATTGCATTCAGCTGATCCAGATACTTGAGACGCTGCTCATATACCTCAAACAGTTCATTTGAATACTGTGTCATCAGCTCTGTGTTCTTCTCTTTCTTGGCGTCATTGTAAAGAGACTTAAGGATTCTCTCACCATAAGTGTAGGTATTGACTGAAGCAAGAGGAGCATCACGGAACACCTCTTTCCAACCTGACTCGTAAGCCTCCTTGTAGTTCTTGGTCTTTACGAACTCACCATAGATACTGATGTTGCGGAGAGTATTGATACTGTCCTGTCCATGTCCATAGCGAGAACCGTCTTCAACGCCTTTCTGTGCGTATACGCCTGTTACAGTTACAAGCGCAAAGGCAATTAATCCAATCTTTTTCATATCGTTCAGTTTAGTATTCTCAATTATAAGATATTAAAAATCATCAATAAGTTAAATTCTTTAACCGTCAGTCAACCATCAGCTTCATGAACCAACGCTCCATGAAAGTCACTCCGATATTGATCCTGATGTAGTTCTCGGTTATCATTCCCTTGACCATAGGCTGTACCCTTACGAACTCTCCCGAAACATGCAGATAAGACATGCTGTTGTAAGCCGTATTGAAGGGCATCGAGAAACCTGCACTTACTCCGAACTCCATGGGTCCCTTGCTGCCGTCTATATTAAAATAGGATTGGGAGAATCTGGCACCCATCTGATAACCTGTGCGTTTGAACAGGTTACGGTTCATCTCATCCGGTATGTGCATGTAACCTACTGAGGCCGATATCCTGTCACTGCCGTATTTCTCACCGAAGAAACTGGCGCTTGACCATGACTGATAGGAGACATCGGCACCTATCATACCTTTCTCCCACTTGTATGTGAAGCCTGCTGACATGAGTGCGGGCATTGAGAAGGCATCGGCAATATTTACGGTATCACTGACTGAATGAACGTCAGTTACGTATGTTTCACTCTTAAGTTTCTGGGCGGGAGCGAAAGTGGCACCCAGTACCAGACTCCTTTCACCCTTTGAGATTGTTCCCTGTACTCCAAAGTCATACTTGAGGGCCGACATCTCTGTGTTGTAGGTCTTCTGCCTTGACTGTACCTCGGATGATGAGTACGTGTTGGATATCATGTGCGTTATGTCACCGCTCAGATAAGAGGCATTGGCACCTATTGACAGCCACTTGGTGGGTCTCCATCCCAGTCCGGCCAGGAACTGGCGGACGCTTCCGGTACCGCTGTTGGATATTGTGGTGGTTATCTCACCGTCCTCGTCACGGCGTACCGGCTGAGTCTTTGCGAATTCGTAACCCACATTTGAGAAAGGCATGAAGCCCACTGTCATTCCGACCTTGGGCAATATCCTGAACTGCATGTTCAGGTGGTCAATATATGCATTACGGGCGTTGACGCTGACTCCGTTTTCATTATAGTTTCCGTTCTGCAGCGCAAAACCCAGGTCAGCTATGAATGTAAGCGTGTCAACTGATGAATATGAAGCAGGGTTCTTGACATTCACGGTGTTGGGATAACGGAATCCGGCACCTATGCCACCCATAGCTTTTGTTATACCTGAAGACTGGTCTGACAGCAGACCCAAACCGTATCTGGAATACGGTGAATTGACGCCGGTCTGGGCCTTTACCGGTATAAGCGGCAGGCACAACAAAGAGATAACCCAAACGGCTTTTATTATACTAAATACCCTTCTCATTGAATTCTGTAATCCGGGCCAGTCCGCGAAGAACCAGATCCGGAACTGCAAAAGTAGTGCTTTTGGCTTTTATATCAAAGAATTCGGCATCGCCTCCGGTTAAAAAAACCAAAAGAGAGGGATATATGGAACACAATTCGTTAACATAGCCTTCAAGTTCCTTACGGACACCGTTCACAACACCGCTTCGAATAGCCGTTTCAGTATCTGTGCCGAACAAGGGAGCATCACCATCGGCCTGCACCAGCGGAAGAGCGCCGGTATGCTCATGCAATGACTTGAATCTCAGTTCAATGCCAGGTGCGATGTTACCCCCTTTATATGTACCGTCGGCCGATACGAAATCATATGTTATCGCAGTACCCGCATCCACCACAAGCAGGTCGTGTCCGGGTTTCATGGACCATGCTCCCACGGCGGCAGCCAGACGGTCCATGCCCAGCGACTGAGGCGTTGAGTATGCGTTTGACAGAGGAATGGGTGTGGCGGCGGTAAGCTGTTTCATCCCATGAGCCGTCATCCACTCCGTGACTTTGGAATCCAGAGGATGCACGGAGCACCACATACCCCCGTCCACATCCACCTTCATCATGTCATCCACATGACGCAGGCGGCCGTTTTCAAGGACGGCGGCTTTAACTCTTGTATTTCCAAAATCGGCCAATAGTATCATACTGCGCGCAAAATTAGTAACTTTAAATAAGTTAGGCTGCGCCAAGGAATAAAAAATGAACCAGTTCCTTTTTTCTCCACTTGGCTTGCACTAACTTTGCGCCATAATATAGAAAACATGCACAAGAAACTCTTATCCGTTCTGGCCGCCTTCATGTTCCTTGTTCCGGGAGCCAAGGCACAGAATGACAGCATAAACGCATACCTTCTTACCTGTGAGCCCGGCAAAGCCATCTATGAGCTTTACGGCCATACCGCCATCTGGATTGAGGATACCGGAAGCGGCAACGACGTGGTCTTCAACTACGGCCTGTTCGACTTCAACACCCCCCATTTCGTATGGCGTTTCACCCTGGGCAAGACAGATTACATACTGGGTTACACACGTCTTCGTTCATTCCTTCGCGAATACAGCGAACGAGGATCAGAGGTGTTCGCCCAGCCGCTCAACCTGACCTCTGACGAATCCCGCAGACTCTACGAGCTGCTCATTGACAACAGCCGCGTCGAGAACCGCGTTTACCGTTACAATTTCCTCTTCAACAACTGCGCCACCATGGCGCTTGACAAGATCGAACAGAGCATCAACGGAAGCGTTGCCTATTTCAGTTCCGATACCACACAGACCTTCCGCGACATTCTCACAGCCCACACGCAGGTACGTCCCTGGAGTGAGTTTGCCGTAGATCTGATAATCGGTGCAGACGGAGATCTTCCTACCGGCTACCGCCAGGAGGCCTTCGCACCTCTCTACCTCAAGAATCTGGCTGAGACCGCAGTCATAACCGATACCGCAGGCATCCAAAGACCTCTGGTTCTCCCGGCCGTCCGCCTTGTCAACCCCGACCACGGCGTTGATTTCGGCAAGCCCGTCCTGACTCCCATCCAGGTCATGTGGATACTCTTCATGCTGATTCTCTTCATCACGCTTATAGGCTGGTACAAGAACCGCACATTCTGGCTGGTAGACACTATCCTGTTCGGCATACAGGGACTTGGAGGAATCATCATCGCACTGATGTATTTCTTCTCCGAGCACCCCACCCTTGATTCCAACTGGCTGGTTATCTGCCTGAATCCCCTGCCGCTTTTCCTGATACCCTTCTTCATTAAGAAGTGCCGTCAGAAAAAGATCTCAATATTCATTATCAGTGAAGCAGTGGTATGCACCGCCTTCCTGCTCTTCTCACCCGCCATCCCGCAGGTGATTGAACCGGCAGTGATGATTATGATCGGAACCTTCGCTTTCAGGGGATTGAGCACATCGGTCTTCCAGCTGACTGCAAGACTTCGCAAAGAACCCGCGCCCGCAACATTCGGCGGACGTTTCACCTTTGTCCTGCTGGCCGCCCTTTCAATGTCGGTTACTCTCCAGGCCAAACCGGAGAAGAGCCCCAAGCTGGTGGTAGGAATCGTAGTTGACCAGCTTGATGAGGAGAGTCTTGAAAAACTGCTTCCCATCATGGGTACAGGCGGTCTCAAACGCCTCTGGACCGACGGTTACAACCGCACCAACGCAACATTTGACTATGACGACATGGACCGTGCATCGGCCGTGGCATCCATTCATACCGGCGCCTCACCCTTCCAGCACGGAATCGTGGCAAACCGCTGGATGAACCCCAAGACACTCATGCCCGCCCCTCCGGTCGATGACAGCAACCATAAGGGCATCAACACCATCGAGATGTCATCGCCCCGCAAGCTCCTGGCCACCAACCTGGCCGATGAGATGAAGCTGGGTTCGGGCAGCCGCTCCAAGATCTGCTCAATCGCCATCGAGAGGGATGCCGCAATCCTGGCCGGCGGACATGATCCCGACGTAGTTATGTGGATGAATACCGATGACGGCCGATGGAGCTCATCGGACTACTACGGCACCCTGCCCAAATGGGCCGAGTCACGCAATGACAGCACCTGGTTCCTCAAGGACTGGAGGCCTGCACTTCCCACGAGTTCATACATACCCCTCTCAGATCACGAGCGTTTCCGCCCTTTTTTCTATCTGCTCCGAAAGGGTGAGATATGGGACTATCTCACCACCCCCTTCGCGAATGACAAGGTCACCGAGATGGCTCTTGCAGCAGTCGAGGGTATGGAGCTTGGAGATGACGACACCCCTGACCTGCTTACCCTGACATACTATGCCGGTAACTTCCGCCATACGCCCAACACCGTATGGTCGCTGGAACAGCAGGATATATACGTCCGTCTTGACCAGACACTGGAGCAGCTCATCAGCACAATCACAAGCAAGATAGGACTTGACAATGTACTCTTCTTCCTGACATCTACCGGATATCTGGAGAACGCCGCTCCCGAACTTGGCGGCACCCGCATACCCACCGGTCAGGTGAGCATGGAGCGTGCCACCGCACTGCTCAGCCTCTACCTGTCGGCCAAATACGGCAGCGGAACATGGGTCAAGACCTTCTACCACAACCATATCTATCTGAACCACGACCTTATTGAGGATAAGGGTCTTGCCTTGCATGAGGTACTTCAGAGCAGTGTCGACCTTCTGGTTCAGATGACAGGCATCAAGAGCATACTCGTTATGCGAGACCTTATGTCGACCGTTCCCGACATGGAGGCGGTTCGCAAGCGCAACGGTCTTAACGCATCATGGTCAGGTGACATCATTATCGATGCCATTCCCGGTTGGGGCATCTCAGACGAGAAAGCAGGAACGGTCATTTACCGCAAACCTGTGGCAAAGCCTGTTCCAATGATACTCTACGGCAACGGAATCAGGGCCGAGGTCAACCACGAGCCCATCTCAATCAGCGTCCTGGCACCCACCATCTCGCTGATAACCCGCAACGATCCGCCAAATGCCTGCTCTGCAGTTCCGCTAAAGAACCTGAAGTGAGAAAAAATCACTACCTTTGCACAAATTTTAGAAGATGGAGAAGAAATTTATCAGCCTTACCTATGATCTGATGCTGAAAGACGCAGACGGTCAGTTGTACAAGTACGAGAGCGCTACCCGTGAGAGACCCTTCAAGTTCATTACCGGAATAGGTTATGCCCTGGATCTTTTCGAGAGCAACGTAGGTTCACTCGCTGTAGGTGACTCATTCGAGTTCGAGATACCTTCAGACAAGGCTTACGGAGAGTACAGCAAGGAGAACGTACTTGACCTGGACAAAGGCATTTTCCTTCGCGACGGCGTATTCGATGACGAGCACGTAAAGATTGGTGCCATCATCCCCCTGAGCGACGGTCAGCAGACATTCAACGCTACAGTAACCAACATCACAGACGATAAGGTCACAGTTGACCTGAACCACCCCCTGGCCGGTGAGAACCTCACCTTCAAGGGTGTCATCCTGGAGTCACGTCCTGCCACACAGGAGGAGATCGACGCTATCCTGCACCCCAAGTGCAAGGGTTGCGGCGGTGACTGCAAAGGCGGTGACTGCGGTGGTGACTGCAACTGCGACGGTGACTGCAAAAAGTAAATGATATGAATACTCTGGGCCAAAACCTTACCCTGACCACATTCGGCGAGAGCCACGGCCCCGCCATTGGTGGTGTGCTTGACGGATTCCCCTCAGGAATAACCGTTGATACAGAATATGTACGCGAGTGCATGCAGCGCCGCCGTCCCGGACAGAGCACCGTGACTACCGGCCGTCAGGAGCAGGATGAGGTAGAGTTCCTGTCAGGACTTCTTGACGGAGTCAGCACAGGAGCGCCCATTGCATTTATCATAAGGAATACAGACCATCACTCATCGGACTACGATGAACTCAAGGAGCTGTTCCGCCCCTCACATGCAGACTATGCGTGGGAGCAGCGTTACGGCATCCGTGACTGGCGCGGCGGCGGACGTTCATCGGCCCGTGTGACCGCTCCCATCTGCGTGGCAGGTGCGCTGGCAACGCTGGCATTCGGCAAGCTTCTGCCCGGTCTTAAGATCAAGGCATTCACATCACAGATAGGTCCCTACTCCACTGATCCCGCCAAGGATATGGAGTATGCAGGCGTCAATGTTGAGACAAATGCCGTAAGATGCCCCGATGAGCAGCTGGCTTCCAAGATGGAGGATTACATCAAGGATCTGCGCAAGGAGCAGGATTCAACCGGCGGCTGTGTAACATGCATTGTTGAAGGTCTGCCTGCCGGCATAGGCAATCCCGTATTCGACAAGCTGGAGGCTTCACTGGCCAAGGCTATGCTGGGCATCAACGCCTGCAAGGGTTTCGAGTATGGTGACGGATTCCAGTCAGCTTCACAGCGCGGTTCAGAGCATAACGACGCATTCCGCATGGAGGGCGGCAACATTACAACCGCAACCAATCACAGCGGAGGTATCCAGGGCGGCATAAGCAACGGCCAGCCCATAAGGTTCCGCGTGGCGTTCAAGCCCACCCCCACCATCGGTCAGGAGCAGAACACCGTGACACGTGACGGACGCGAGACAACTATCGCAGCCAAGGGACGTCACGATCCGTGCGTAGTTCCCCGTGCGGTTCCGGTTGTGGAATCACTTACGGCACTGGTCATTCTCGACCAATACCTCTCAAGCAAATAAGTTTTCCAGATTGTCTGCCAGCTCCTGCATGGAGTGAAGCAGCAGTACGGGCTTTTCGGCCAGCAGGATCTCATCCTCGAGCGGGCCGGTATTGACTGCTATGGTATCTATTCCGGCAGCCACGGCGGCGCGTATTCCAAGCGGCGCATTCTCAACCACCACAGCCTCGCTGGCAGGTACGCCGGCAATCTGCAGACCCTTCAGGTAGGGATCGGGATAGGGTTTGCCGCGCTTTACCTCAAAGGCGGTAACCATACGGTCACGTGTGATGTAACCCTCATAATCCCTCTGTACGCGCTCAATCAGGTTCTTCTGTCCCGAGCCGGTCACTATCAGTATCTTGAGTCCTGCAGCGGCGGCCTTGCGGAACACCTCCTGCGAACCCGGCATGACACGTGCCTCGGGCATTGAACGGAACAGGTTTGCCTTATATCCGTAAATGTCATTGATCTCCTGCTCGGATGCCTCATAACCCCTGTCACGCAGACTTATGCGCACAACCGTGTCATGACCGGTGGCTCCCTCGTTCAGATAGACATCATGGGGAGTCATGTGCATACCGAACTGTTCCATAGCCTGACTCCACGCCTTGGAGTGGTTGGGCATGGAATCATACAAAACGCCATCCATGTCAAACAGGATGGCGCTTTTGTTATGGAATGAAAATGCCATTACGCTTTTTTACTTCTTTAATCTTGAAAGAATCTTCTTTGAATCCTCCTCATATCCGGGTTTGCCCAGAAGAGCGAACATGTTCTTCTTGTAGGCCTCAACGCCCGGCTGGTTGAACGGATTGACGCCAAGCACATAACCGCTTATGCCGCAACCCTTCTCGAACATATAGATGAGCTGACCTATCCAGTACTCGCTGAGCTCGGGAACGGTTATGCGGATATTGGGAACACCGCCGTCAACATGTGCCAGCTGGGTACCCAGTTCTGCCATCTTGTTGACCTCGTCCACGTGCTTTCCGGCCAGGAAGTTCAGACCGTCCAGGTTCTCCTCATCCCTGGGTACCAGAACTGAGTGCTGTACCTTATCGACCGATATCACCGTCTCGAATATGGTGCGCTCGCCCTCCTGGATCCACTGTCCCATGGAGTGCAGGTCAGTTGAGAAATCAACCGATGCGGGGAATATGCCCTTGTTCTCCTTGCCCTCGGACTCTCCGTAGAGCTGTTTCCACCACTCGCTCAGGTAATGGAGCTTGGGCTGGAAGTTGACCAGGATCTCAATCTTCTTGCCGCTGCGGTACAGGGCGTTGCGGACTGCTGCATATGTGGCTGCTGGATTATCCTCAAACTTTACGCCCGATGTCGTCAGGCCCTCCATATCGGCCGCACCCTTTACCAGCTGACGGATATCGAATCCGGCAATCGCAATGGGCAGAAGACCTACCGGAGTGAGTACCGAGAACCGGCCGCCCACATTGTCGGGGATGATGAAACTGCGGTAACCCTCCTTGTCGGCACATACGCGTGCGGCACCGCGCTTGGCATCGGTGATGGCCACGATGACCTTGCGGGCCACATCCTTGCCGCGCTGATCCTCACACTGCTTCTTGAGCAGACGGAATGCCAGAGCGGTCTCGGTAGTTGTACCGGACTTGGATATGTTGATTATTCCGAACTTCTTTGTCTTGAGATACTCAGTGAGCTCAAAGAGGTAGTCCTCACTGATATTGTGACCTGCAAACAGTATCTGCGGGTTCTTTTTGTCCTGGATAAGCTGTGAGAGGCTGTTGCCCAGAGCCTCAATCACGGCACGTGAGCCAAGGTAACTGCCGCCTATGCCGGCAACCACAACTACCTCACAGTTCTCACGCAGAACGCGTGCAGTCTCCTCAATAGCATCCAGAAGGCTGTTTTCAGTCTTTGAGGCAAGGTCCGTCCAGCCTATGAAATCATTGCCGGCACCTGTGCCCTTCTCAAGTTTAAGGATTGCCTCCTTTACCTCCGGCTCAAGTGACTTGATATCCTTGGCCGATACAAAATTCTGAACCTGTGAGATGTCAACCTTAATCATAATCCCTGGTTATTTGAATGAGTCGGTAAGGAGCTTTATCTCTATTACCGGCGAAATATGTTCGTAAAGAATGTTGTACATGGCATCCAGGATAGGCATGTTAACCCTGTAATGCTCATTTATCTCCTTCATGCACTTGGTGCCGTAGTAGCCCTCGGCAATCATTTCCATCTCCAACTGTGCGGCCTTGACCGAGTAACCCTTACCTACCATGGTACCGAACACGCGGTTACGGCTGAAGTTTGAGTAACCGGTTACCAGCAGGTCACCCAGGTAAACCGAGTCATTGACGGCGCGGTTAGGCATGGGGCGTGCGGTTGCCAGGAAGTTGTTCATCTCCTGGATGGCGTTTGACATAAGCACAGCCTGGAAGTTATCACCGTACTTAAGACCGCTGCAGATACCTGCGGCTATGGCGTACACGTTCTTGAGGACCGAACTGAACTCAATGCCGGACACATCCTCCGATACCGATGTCTTGACGTATGAGTTGGTAAGTTTGCGGGCTATATCCTGAGCATTCTCCAGTTCCTGACAGCCTACGGTCAGATATGAAAGACGCTCCAGTGCAACCTCCTCGGCATGACAGGGACCTGCCACAACTGCGATATTCTCCATGGGAACGCCGTAGTAGCGGTGGAAATAGTCTGACATGAGCAGGTTGTCATCGGGCACGATACCCTTGATGGCCGATACCACAAACTTGTCACGGAGTTTCACCTTGAGTTTCTTCATGTGGCTCTTGAAGTACGGTGACGGAGTTACGAACACCAGTACGTCAGACTCTTCGACAATCTTGTTGATATCGGATGAGAAGTTTATCCGGTTCACATCAAACTGCACACCGGTAAGGTATGCGGGGTTGTGACCCAGACGCTTGAAATCCTCTATGCGGTCATCACGACGGATGTACCAGTTTATGGAATCCTCGGTGGAGAGCAGGATCTTGGCTATAGCTGTAGCCCAGCTGCCGCCACCCATAATTGCCAGTTTTCCCTGTGGAATTGCCATAGTTT
>JAEEGJ010013178.1_pt1 | contig 20173 bp, 14 predicted proteins | sample 8958761 | NCBI WGS metagenome assembly JAEEGJ01 (sample SAMN16246546, study PRJNA631951) | gut metagenome | biome: gut microbiome; feature: rumen; material: RS-attached | host: Bos | place: Iran: Karaj | collected 2018-10 | reverse complement strand
CTTATAATATAATGCTGTTGTGGAATTATGGTAGTGCCGATGCGCAAGTCTTTTGCGGGTTCTTTGGTGGAATCGTCTATAAAAGACGTCTTGAATCAATATGAGAGGCTTGATTTGTTGTGAAAACTTGACCACCCGCATGAGTGGCATTACATTAATGTAAAGTAATGGGCACTTAGCTCAGTTGGTTAGAGCATTTGGTTTACACCCAAAATGTCGCTGGTTCGAGTCCGGTAGTGCCCACCATTTAAAAGCCGCAATTCAAACGAGTTGCGGCTTTATTGCTTTTTAGGCGTGATTTCCGCTCCTTTCTATTATTTTAGGTATAAATCCCATCTGTCATATTGATGAAAGTACAAGTAAAGTACAAGTAACTTGTATTTATACAATGACTGTTCTTCGAGTCCAAATGGGCCGTGGGATTTCCATTTTGTACTGCAAAAAAAGGAGCTACTCGAAGGAGAGATCGTCCACAAAGCATTCGAAGATATGTCCTTCGGCGGGGATCTTGAAGAATATTTCGAGGACGATTTCCAGCGGTGGGGCGTCCTGACGGCGGTTGCCGTTGCCGCCAGCAATTTCGGCGGGCGGTCTTTCGACGATGTCCCACGAGACGCTCTTCCATCCGTCCCAGTCGAGAGTCTGCATGGGGCCGTAGAAACATTCGCCGTCCTTGTCGCGGATGCGCAGGCGGAAAGAATTGCCCTGTTTCTTGCCGTAAAGCATGCAGGAGATGCGCTTCAGGGGGGCTTCGCAGTCCTCAAACTGCACGGTGAAGAGCTTGATGAAACATGAATAGGGCTTCTGTGTTGGGGGGAATACGGCGCTGACTTTGGCGGATTTCACGCCTGAAGCCGCCTGTTCTGTGGAGAGGACTGAACTCCCCTTGACGATGGCGTCCAGCTGGCCACTGCTCATGTAGAAGCGAGACCACGGGTTAAAATTTTCAAAGTCGAAAACATGTCGGGCGACTGTCGCAGTGGCGCGGAGATCGTCCGGCGGTACGGGAATGAACGGAAGGTCGATGGGCGACGCGAATCCAGGGGCTTTGAGCGTGCTTTTGAACGGAAGGAACGGACTGCGGACGCGGAATTTTTCGTTGAAGCGCGGCTCCTGAATGATGCTGGAGGCATCCTTCAGGGCGTCCAACAGGGAATCGCCCTCCAGCTTCCGCTCGCCCCAAAGCGTCGGCGCGGGTGAAAAGGCGCAAAAGGCAGTTGTGAGTGTCGCGTCCTTTCCGACGATGTTCTGTCCGACGCGCGCCAACGCGCACAGAACCAGATGGAGCGCTGCGTTGTCATCGACATGGACGCCCGTCTCCGTGTCGGCGAACGTGCATTGGAACGCCGTAACATCGGCTTTGCCACGGACTTGCAGTGCCGCTCCACGGCCGCCGAAGACAAGCACATCTTTGAGATAGGCTCTGGCGTTTTCGAGGGGATTGCCGTTCCTCAGCCCCATGTAGGCGGCTCCGTTGGAGGCGAAGCGTAGTTGCAAGTTTCCATTGTTACGGAACATGGAGTCTTCGATGGAGCGCATGCCGCCATGGAAGTCGCCGCCGATGGAGCGGTTGTCTTCGCTAAGGACGCCGAAGAAAGACGAACGCGAGATGGAGATGTCCTGAATGCCGAAATCGTTGTGGTGCAAATGCGCGCCGTAGAGGCAGGCCTGGACGTCCTCGTGGATGGAAAAGCCGTCGTCGCCGTTCCAACGGGAGACCAGATTGCGGAAAATTAACCCGCGGCAACTGCCGTGGGCGTTCACGCCGTCGTTGGCGAAATTCTCCGTGACGATGTTGTTGACGACGACATAGCTGTGGTTGAGGAGGACGACGCCACAGGCCTTGTAGGTGCCGTAGAGTTCTTTTTCGGCAGGCTTTTCATCGCCTTCGGCGCGATAATAGATGCCGTCTTTATTCCAGACGGCCTGCCCTGGTTTCAGATTTTTCGGAGGCGTTTGGAAATGGAGGGAGAGCATCTCTCCTGCTGCATTGAAGAGTCGCGGTCGCAAAGCGCCTGTCTGCAACTTGTTGGCGTTGAGCCACAAGCCGTCTCCAAGCGGTTTCCAGTTATCGGCGGGAACTTTTTCTCTGCCGGAGAGGACGGCACCGTTGGCTTCAACGGTTACGGGGGCTACGGGGGTGCCGCTACGCTGGAAGACCATGGATTCGTAATAGGTTTTGTCTGGGGCCAAAACGAGCGTGTCGCCCGGCGACAGTTTAGACATGGCCTTGTGGATGGTCCTGAAGGGCTTTTCAGTGGAGAGGCCGTCATTGGCGTCGTCGCCGCTGCTGTTGTTGACATAATAGACGGATGCTATGCTGTTCAGCGTAAGCATCAGAAGTCCAAGCATATACCAGATTTTCATCGCAACCTCTAACCATTTACAATTACCAATCACAGCCGTCCATGGTTCTACGGCAAACTTGAAAACTTGCAAATTCATAGCGAAACCTCCAAGCAACCACAGGAGATGCCATGAACCCGCAGAAAAGTAAAATGACCGTTCTTATGCCGATTTCAAGTCATATTCCCAATGGAATCATTGAAAATAGTGTTCTTTGGGGCTTGCCCCCCAGGCTCCGCCTAGGGGTACTCAAATGATGCCTCTTCGAGGCTGACAGGATATATTGGCTAACTTAAAGCCACAATTCCAATAGGTTATGGTTTATATTTCTTTTTAAGCAATAAAATACATTAAATTTTTATTTCCGTATATGCAATAAAGAAATCAAATAATCATAAAAACAGAATAAAACTAATTATTTATATTGCATTTTGTGAGGTTAATTCCTATAAAATCATAGGAAATCATATGAAGTCATAAGAAGTCATAAACACACATTAAAATTCAATTAAATACTTTCATTTTATGGAAACGGGTGTATTTTATGAAAAATGCCCGAAAAATTAGAAAATTCATAAGAATTTATTGATTTCATAGGGTTGTTTGTTATCTTATCTATTAGACATAATAGTGAATGGAGCAGGAATGGGAGCAAAGGATTTGGCGTTCAAGGCGTATTTCGCGAAGGCGGAGCCATTTGCGGATGTCGTCAACATGGCGTTCAGGAAATTTGGCTTCGCGGTGGATCCGTCACGGCTGCGGGAGTTGGACTCCGTACAGGTGATGTCCACGCCGATAGGCAACTGCGGCCATAGGCCGTCTTCTCTTCGGCAACGGATTCACGACACCGTGAAGGTGCTTACGCTAGAGGAAGGAGGTGAGAAAAAAGTGGTCATGCTCGGGCTCGAAGGCCAGAGCGCTCCTGAACGGTTCATGCCGTTGCGCATCTGGCAGTACGAAGATCATACGCTGGCGTTTGCCGCACGGCGACTGCCGGGCATGGGACGTGGACGGCCAAAAGGCGGCACGAGGCCATTACCGTCGGTGTTGATGCTCATGTTGTACATGGGACTAGGCAACTGGCCCGGTGCGACGCGGCTCAGTCAGTTGCAACGGCGTCCGAATGGACCTATATCAAGATGTATGAACGACATACGAATGAACGTGCTGACCATTACGGAGATCAGCCGCCGTCCTGTGGACTCGTTCCAATCGGACATTGGCGTGGTGGCCAACGCCATTGTCCATGTCGGCAATCCGAAGGCGTTTGCGCAGGCCATGGGGCGAAGCGAGCGTTTTCGGCATCTTTCATGTGAGGCGGCCGATCTCGTCAACGCTTATACGGGAATGAATCTGGAAATACCAAATGACAAGGAGGAAATTGATATGTGCTATGCGAGAAAATTCTGGGAGCAAACAGCGGAGACGCGCGGCGAGAAACGTGGCATCAAAATTGGCGAGAGACGCAGTAGGAAGGAAGGTAAGGAAGAGGGGATCAAAATTGGTGAGGAACGCGGTAGGAAGAAAGGTAAGAAAGAAGGTCGGAAAGAAGGTAAGGAGGAGGGGATCAAGATTGGTGAGGAACGTGGCGAGAAACGCGGCATTAAACTTGGTGAGAAACGTGGCATTAAACTTGGCGAGAAACGTGGCATTAAACTTGGCGAGAAACGCACCACGGAGTACGGCATCAATGCACTGATCAGTGTCATGCAAAGCATGGGGGCCACGATGGAGAAAATGGTAGAGAAGTTACAGGAAAAGTATAATCTGTCGCGTTGGAAAGCTACGAGTCTGGTTCGGAAGGCGATGGCATGAAATAAGCGATATTATTGTGGGGTATGAACATGAAAATGTGTTATGCAAGGCGATTTTGGGAGGAAACGGCGTTTAAGCGTGGCTACAAACGCGGCTACAAGATAGGCTTTGAGCGTAGCATCACCGCGTTGATAAACCGTATGCGGAGTCTGGGGGTCACAAGAAAAATAATTATTGAACAGTTGCAGGAGCATTACAGTCTTTCATGTTGGAAGGCCACGAGTCTGGTCCGGAAGGCTATCGTGCAAACCATTGACGATCATTTGGCGAGCGGAAGTCCTTCCCAATCCGTCGTATAGCGGGAAGAAAGCTTTTCGCGGCGCATGGTCCATGGGCGTGCGAGACCGGACGAAAGGCAGTGGATGGCGCGACGGCCAAACTGTCGGTTGATGGTGTCCAATGTTTCGATGACGCGGTCGCTGACGTTTGTGCAGACTGGTTCGGGAAAAAGTTCTGGTTGCGTAAGTGTTCCGTTTTCAAGGCCGAAGAAAATGACGCCGGATTTTTTGTAGCGACGGCCTTTCTGAAAAATTTTCGGGAGATGGGGGGCGAGCATGGCGAAAATTTCGGCGCTGTTGTTCGTTGGATGGCCGAACATGACATTGATTTCCGCGCTGCCCTCTGGCAACGCGACGGGATAGTATTCCGGATAGTAGAGAAAAAACACGCAGGCTCCGACGGCTTGTTTTCCTGCTTCGCGCATACGGGCGGCCGCGCTGTCCGCATAGTCCGCGACGGTTTCCCGAAGTTCTTCGAAATCAACGACTGGTGTGCCAAACATACGTGTGCAGGCAGTCGTTTTCATGGGATGGCCGAAATCTTCCGCCGCCGTAGCGGCTTGGCCGCGAAGCTCCAAGACGGTTCGGACGAGACAGACGCTGAATTTCTTTTGGAGCCACGGCAAATCGGCCTCCGTCAATTGCAAAGCCGTGCGGATGCCGAGACCCATGAGACGTTTTTCCACACGCGGGCCGACGCCCCAGATGTCACCCACAGGTGTCTCCCGCAGAATATCTTGCGCATTTTTCGGCATGACGAAAACGCCAGTCTTCGTCTGCTTTTTCGCGATTTCGCTGCCGAGCTTGGCGAGCGTTCGCGTGGAGGCGAAGCCGATGCCCGTCGGGATGCCCGTCCATTGCAAGATACGTCCGCGAAGTTCCATCGCAAGCGATTCGTAATCAGAATCTTCCGGTAGATTGAAGTGGACGAATGCTTCATCGATGGAATACTGTTCGAGCTGCGGCGTGAACTGTCGCAGAACAGACATGACACGATTGGACATGTCTGCGTACAATTCATAGTTACTGGAGATGAAAATCAGCCCGAGCGGCTTCTCTAACTCCTTGATTTTGAAGTACGGAGTGCCGACGGGAATGTTGAGTTTCTTGAATTCCGGCGAACGGGAGACGACACAGCCGTCGTTGTTCGTCAAAACGGCGACGCGTTGCCCCACGAGACGCGGATTGAAGACGCATTCGCAGGAAACATAGAAGTTGTTGCAGTCAATAAGCCCGATCATATTAATACGTAATTATTTAGAACCACGAATGGACACGAATGAACACGAATGCCTCGCCGCCGGGCCGTCAATCCGCTGAAGGATTTGTTTGAATAAAATGAATTCTGAATGCTGAAAAATCCAACGGCTCCGGCGGCTCGGCGGTTGTCATCGCTGCGCGGCGGCAAAGGATGTCATGCGAAAGCTCGTGCCATGGAGAAAATCTTCGCGAAATAACAAGAAAATGGACGATAGTAATGTAAGAAGTTTATATTCTGGAGGTTCTGGAAGTTCTGGAGAAGGGTTGCTTTTCCAGATCCTCCAGCAAATCCAGCAAATCCAGCAAATCCAGCAAATCCAGTGAATGATGGATTACGAATTTGCTTTAAGCTTTAAGCTTTAGGCTTTTAGCTCTTTCTAACGTGTTCATGGACGAATTGGTGGATGCAGGCTGTGACGACGCCGAAGACGCTGAAGTCTTGCCGTTCCGTGACGTTGATGGCTTCGAATTGCGGGTTGGCGGGCACCAGCCAAGCGGATCTGTCCCGTCCACGACGGAACTGCTTGACGGTGAAATCGCCGTCAAGCACGGCGATGATGATGGATCCGTCTCGCGCCGTGAGGCTTTTATCGACGACGAGAATGTCTCCAGACTGAATTCCCGCTCCCGTCATGGAATCGCCGCAAGCGCGAACAAAGAACGTTGCCGCTGGGCGGTAAATCAGCAAGTTGTTCAAATCCAACGGTTTTTCAACGTATGTTTCCGCTGGTGACGGGAAGCCCGCCGCTACGTTTCCGCAGACCAACCAAGGGGTGTCTTGTGGCTCCTTCTCTGTTTTCATATTCACTCCTATTTATAAGCGATTAAAATTAAGTCATAATTTTATCAGCAATATTTAAAATGTATATCATTTATTAGCTATTTCAAATCGATTTCAAGAGAATTGCGCGATTTTTTTGCAATCGCGGCCTTTACCCTTATTTTAATAGATTTGACAAAAGTTGAGACAACCACCATTCATTGGAGATTTGCACGATGACCATCTTGTTCAAAGCGGGTCCGCATGACCGTCGGAATTGCCCTGTGTCCTTTCCGTTGCCCGCGGATTTGAATGCTGATAAGAACTACGCGCTTAAGTGCCCTTGTGGCAAGGAGATACCATGCCAGATCTGCCGTCGGGCAGACGGCGCGGCGGAGCTGTTCACGGTGATTCCGGACGTTCCGAAAGGCGCGGAAGTCCATTTCGAAATCGTAGAAACATCTTCTACGAAGGAACTTCTGACTGTCAAAAACGGTCAAGAGGCGGATTCCTACGATATCTTCGTCGATGGCGCGTTATTCACGACGTTGCACTGCAATGCCAAATGGGCCAAACCGTTCATGTTCCCTGTGTTAGACGCGAAAGGCGCGAAGTTGACGCGGGCGTGGCCCGTCATTCCGGACGTACCCGGAGAGACGCATGACCATCCGCATCAGAAGAGTTTCTGGACGGCGTGGGGCGACATGAACGGCGCGGACGGATGGGGCGAAGACCCCAAGCATGGTTTCGCGACGGCGCCCGTCCGTAGCGTTAAGATATTGGAAAATGGCCCTTTGCGTGTGAAAATCGCCTTGGAATTGGATCATCTGGCCCCCAATGGCGCGAAAATCATGTCCGAACACCGCGTGCTGACGTTCATGGCGTTGGGCGAGACCCGCGCCGTCGATGTCGATGTGACGTATGACGCGACGGATGGCGACGTGATGTTCGGCGATACGAAGGAAGGCGGCATCTGCTCCATCCGCGTGGCATCCAGCATGGACGGCACGGCGGCGGGAACGATCACGTTGGCGGACGGCTCCGTCGGCGAGGCCGAATGTTGGGGAAAGCGGTCGCCGTGGTGCGACTACAGTGGCCCCGTCGGCACGGGAATTTCCGGCATCGCGATTTTGGACAATCCTGCAAACTTCCGCTTCCCAACCTATTGGCATGTAAGGAATTACGGCCTCATGACGGCGAATCCTTTCGGCCTGTCCTATTTCTACAACGACAAATCGCGCAACGGCAGCTACAAGCTGGCGGCAGGCGGAACGCTTCGTTTCCAGTATCGAACGCTATTCCATCTGGGCGGGCCGTCGATTGTCGGCGGCATGTATCAGGACTATGTCCATGGTCCTGTGTTCAAAGCGTGATTGAAAGTTAACATATTGCGATTAAATGATTTATATTGAGAGACAACCATCCAGGCAGAGCGTGGCGCTTCTTGTGCTGCTGTCGCTGTCGCTGTATCTGGGGGCGCTGATGCTTCCGGAGCTTGGCGCGGCGGACGAGGCGGTGAACGCGGCGGTCGCCCGTGACATGGTGGAGACGGGCAATTACCTGAAAACGCACCTTTACGGACAGCCAGTCAAATACTTTCCGCTGTATCCATGGCTGGTGGTATTGTGTTCGGGCTTCCGTTCGCCAACGTTATTCACGTTGCGGTTGCCGGCGATGCTTGCGGTAGGGGGACTTGCGTTTCTGGCGGGCATGACGGCGTGGCGTCTGCAGAGTTCGTTCGCGGGCTGGATCGCGGCGGCGGTCGTGCTGATGAGCGTGGCTGGATTCCGCTATGGAGGGCATGCGCAGGCGGAAATCTTGCAGGCATTCTTCTTGTTCGCGGCGTGGTGCGCATGGTTCCGATTCGGACATGAGCAAAAACGGTGGGCGTTGGCGTGGGGAATTGCGCATGTCTTTCTGCTTCTAGCAGTTATGACTATCGGCGGCGGGGCTTTGTTCTGGTTCTATTTCCCGCTATTCTTCATGCGGCGTCCGCTGAATGCGAAGATTCGAATGCAGGTTCCCGCGCATCTTGTTTCCGTTCTGATTCTTGCGCTAGTGATTGGCGTCTGGATATTTGTGACGCAGGGCCAGCCGTTCATGCCGTGGGATGTGGAGCCTGGTCTGTCGCCGTCGCGCGAACCGTCGAATTATCTGTGGCATTTTATCGCCTTCCCATGGCGCGGCGTGTGGCAATTAGGGGCGTGGAGCCTTTTGGTGTGGGCGCCGTTCTGCATTGCGCTGCACCAGTTTGAGATCAACAAAGCGGGCTGTCTGTTCTTCCGGACGATTGTGTTTTCCATTAGCGTGCTCATCTGGCTGTGGCCTGGAACGACGAAGACGCAGCTGCTGCCTGTTTTCGCGCCGCTGGCGGTGCTGATAGGCGTCCATTTTGAAATCGTGATTCGTCGTTACCAGCACGTATTGAACAGGATATTGCGCACGGTGGCGTGGATCATCTTCTTCAGCGGACTGCTGATTGCAGCTATTTGGCTGTGCATCGCGACCGGCCTGCTTTCCATGACCTGCCAGTTGCCGCCGGAGCGTGTAACGCTTATCGCAAGTCTCGTCTGCGGACTGATTTGCATAACGGTGTTTTTAGTTTGGTATCTCATCTTGCGGCAAAAAGGATCAGTGACGTTCCGTGGATGCATCATTTGGTGTATCTTCGGCGTTCGCATTTTGACGCTCTGTTCTATCCATGCATGGCATACGTGGGCGCATTCGGACCGCCGTCTGGCTGGCGAAACGCTGGCGGGAACGTTGCAGACAACGACGGAAGTAGCTGAACTGGAATCGGTTCCGCTTCCGGAAAAAGGCGCCAAGACGTTGCGGGACGTAAAAGGAGAGGCGGATGTGATCTACTATCTGCCGAATCGCGAATTCAACTACCTCTGCTTGGTCGAGACATTCTATCTGAATCGCCGCGTCATTCGCGTCAACGATCTGGCGACGGATCTGCCGGACACGCCATCGCCTGTCTATGTCCTGTGTTCGCGTGTGCCTGCATTGGCGACACGCAATTGGGAGCCTGTCTCGCCAGCGGTGGACATGACGTTGCGGCGCCGCCCTGAAATGATGTTGCGCGCTCCGGAAATGCCGTGGCTGTCGTTTACACGACTGCCATCCAATGGCGAAGATCATGTCGTGCGGCCTCTTCTGATTTACCGCGGAACGGTTAAATAACCACCATAACTATTTGGGACTGAAGAAAATGTATTCTATTAAAGAACAAACAAAAGCGCAGTTGGCGGAATGGCTGAAGGCCCATGGGCAACCCGCCTTCCGCGCGACACAGATACACGACTGGCTCTTCAAGAAGCTTGCCATGACGTTTGACGAAATGGCGAACCTTCCGAAAGCCCTGCGGGAGGAATTGGCGGCGGATTTCTCGGCATGCGCGTTGGAGATCGAGACGACTCAGACGGATAACGATCGAACGGTCAAATGGTTGTCCCGCCTGCATGACGGCCATACGATTGAAACGGTGTTGATTCGCGCGCCGAAACGGAACACGGTATGCGTCAGCACACAGGTCGGCTGCCAAGTTCATTGCGTGTTCTGCGCGACGGGCCGGCAGGGCTTCGTGCGGAATTTGAATGTGTCGGAAATCGTTGATCAGGTTGTACTTGCGAGTCGAGAGGCTGGTGAGTTGGTGACCAATGTTGTCGTGATGGGCATGGGCGAACCGTTGCATAATTTGCAGAATCTCATCCCCGCGTTGGAGATGATTTGTTCGCCCGACGGCTTCGGTTTGGGGGCGCGTCATGTGACGGTTTCGACAAGCGGCGTGCCGCGTGGCATCCGCCAGCTGGCGGATCAGCAACGGCCATGGAATCTAGCCGTTTCACTGCATGCGGCGAACAACGAGTTGCGCGCGAAAATCATCCCGCCGAAGTTCCGTGCTCGCATAGAGGACATTCGCGATGCGGTGGCCTATTATCGCGAAAAGACAGGCCGTATGCCGACGATTGAATACGTGCTGGTCGATGGCTTAAACGATTCGTACGACGACGCCACGGCATTGGCGGACGTGGCGCATGACTTCCATGCAAAAGTCAATCTGATTCCATGCAATTCGGAAGACCCGCGCTTCGCGCCTCCGACGGCTGAAAAATGCGAAAAGTTTCTTGGCGTTCTCACTAAACGAAACCTTCAGGCTACGTTGCGCATGCGTAAAGGAAAGAACATACGAGCCGCTTGCGGACAGCTCCGCCAGGCGGAAATGGAAGATGAAGAGTGATTTTTTTCTATATATGTAAAACGTGTTCATTAGCAACAACTACAAGGAGAAAACGATGGACAAAGTCAGAATCGGATTGGTCGGTCTCGGTTTCATGGGCAGCACGCATTTCAGAGTTTACCGCGATTTCGTTCCGAACGCGCAAGTCGTTGCGGTCGCGGATGTTGATCCCGTGAAACGTAAAGGTGACATCTCCAGTGTGAAGGGCAATATCGGCAACGACGACAATTCCATCCCGCTGGATTTCACGGGCATCAAAGTCTATTCAAACGGCTTCGACATGATTAAGGATGCGGACATCGACATGGTCGATATCTGCGTTCCGACGCCGTACCACAAAGATTTGATCGTGGCCGCTCTGGCCGCCGGCAAGTATGTGCAATCCGAAAAGCCGCTCTGCCGCAATCTGGAGCAGGCTGAGGAGATCAAGAAAGCTGTTGAAGGCAGCGACAAATTCTTCAACGTCGATATGTGCGTTCGCGCATGGCCGGCCTATCGCCACGCTCTCGTGAACTACCAGGCGGGCAAATACGGCAAGATGCGTGCCGCGAACTTCCACCGTCTGTCGCCGTGCGTCGATGACGGCCATTGGCAGGATTGGTTCAGCTACGGCGAACTCGCCGGCGGCGCCCTGCTGGACATGCATCTGCATGATACGGACTTCATCGCCACGATGTTCGGCAATCCGAAAGCCGTCACGGCCAACGGTATCGACGGTTTCGTCTCCAAGAGCGGCATTGACCACGTCATCACGATCTACCACTACGATGATGGCGCATTGGTCTCTGCTGAAGGCACTTGGGGCGCTCCCGCCACGGCACCGTTCGAGATGACCTTCCAGATCTACTGCGAAAAGGCTACCCTCCGTCTGACACCCACCGATTACACGATCTACTGGACCGACGGCACGGTTGAGAAGCCCGAACTGGACGACAAGGAGCTCCCGACGGGCTGGCATCATCAATTCAAATATTTCGTTGACTGCGTGAAGAACGGTGTGAAGCCTGACAAATACCAGACGTTCCAGAGCGTCTATGACGCCTTCAAAGTCATCATGGCCGAACAGGAATCCATCGATAAGAAGAAGACGATTGAGATCAAATATTAATCGCCGCTAGCGGCGATGCTTATGGCTTATGGCTTATGGCTTATGGCCTATGGCTAAAGGCTTATGGCTAAAGGCCTATGGCTAAAGGCTTATGGCCTATGGCCTTGCAAAAAATCTCCGCCGTCAAATTTCATAATTTGGCGGCGGAGGGTCAAGACGAACAAACCACCATGAAGACAATCACCATGGCATAGGAATTTTCCGTGAAAATGATTGATAACTGGTGGTTGAAGGCTGGCGACTTTTGACAAGACATTTGATAAATGAGACTGATTTGTCCATTGCGACAGACCAGTTTTTCCATGTATGTCTTGGAAAATGAAAGACTTGGAGTTTTCCAGTCCAAAAAAGAAGATGCTGAAAATGGAAAACAATCATTGGGGATTATCCAGAATTGGATTTCATCGGACAGTCATGCTTTTCGGCATGGTCATGCTTTTTCTTTTGTCCGGGCCGCTTTTTGGCGTAGAAAAAAGCGCACGGAAGACCGTCCGGATTGCCTATCAGGAATACAATAGGCAGATGATGGTGGACGAAAACAACCATCCTGTATCCGGTTACGCATATGACTATATTCAGACCATTGGAACTTATGCCGGATGGGATGTTGACTATATTCCATGTACCAGTTTTTATGACAGCATAAAGTTGCTTCTTGCTGGAGATGTTGATCTTATCTACGAAATCAGTTTCACGGAGGAACGTGCAAAAGATATGTTGTTCCCAGATGAGCCGATGGGATATGAATACTATTTTCTATATTCATCGGAGGAGAATACTTCCATCACGCCTGGTGATTATGCGTCCATGAACGGCAAGACCGTTGGTGTCACGAGCGGGACGATTCTGAGCGAACTCTTGAAACAATGGTGCGAAAAAAAGAATGTGAATTTCAAAATAGTTGAATACGAAGATATTCAGAAGAAAGAGTCCGATTTATTGGCTGGAAAGATCGATCTCGATCTGGAGCTCAGCATGTTGGCGAAACGCAATCTTTCAGCGGTTGAAAGAGTCGGTGCATCCGCCTACTATCTAGTTGCAAACAAGAAAAGAACGGATCTGATCGACGATATCAATTCCGCAACGGACAAAGTGCTTAAGAACGACCTTTATTTTTTCTTCCGACTTCAAGAACAGTACTTTTCGAATACTGTGTTAAGCCGCAATCTGACGGTTGAGGAACGAAACTGGATTACAAACCATAAGGTATTGCGTATTGGATATTTCGACAATTATCTCCCATTTTCCGCAAAGGACAAAAACGGCAAACCAATCGGTTCAGGAATCGAAGCGATTCAGGAGATTATCAAACGATTGAATTTGGAAGATAAATTGCAAGTTGAATTCATCTGTTATGACAATCAGGAAAAAGGATACAAGGCAGTCGAATCCGGACAAATCGATCTGATGTTTCCTGCATACATCAGCAATTTGGTCAAGCAGGATTATCATATCGTTGGCGGCAAAGGGTTTGCGACGATAGTCAGCGATCTGGCGTTTTTGGATAATTATGGCGAGGGCAAAGACAAACGCATTGGTGTCAACAAAAACAATCTGATGCAATACTATTACAGCAAGGATTGTTATCCGAACTCGGAAATCGTGTTTTATGACGATATTGAAGGATGTCTCGACGGACTGTTGGTGGGGACGTCAGACGGAACTTTTTTGAACGGCGTCAGAGCCGAAGCTCTGTTGAAACCAGGCAAATACCATTCACTTAGGTCGGTTCGGGCCAAGAACGATTTTCAAATCTGCATGGCATTCGCAGAGGACAACATAGGACTCATGTTGCTGATGGATCGTGGAATGACGATGCTTGATACCAATTTCATCAACAAGGCATCGTATTCATACGTGGGGCGGATTTACACGTTTTCCATAATGGATTTTCTTTGGGAACATGTCTTTATAGTCATCTTTTTGATCACCATTTTGATTGTGCTGATTGTGGCTCTGATTGGTTATCAGATCAGCAATCGGAGGTTGGCGGGAATCAATCAGGCATTGGTGGAATATTCCGGAACGATCGAAAAGCAGAAACAACAAGAGACGGATCTACGTAAGTTGCTCGAAAAGAAGCAGGAAGATCTTGAAGATGCATTGCGGATGGCGCAGGCCGCCAATCGTGCCAAGACAACGTTTTTGAATAATATGTCCCATGATATCCGCACGCCGATGAACGCGATTATCGGATTCACTGGTCTTGCGGCAAGCCATATCAATGATACGGAACACGTTCAGGATTATCTGTCGATCATCTCGCGATCTTCCGAACATCTTCTCTCGCTGATCAACGACGTTTTGGATATGAGCCGCATCGAATCCGGCAAGATGACTCTTAACGAGAAAGTAGAATCTTTGGCGGATATCCTTCATGTGCTTCGTGACATCGTTCGTGCGGACATTCAGACGAAACAGCATAAGTTCTTCATCGACATGTCGGATGTCCAAAACGATCTCGTATATTGTGACAAAATGCGCCTTAATCGGATTTTGCTCAACTTGATCACCAACGCCATCAAATACACGCATCCTGGCGGGACGATTTCGTTGCGGATCGAACAGAAATCCGCAACGACTCCAGACTATGGAACTTACGTATTCCGAGTCAAAGACAACGGCATCGGCATGAGTGAAGAGTTCGTCAAAACGATATTTGAGCCGTTTACGCGAGAAGAAAATTCCACAGTTTCGGGCATCCAAGGAACTGGACTCGGAATGGCAATTACAAAGAATATCGTAGAGATGATGGGCGGCCGAATTTCTGTCACATCAAAGAAGGGAGAAGGAACCGAATTTGTTGTTTGGGTGGATTTCAAATTGGCCGAAGGAAAAGCATCCGATCTCACGATTCCGGAACTGAAAGGATTGCGCAGTCTGGTCGTGGACGATAATGTCAATGTATGTAAGAGCGTCACCGATATGCTTCAAAAGGTCGGAATGTGCAGCGAATGGTGCGTTTCAGGCAAGGAAGCGGTCATTCAGGCGGAGGAATCTCTTCGCGACGGTGATCACTTCAAAGTCTTTGTCATTGACTGGCTTATGCCGGACATGAACGGAATTGAAACGGCCCGCCGCATCCGTAAAATCGTTGGGGAAGAAGCATTCATTATCATGATGACTGCATATGACTGGGCCGACATCGAAAACGAAGCAAAAGAAGCGGGCGTTACTGGATTTATCTCAAAACCATTCTTCCCATCCGAGTTGCAAAAGGTTCTCTTGCAAGTAATTGGGAAAGAAGACGTTGAACAGGCAAGCAAAAAAGAACAGACAATCTCGTTAAAAGGCAAAAAAGTCTTGATGGTTGACGACAACGAACTCAACCTTAAAATCGCGGTGTTGCAATTCCAGCAGCAAGAGATGGTTGTCGATACCGCTCTGAACGGAAAGATTGCGGTTGATAAGATTCGGGAGAATGGTATTGACGCATATGATTTCGTCTTGATGGATGTTCAAATGCCAGTAATGGACGGATATGAAGCGACATCAGTCATCCGAAAACTTCCGGATGGTGACAAACTGAAAATCATCGCATATTCTGCCAACGCGTTCGAAGAAGACCGCGAGAAGTCATTGAAGGCAGGCATGGACGGCCACATCGCTAAACCGCTGAAAATCAGTGAATTGTTGAATGAACTGAAACAATTTGGGGTGTAAAATGCCACAAATTTGGCTTTAGCCGAGAATATCCTTTGCGCGTCTAGAAACCATTTTCTCCAGCATGTTCAGACGATTTTCATCCAGATTATAATGTGGATGACGTTTGAATCTGAAATCCAATAACTTGCTCAAAGAGTTCCGTTGCTCATGCGACAAGCATGCCTTTGCTTCGGCGACAAAATCGTCATAAACGCAAGGCAAAAGCGTCTTGGCGTATTTCCGCATGGCCGTCGGATTGTCGATTATGTCCAATGCGACAAAATTGAAGAGGGAATTTCCGTGATCGAATAGCGGGGCAGGGGAGGCGATACGGTTCGTCTTGCTGTCAATCAACAGTCCGAAATTACCGAAATGCCTGTCCACGTTATAGATAAGCGCGTCAAAGACAATCATGTCGTTAAGCGCTTTCACGAATTCTGGGCCAAGTGTTTCATAGAATTGTCTGACCGCCTTCATGCCGCCTTTTGTGACAAGCCGTCCGATAGGCATGTAGCTTAAGTCCTTTGATGTGAACAACTCGCAGGTTGAGCACAACCGTCCTTTCCATTTGGTTAAATGATATGGTATGGCGTTGATGTTCAAAATTTGTGCAATCTGCGACGCATAGAATTCGGAAAATGGCTCGAAACCCGTATTGGATGCGCCTTCCGTACCGCCTTTGTACAGCCGAATGACGCCTTTTTCTCTACGCCAACATTTTGGTAGCATGCCATTTGTGGTGAATTCCGGACTGGAAGAAATACCGCCTGGCCGATGGGCACTGCCATGGCCTGTGAAAGCAATTTGCCCGAGAATGCGGCTGAAACGATTGTCGAAGAGGTTGCATTGTTCAAACGATCCGTCGAAACTTTCTTCTGTCACCCAGTAGCAATCATTGAGAGAGAGTCCTTTAGATAGACGGATGACATCCATCGGACGATTCGAACTCAGTCCCATGGCGGAAAGCAGTGAATCTACGTAGGCGCGGTTCTTTGGAATTGTCCGATGACGTAGCCATGATTCTAGTTTCTCCGCCGTGACCTCTTGCTGTAAATCAAAGGGTAGCAACGTCTTATCACGTTTATTCGTCCATTGGATGATGATGGACAGCTCCGCACCGGATTCAGCGGAAAAGCGGATCAATGGCGTGTCAAAATGTTTGAGAATAAACAACATAAATATTTAAATGGACTTGCACAGACAAGGGAGACGTGTTGTTTGACAAAAAACATGTCTTTGTTTTCTGTCATGACATGGCCCATAGATGGCGAAATCCATATTGAATAGCAATTTTACAGTTTGAACTATAAAATATTCCCCTTTTTTTATATTTCAAACTGTAAAAAAGTGGCAAATTTTTGTAGTTGCAACTGTAAAAAAGTGGCAGATTTTTATAGTTGCAACTGTAAAAATGGCTATGGAAGACATGGATGAGACAGAAAAACTTCCGTCATGAGGCGATAGGACTACATGGCGGAAGTTCTTGTTTTTGAATAGGATGGAAAACTCGGGGGTGGCTTCACAAAAGCTCGAAGCAGCCACTGGTCCATTCATTGATGGTCTTACGGCCGATTTCGCGGCAGCCGAGAGCCGTGTAGCGCTTCAGAATGCCATCGTACTGTTCCGTCAGAATGCCGGAAAGAATCAGATGGCCGGGGCGGTCAACGTAGGTGACAACTGTTTCGGCATATTTGTCCAAAACAACCGCTAAAATGTTGGCGACGACTAGCTTGCACTTTTCGCCCGGATAGGAGGCAAGATCCGCGACGGTGACGACGGCGCCGCTGACGCCAGCCACAGCCATATTTTCGTTGGTCGTGGGAATGCATTGCGGGTCGTTATCGAAGGCGAACACAGGCTTGTAGCCGAGAAGGCATGCGCCAATGGAGAGGATGCCGGAGCCGCAACCAGCGTCAAGAAAGGAACATGGGCCTTGTTTTGCTTCCAATTCATCCATAAACTGCAGGCAGGCTTTCGTCGTGCCGTGATAGCCTGTTCCAAAGCACATGCCTGGATCGAGAGCCAAAACGAGATCGCCTGGTTTGGCATCATAGGTCTCCCAGCTGGGCTTGACGACGATGCGATCCGACGCGCGGAACGTATGGAAATGGCGTTTCCAACTCTGGGACCAGTCTTCTTCTGCAAGTTCTTGGCATTCAATGGTCAGCGGCTTTGTGAACATGTCTTTCCAATCCTTCAGTCCGTCGATGACGGTCTTGCGGATTTCGGCGGCCTGCTCGGCGGAATCCGCCAGAATGTAAGTCGTTCCGATGCCAGTCTCTTTGCTGGCGTAGGAGGAAGGATTGAAATCAAGCGCGGCGAGGGCTTCGCCGAGCATGGGAACGTCGTCCAGACAGCTTAGAATTTCAACGACTTGGATCTTTTTCAATTCAGAATTCATAATGCAACATTCATAATTTTTGAGTGGTCATAACATTTCAAACTAATAATATACCGCCGTCTGGCGGAATGGCGAGAAATCACGATGGCACCATCTGTCGGTGGCGGTGTTCGTGGCTTGATAATTCTGCAATTTGTTATATATTAATAAGTTTCATTAAGATATATCAACAACGTGTATTCAACAGTTTTTCAGATAGCGGAATGGCAGAAGTTCAATCAAGATTCATACCGAAATTTCTAGCGTGGCTGAAGGAAATCAGCGGCGCGACAGCGGTTTCGGCACCAGTCCAAGGCAAGCCGGAGAGGCCGCCGAAAGCGGCCGCCAAGCCGGAACATGTTCATATTGAGAATGTTGTAAAACCCTCTGAAGCGGCTCCCATTGTGGAAACGATAGCGGAAGCGACGGCTGTCGAGACGGCTCCAATTGCGGAAGCGGCTCCGATTGTGGAAAAAGTTCCCGTCGCGGAAGAAACGCCTTCAACTGAAAAGCCTGTTGCGGAAACGGCGGAAGCCGTTAAAGCGACGGAAACAACTGAAGCAGAAAGTGTTGAGGATGACAAGCTGGCTGGACAGGCGGAAAACCGTGAAGTCCGGTCGATCGGCAAATGGGAAGTTCCGCCAGCCGTTCGTGAGAAGGAAGGCGACATCCTCTTCCAAGACTTCCCATTGGATCCGCGAATCCTGCGGGCCATATTGGAAGATCTTCAGTTCAAGAAATGTACGCCGATTCAAGGCATGGTTTTGCCGCACGCATTGGCGGGTGACGACATCGCGGGAAGGGCCCAGACGGGCACGGGCAAGACGGCGGCGTTTCTCATCACGATGCTGTATCATTTTCTGTCGCGGCCGCATGCGCCACGCGAACCGAACCAGCCGTTCGCGTTGGCATTGGCGCCGACGCGTGAACTCGCCATTCAGATCGCCCACGACGCGAACGCTTTATGCGCGTATTGCCATTTCAATACGGTCGCCGTCTATGGCGGCATGGACTATGATCGCCAGCGGCGGTTGCTCCATTCCAACGTGGATCTCGTTGTGGCGACGCCCGGCCGTCTCATCGACTATCTTGGCAACCATGTTGTGAATTTGGATCGTATTGAAGTGTTGGTCATCGACGAAGCGGATCGCATGCTGGACATGGGTTTCATTCCGGACGTGAAGCGGATCATCTATCGTCTCGGACCGCCAGAAGGCCGTCAGACGATGCTGTTCAGCGCAACGTTGAATCATGACATCATGAATCTGGCGTCCCGCTGGATGCGTCCGGATCCTGCCGTTTTGGAAGCGGAGCCTGAACACGTTGTCGCAGATGGCGTTGACGAAACGATTTACGCCGTCACATCGGCTGAAAAATTGCCAGTCTTGCTGTGGACGTTGAAGAATGAAGACTGCCACCGTGTGTTGATCTTCCGCAACCGCCGCCGCGATGTGGAGGAGCTCCATGCGGAACTGCAGCGTTTCGGCATTACGTCGGAAATGCTCTCCGGCGACGTCGATCAGAAAAAACGTCTGCGGATTTTGGAGGATTTCAAAACAGGTAAGACGCAAGTCATTGTCGCGACGGATGTTGCGGGACGCGGCATCCATGTGGATGACGTGACGCATGTCATCAACTACGACTTCCCGTACGAGGCGGAGGACTATGTTCACCGCGTCGGGCGGACGGCTCGCGCGGGCCATCGCGGCCGCGCGATCAGTTTCGCGGATGAAGAGAGCGCATTCGTTGTTCCGGACATTGAAAAATACATTTCGCGGCCGTTGCCGATTACGCAGCCGTCGGACGAGATGTTGCAATGGCCGGATGAGATGAAGCTGAAGACATCATCGTCGAAACCGTTCACGAAGCCGTCGAAAGGACGTTCGTCTAGCGGTGGTTCGTATCGCGGCGGCCGTGTCCGCCGCGGTGGGCCACGACATTGATACTGAAGATGATAGAACCACGAAAGACACGAAAAAACACGAAATTTTAGTCCACAAAATACTCAAAATACTCAAAAAAATGCCTCGCAGACGGAGGCCGTTATGCTGATGATTTTGAGTGGATATGAAATTTTGGCTTGCTAAAAAACTGAATAGCCTCCGTCTGCTCGGCGGTTTGAAATGCGCTTCGCGCAGGAAAAATCAATTAATCATTAATCATTAATCATTATGAAAGACGTCACAGTCAGAACAGGAGATGTGGAAGCGCCCCGTGAGTCGCGGGCGCTTCCCGTAGTTCTGATTTTGGATCGTCTGCGCAGTGCCTACAACGTGGGCAACGTCTTCCGCGTGGCGGAAGCCGCGCGAGTCGCAGAAATCGCGGCATGCGGCTACAC
>JAEEGJ010013177.1_pt1 | contig 20174 bp, 11 predicted proteins | sample 8958761 | NCBI WGS metagenome assembly JAEEGJ01 (sample SAMN16246546, study PRJNA631951) | gut metagenome | biome: gut microbiome; feature: rumen; material: RS-attached | host: Bos | place: Iran: Karaj | collected 2018-10 | reverse complement strand
ATGGACTTCGGCATTTCCTACATCCAAGAGATGGAAAAGGAACGCCTCACCCGCACCGGCATGACCATGGGCACGCCCGAATACATGTCGCCCGAACAGTGCCATGGCGACGAAGTCACGCTCCAATCTGACATTTACAGCATGGGCGTCATCCTTTACGAAATGACCTGCGGCCGCCTCCCGTTCGAAGGGAACCGCCCTGTGGAAATTGCGCTCAAGCATGTGCAAGAACCGCCTCCGGCTCCGGAACTTTTCCGCGAAGACATTCCCGCCGGACTCTCGGAACTCATCCTCAAGTGCCTCAAGAAAAAGCTCAACGAACGATTCCACGACATGCAGGAATTTTTGGACGAATGTGACCAAGTATTTCCGCAGCACGACACGCCAAAACAAAATGCCGCCATCGGTCGCAAAACAGGTTCCCAGCGCCGCATAGCCCCATCCATTGTAGAATCAGCATTGAACTTCGGGCGAAACATCGCTCCGCATAAACTCATCATCATAGCTTTCTCGGTGCTGTTCCCGATTATTGTCATTTTGCTCATGCTACTCATGTTCACGCACAAGCCGATGAACACCCTGCACGAACTCGAATGGAACGAAATTCTTGGCAATCACGAAACAAGAGCTATCGAACCCGAAAATAAAAAAGGCTACCCGATCGCAAACCTGACCGATGGAGACCTCACCACCGCATGGCTCAACACCATGCCGTTAAAGCCCATGAATCCGGTTCTTGCCATGTACTTCGACAAGAACACGCTCATCACGAACATCGGCATAGCCATTGGCTACCAAAAATCCATTGACGATGCCTTCGGCGACCGCTTCCGCATTTTCAAGAAACCGCGCACAATCACAGTCGAAACCAAGGACGGATTCAAGCAACGGCTCCACCTTGAAAACATCAAGGGAATGCAATACCCGAACATTCAAGCCGTCGAAACAACCGAACTCCGATTCTACCTCGACGACATTTACGAAGCCGACAATGATGACTACGCCATTTCGGAAATAAGACTGTTAGGGATGGAAGTGAAGTAGCGGCTTCGCCGCAGTAGGCAGTAGGAAGTAGGAAGTTGGTAAAACTTAGAGCTTAGATTTAAGTCGTCCTGAGTAAATAGAAAGTGCAAACGTCATTGCGAGCACAGCGAAGCAATCCATGATTGGCACGAAACCTTGATGTAGTCGCACGAAAATGAGGGGAATGCAATGCGCAAGACAAGTACCATAGCTCAAAAATCAAATAACAAACCGAAGGGAAACTTTATTGAATCGCAAGCGGTCGCGTATTTATTGCGCGAAGGCTATGAAGTCGTAGCCCGTAACTACGCATACCATGGCGGAGAACTCGACATTGTCGCCCGCGATGGAGCAACACTCGTCTTTGTCGAAGTCAAGTCCGTATGGAATAACCAAGAAGGGAACCCCGCTGCCCGCGTGAACTCGCTCAAGCAAAAGAAAATTTGGCAAACCGCTTGCCACTTTTTAGCCACACAAAAAGCAATCGCCCCAAAAGGATTTGACGAGCCATGCCGCTTTGACGTGCTGAGCGCCCGCGCCTACCAACAACCGCTCCAATTTGCACATTACAAAAATGCATTCGAAGGCACACAAGTCATCCCGTCAATCTAATTCATTCGGAATTAATTAAAGTCCTCGAAGCACACAATCTCGACCTGTCATACTCTCATACGCGAGGAATCATTTATCGTGAGCACAGCTCCCAGCCAAGGACATACGTCATCCTCGCGTACGCGAGGATCCATTAAGTTTCAGTCGAAGAATCCAAAGCTATTGGAAGTTTGCAAAGCATAGAACTTAGTAAATAGTTATTAGCATTTCTTTGAAAACAAATTTTTAGAAACATGCAATTGTAAAAATAAAGAAAGGTTGCTCAGATTATTCTCATTTGTATCGCAAAGCACTACTTTTAGCGCACCCTAATTTTCTAAAATTAGAGTGTTAAACATTTCATCCGCGAAGTCTATTATGCGTAATTCGTTTGTAAATAAAAAAAATTCCCTCGCCCGCTTGACTGTTGCATTCGGGCTTTTTTTCCTGTTCTCTTGCGCCGGTAACACACCCGATGTGAACACCTCGCCCTCGACCAACGTTTCAAGCGACACCGAAGATTCCTATGACGGAGATGAATCTTCGGAAATAGATTACACAGCAGAAGAAACAGTCGCGCCCAAGGCTACAGGCGGCACCATCGAAACGAGCGGCTACACGTTCACGGCACCCGACAACGGCTGGACCATCATCGGTGGCGAAGATAACGCCCCCTACGAATTCTACAATCCAGAAACAGGCCGCCGCGCCGTCCTCGTCGAAGTGACGCTCCCCGAAGGCGAACCCTTACGCCTCATGGACCGCGCTCAAATCGAAATGCAATCGTTTGAATCAAGCGGTAAAAAAGCATCACTCTCCGAGACGTACCCCGAAGAAGCATTCGGCACCACCGGCGCATTCTTTGATATCGCAGGCAAGCGCTACGACACGCCTTACGAAGCCGTCGGCCTCGTGATTGGCGCCGGAAACCGCGTCTTTTCACTCACACTTTCCGCAAACGACATTCAACTTCCCGCAGGCGCCCTCAAGCAAGAATGGAAAGATTTCTTTGCGACTTTCAAACTCAAGGATGTCGTAAAAGAAGCGGTCTCGGAACTTTCCGACGAACGCATCACGCAATACTCCAGCGCAGACCTCGGCTACTCCTGGAGCACAAAGGATACGCTTTGGCACAACTGGACCGGCGTCGCCAAGCAAAACGAAGACCCGGACTTAGTGCTTAGCAACAAGAAAGAAGATATTTCCTTGTTCGTGTACGGCGCCATTGTCCCCAGCGAAGAAGTCAGCCAGCAAGACATGTTCAAGGTGCTCCTCAACCGCCTCGGACTTTCGATGAACGATCCGTCCATTGAAGTTCAGCGCGTCAAGGTCGGCGACCGCTACGCCCAAGAATTTACACTCACTCGCGTCGTCAACAATTACGATTTCTATTACACCGGTCGTTTCTTCTATGACAATGGCCGCGGTATCCTCATCGCCACATGGACGCAAGGCGTCAACAAAAAGAAATACGCTTCGGTGATGAAGAACGCCGTCGAAGGTCTTAAAGTCGGAGCCATGCCACAACAGGCAAGCGACGAAGAAGCCCGCAAAAAGCAGAACAAATTCAACGCTTCTGTCATGAGCCAAGTCGGTATTCTCCGCTTGCTCGAAAACCAGCCGTTTGTCGCCCTCAGCTACTTTGAACGCGCCAACAAGATGGATCCGGAAGAACCGCTCTACCTCATCAACTGTGGTTTTGTGTACCAGATGAAGGAACTTTACGGTCCGGGCATCAGCTATTTTACAAGCCAAATCGATCTCGTGCGCAAGAATGGCAAGTTACTCTCGATTCTCGGCGAAATGTACGAAGCCTTGTTCGATTACGGTCACGCCCGCGAATGTGCCGAAGGCGCACTCCGCTACACGCCCAACAATCCTGAATACGTCATCAACTTGAGCGATGCTCTCTGGGGCTTGGGACAGCGTCATCAATCCCTCATCGTCGTGCAGCGACTCTTTGACACGCAGCCCAGTTCCCGCCTCGGCGTTTACCTCGCCAAGACCTACATGGGACTTGACCAATATGCCGAAGCCGTTGATATTTTGTACGGAGTCCGCGGACGTTTTGGCATGAGCAAGGAACTCGGCGAAACCCTCATGGACGCCCTCATGTTCCTCGGCCGCTATGAAGAAGCACGCGCCATCAGCGAAGAAACGCTCGCCAAGGCCAAGAACGATTACAAGATTTGGACCATGCACGGCAAGATCCTCTTCTATAGCCGTAACTACCGCGATGCCGAAAAGGCTCTCACCAAGGCTCTCGCCCTCAAGCCCGATAACGAAGACGCCAAGAGTTTCCTCTCTGCAACAAAGGCATACCTCGGCAAGGCCGACAACCGTACGCTCCAAAAGCCGATTACCCCGGTCGAAGAACGCACTGCCGACTTGAAGACGCTTCTCCGCCCGCAGGCAAAGCAGACCGCCATCGAAGGCGACTTCCCTGCCGTTATCCATTACCAGAAAGAAGCCCTCAAGGCTGAAAAAGGCGCCAACTGGGTCCGCAGCGAAGAAATGCTCCTCGAAGTTTTGGACCAGCGCGGTGCAGCCATCTATCGCGAATTCACGTTCGACTTTTTGCCGGGCTTTGACCGCATTTACCTGAACGCTCTCGAAGTTTACGACAGCAATTGGAAGCTCAAGCAGAAGGCGACACTCAACGGAGCCTATATTACATACGCTACAGAAATCGGCGGCGGCAACGAATCGCAAACCGCACACTTCCCGCTTTCGGAAATTGCTCCGGGTGACTTCATTTACATGCAATTCAGCCGCACGAACCTCCAGAACAAGGGCATGATTCCGTACACCAACTACGAAAGCAGCCGCGATGTGCCCGTCGGAGAATCCGTCTTCCGCATTTACGCCGACACAACCCGCTTTGTCACCGAAGAATACGGACCGCTCGAAAAGACCGCTATTAAGGGTGGTTTAGAATGGAAGATTGAAAACCCGGTTATCGTCCGCAAGGAACTCTACATGCCGGTGTATCGTGACTTTGGCGCAGGCCTCATGCTCACGGGCAAGCAAGAATGGCGCGATGTCGGTGACGACTACCAGAACCTCATCAGCCACCAGTTCAAGCAAGCCGTCAAGGTTCGCGAACAGGCTTTTGAAGTGCGCGGCAACAAGATTGGCGATGACGCCGTCAAGGCCATTGTCAACTTCGTCCGTCACGATATCCGCTACCGCGACGTGCGTTTCGGCGGTCACAGCCTCATTCCGCAAACCGCAGAAGTGACTCTCAAGGAACACCGCGGTGACTGCAAGGATATGGCGCTCTTGCTCAAGGACATGCTCGAAGCCATTGGCGTCAAGAGCTACCTCACGGCCATCCACCTCACCGAAGAAGGCTTCTCGCACTTGCCGACCATCCAGCAGTTCAACCACATGATTCTCTACATCCCGAAGCAGGGTAAGATCAGCGAGCGCTGGGTGGACGCCACCGACAAGACGGGTAACGACCGCCCAGTACCGCTCGACATGGAAGGCAAAGTCGCACTCGTCATCGATGGAGAACATAGCCATGTCGTCACGACCCCGATTCTCGAAGACAACCAGGAACACCAAATTGCAATCCAGCACGATTTGTTCATTGGAGAAAACGGCGAATGCGAATTCCGCGATTCCGTGCAGCTCCAGGGCAAGTTCGCAAGCGCCATCCGCAATAAGTTCTTCGGTCGCGACGTGAAGGATCAGGAAAAGTTGCTTGAACAGTTCCTCGCCGCAGGCGTACCGGACGTGAGCATCGGCAACATCCGCATTGAAAATCTGGACCAGTTCAACAAGCCGCTAATCATCGTGAATACTTACCTCTCCAAGGGTTACTTCGGTCAGGGCGGTTCCGAACTCAAGGGACGCTTCCCGAACGTGTGGGAACGCAGCCTCTTCAAGCTCCCGAAGGTCGCCAAACGCCACCACCCCATCCGCATGCCTCACGAAACGCAGTTCAGCTTTAAGTTGAACATCAAGACTGCAAGTGGGCACTCGGTTTCCATCACCGAAGCAAAGCCGCTCAACCGCGATGCAGATTACGTCAGTTTCGAAAAGCAGCCGAAGGCCAAGACTTCTAGCGGAATCAAGTGGACCACATTCGCACTTTACGCCGACCCGAGCGAATACGAAAAGATTCGCGAAGAATGGAACTACCTCTTGAGCGAAACCAGCCCGATGATTACGGTGAAATAGTGACTAGTGGTTAGTGATTAGTGGTTAGGATTGTAATAAGAACGTTCCTTTTACATTCCTGTTTACTAACCACTGTTTACTAACCACTTCCTACTGTCTACTTCCAACTTCCTACTACAATATGAAAGCATTAATCCTCTCCGACATTCATGGTTCCGCCATGGCAGCAAGGCAAGCTTTAACGTTCTTTGAAAAGCTCAACTGCGACAAGATTATCTTGCTGGGCGATACACTCTATCACGGTCCGAGAAACCCGCTCCCGGCAGGCCACGGCCCCATGCAAGTCGTCGAAGCTTTAGCGCCTTACAAAGACCGCATTATCGCCGTTCGCGGAAACTGCGATGCCGATGTCGATTTGATGATGCTCGACTTCCCTATCGAAAACGAATACAAGGTCGTCGAAGATAACGGGTTCCATTTGTTTTTGAGTCACGGGCACATTTTTATGCCTGAATGCTTCCCGAAAAATGCGCTCGAAAGCATCGAGTCGACAGGAGCAAACGCCGCCCCAAAACCGCACATCAATGCTTACCTGTTCGGGCACACGCATATCTGGAAACTCGAAAAGAACTTCCGCGATGTGCTCATGGTCAATCCCGGTTCCACGAGCCTACCCAAAGGCGGCAATCCACCGACGTTCGGCTTCTATGAAAGCACGCCCGCTAACGGCAGCGCCCCCGCCCACATCCGCTTCAGCATCCACAAACTGGACGACGGAACAGAACTAAAAAGCGGCGAGCTGTAATAGGCGTGATTCAAAAAAATAATGGACTCTATCACTCCACTACGTTCCGTTCCTGAGTGACAATGTTCATGGCATTGCCATTCAGGATGACAGTCCGCCGAAACATGGCAATACAAAAATTTTCTGGATGCTTCGCGGCAGCCCCGCTCAGCATGACATCTCTAGTAACTAGTAACTCCTAACTAGTTACTTTTTTACTACTTTAAAAGCCATGGTCTTAAACATCATCTGGCTTGTTTTCTTTTTCGGTGCGTTTATCGCATGTGTCGTTCAATGGCTCGCTTATGGCGATACCGGCATTTTCAACAAGGCGATTCTCGGGGCATTTGACATGTCCAAGACGGCCTTCGAAATCGCACTCGGCCTCACGGGTATTTTGAGCCTTTGGCTCGGCATTCTCAAAATCGGCGAAAAAGCAGGCGCAGTGCAAATTCTCGCCAAAATTGTCCAACCGCTATTCTCGCGACTGTTCCCGCAAATTCCCAAAGGCCACCCCGTCGTGGGCACCATGCTCATGAACATCAGCGCTAACATGCTCGGCCTCGACAACGCAGCAACTCCGATGGGACTCCAGGCCATGAAGCAGTTGCAAGAGCTCAACCCGAACGAAGACAAGACAGTTGCAAGCGACTCGCAAATCATGTTCTTAGTCCTTAACGCCAGTGGACTTACATTGATTCCGGTGAGCATCATGACATACCGCGCCCAACTCGGAGCAGCAAACCCAAGTGACGTTTTTTTACCCCTTTTGCTTTCGACATTTTTTAGCACAATCGCCGGAATTTTCGCGCTCAGCTTTTTCCAAAAAATCAAGCTCAAGGATCCCGTAACTGTAGCATGGCTCGGTGGCATCAGCGCATGCGTCATTGCCATCATGTTCTACTTTAGCCACCTCACTGCAGAAGCTATTGGCACCACAAGCCTTTTCATCAGTGGCATTGTTCTATTCGGAATCATCGTTGCGTTCCTCGGACTTGCCTGCTATAAAAAAGTCCAAGCGTACGAAGCATTCGTCGAAGGCGCCAAGGAAGGATTCAATACCGCCGTAATGATTATCCCGAATCTCGTTGCGATTCTTGTTGGCGTTGCCGTGTTCCGCGCCAGCGGCGCCATGGACTTGGTCATGAACGGAATTTCTGCATTGCTCGGTTTTATCGGTGTCGGAAACGACGTTGTCCCGGCCCTCCCTACCGCCCTCATGAAGCCCCTCAGCGGCAGCGGTGCTCGCGGCATGATGATCGACGCCATGAAGAACTTAGGCCCCGACAGTTTTGCCGGTCGCCTCAGCTGCATGTTCCAAGGTGCGGCCGACACAACCTTCTATATAATAGCAGTTTACTTCGGCTCCGTCGGTGTAAAAAAAACACGGCATGCAGTCACCTGCGCCCTCGTTGCCGATGCCGTTGGCGTAATTGCCGCAATCACAATAGCTTACATATTTTTCCCCCCAATTCACTAGCTTTCTAACCCAAAATGATATGTTCTTAAGCGGAATAAAAACGGGAAAAAGTATTAAATTTTTTTTACCTTTTCGCAAATTTTTTATTTACATTTAGAACGCTATTTTGGTGTAGATAGTGTGGTCATTTAAGGGGCGAAAATGGATTACGTCATTTTCAGTAGTATATACAAAGATTTTAGGGATGCAATCTTAGATAATATTCCTGATATCCTTGCGATGATTAAGCGCATCGCTGTTGCAGTTCCTCCAATCTGCAATATTCTAAACGTTGGTTATATCAAAGTCAAAATTGTGGCCCCAAGTTCCATAATAACTAAAGAAGGATTGAACGACGAAAGGGTTATTTACGAAGAAGCTTCTGGTTATGAGCCCGTCCCCTTAATCCAAACATACAAAACTGGCGAAAACGGGATGGTCACCATCGAAGTTCGTGCCAAAAAAGGTCACAAATTCATAAGCCCCGAACTTCAAGCAGTAAAACTCATCTGCGACGATATTTTCATCTTCTCTGGTAGAGCTCGCCTCATGGGAGCCGTCCATAACGCAAGCCAGACCGACCCGATGACAGGTGCACCCAACACATCGCAACTCGTACATCGCAGTATCGAACTTAAAGCCAAGAACAAGCTGCAAAACTTCAGTAGCCTCTTCGTCAACCTCAAAAATTACAAGTACATCAACCAGTCCAAGTCTGCAGCTGTTGGAGACAGAGGTATCATAACCTTTGCGCATACAGTCATGGCCATGTGCCACGACGATGAAATGATTGCCAGATTGGGCGGCGACAACTTCCTCATTCTTGTCAAAAAAGAACACAGGGACATGTTCGTTGATGCGTTAAGAAAGATGCAATTAATAGTCCCCGCTCCGCAAGGACCATCAATTTCTCTTACGCTACATAGCCGCATCGGCGTTTACGACATCCAGCAAAACGATTCAATGAACGAAATCATGCACTGCAGTTCCGTTGCGTTAAACGATGCCAGACGCCATCCCGGAACCGACGTTGTCTATTTCGCCCAAAAAATGCTCGATGCCGTCTATCACGAAAAGGAAATTTCGTCGCTTTTCAACGATGCCCTGAAAAACAAGGAATTCATCGTTTACTACCAGCCAAAAGTTGACGTGCAATCGCAATCGCTTTGCGGATGCGAAGCACTTGTCCGCTGGAAACGCAACGGCCAAATTGTCCCGCCCAATGACTTTTTACCCGTTCTCGAAAAAGAAGCTTCCATTTGCAAGCTCGATTTTTACGTATTCCACAGAGTCTGCGAAGACATCCATTCCTGGATACAAGCAGGATATGAACCCGTTCGCGTGTCTTCCAATTTCTCAAGGCTCCACTTGAGGAACCCGCACTTGACGGAAGATATCCTGAATACCATGAAGGAATTCGATATCGACAGCAAGTACATCGAAATTGAACTGACCGAAGCTTCGGATTTCGAAGACAAGGTGGCCATGCAACAATTCGTGGACGGTCTTCGTCAACATGGCATTACCGTTTCCATTGACGATTTCGGTACAGGCTACTCTACATTCAACGCCATCAAGGACTTGAATGTGAACGTCATTAAGCTTGACAAATCGCTACTCGACCACATTGGTGGAGAAAACACTCACCATGACGAAGTTGTCATCCGAAACATGGTGAACATGATCAACGAGCTTAACCTTGAAGTTGTTGCCGAAGGTGTCGAAAATACAAAGCAGCTGGATTTTCTGCAGCACGCCAAATGCTCGACAATCCAGGGATTCCTTTTCGACAAGCCTCTTACTAAAGAAGACTTCGAAAAAAGACTTTCGAACAAGAAGACTTATACGCGCGAATCCTAAAAGAACATCCAGACGGCCATCCATAAAACGATTAGCCCGAACTCGATTTCTCTAGGAATCCTAACCATAAAACAGCAGCCGAGAGCGATTTCGGCAATAGCGGCGAGGCGTATCCAAGGCGCCTCCGCTCCTGTTTGGTAAAGAGATACATTCCCGACCAGTTCCACCCAAAGCCAAAATGTTTGGGCAAGCACCATAAAGCGCCTGCGGTTTTCGCGAAGCCCCGTCGTAAAAACACATAATGTAAGCGCCAGCATGCGGAACGGGTAATTTTCCAACGTCGAAATGGCAAGATTTCCCGCAAAAGCCGTATAAAGGCAACTCGTCATGACAATCAAAAACATGACAAGCGTAATGCGGAACATTCCCTTCATTTTCCAAAGGACCGCCGCAAAAATCAGGCACAAGAGGCACGCCACGGCATTAGCAAACATGCTCATTTACGTTTAGCCCTCCTACGCTTTTTAAAGCCTATATGCACAAACGGTTGCAGACAGACTAACAGGCAACTCACGTAAGCGCCAAACGGCCCCGCAAGCGTAATCCAGTCCGATGTAAAATAGCCATACGTTACAGCCGCGAGAACGCCGCACAACACGGGCAAGCGCACCACCTTGAATTCCGGAGCCGAAAACGGAGAGTAATACTTTTTTTCTTCGGTATCGGGCATTTCGCCATCCGAACTATCGCTCTCCTCGCCCATCAAGATTTCATCGTTTTCAAAGAAACGCGAAAGCCAAAAACGAACGCCAAAGAATATGGCGACAAACAATGTTCCCCCTGCAAACATGAGACTTGCATTGGCAAAGTTCGCATTCGCGAAGAAATGAAAATCATTGTGGTTCACCACGAAATCACACTTGAGCAAAAAGCCGAACAGGATACTCGAAACCACAAGCATGCGCCCCCAAGGACTTTCGCGCACGACCTCAATGAGCAGCAACTGCGGGACTGCGCACGCAAATATAAACGAGGCAACACTTCCACCGCCTTTCAAGAGAATAAGCCAAAGGAACAATAGCGACATGAACCAGCTACAGAGCATCAGGAACCGCTCGATCATACGGTTGTAGTAATTTTCGAACGAGAGAAGCACAACCGAACTGGCAAGTCCCATGTAGAAAACACAAGCCACAACGTACAGCGGGAAAAACGATCCCTGCCACACGGAATTTTCAAATTGCGCAAAGCCAAGCGCAAACGACGACACCACCCAGAACACCGTCGGGAGGATAATCCACGCAAGCGGTCGCCGAATCTTAGCCAGTTCCTTGCAGAGCGCCAAATCTTCAGCGGAGTCCGCCGCTACAAGATGCGTCACAAAAAACAAGAGCGAAATAAAACCAACGATACCAATGCTATACACATCGCTATTGATCTTGATGGTATTAGAATAGAGCAAAGAAAAAACAATCGCAACAAGGAGACTGCAAAGCGAACTCAGCTCCAACAACAGCGACGTGCGACGGTGGATTTTCACCTTCATGATGAGCAAGAATGCCGAAAGGAGAATCCCCGCCTGCGACATGCCGATCCAAAAGATGAAGAGCGTCTTGGGAAATTTCCAATTACCGCTATTGCGCAAAAGCAATTCGAAGGAACCATCCCAAAACGAGCCCCCTACAGAAAGCAGGAGCAACACGCACAAAGCAATAAAAACAATTGTAAAGACTTTGCTGTTCAAGTTCAGGCGCCTCCGGCGCAGTCATTAGAACTTAGTTAATAGTTACTAGAAATAGTCCCAAAGCAATAACGAAATCCATAAATACTATTATAGATTCGCCCCCTAACAATCAATGAAGTCTTCTCTAGTAACTAGCAACTAAAAACTATGAACTACATATACAATATATTTTTTATTTTTTGCGTTCGAAGATTCAAATGAAAAAACATAGCGCAAAATGACAACCCTAGAAATCATCATCATCGCCATTGTCGAAGCGATGGACTGTTTTGCGGTCGCCATTTCGACCGGTCTTTGCAAGTCAGGCATTCGTTACAGCAGCGCATTTTTGCAGGCCGTGAGCTTTGGAGTATTTCAGGGAGGCATGACACTCCTCGGTTATTTCCTGGGAAGTTTCGCAGAACGCTGGTTCAATGCCGTCGGGACGCCTATTGCCTGCGCCATCCTCTGTATCTTGGGCGGACGCATGATTTTCGGAGCCATCAGGGGCGGCGACGAGGCCGTACCTTGCAAGCGCTTGAGCCTCACGAACATTTTGCTTTTGTCCATCGCCACAAGCATTGACGCCTTCGCCGTTGGAATTTCATTTGCGTTCATGAACGTGGACCTGACTTTTGCGACCTCGGCCATTGCGTTTGCGAGTTTTGCGATGGGCATCATCGGATTTGAAATCGGGCGCCATACCGCCAAGCGATTTAAGACGAAGATTCCCGAATTTATCGCCGGGATTATTCTGATTGCGATTGGCGTGAAGATGTTTGTTTAGCGCCTTCGGCGCGCCATGAGCTATGGGAGCGCTCGTAAACTCGCTTCGAGCACGCTTCGCTTTGAGGTATCAGCAATGAGCTCGTTCGTCATTTTTTTAGCAGTTTTATCCAGTAAAGCATTGAACTTTTCTAATTACATTAAGCCCATAGCTCATAGGACCGCAAGGTCCGAGCTCATAGCCCACATGCTCTAAGTTCTTTCTATATTACATCCCATGAGTGAGCAGAAAGATATTGACCGCACCCGCTATTTTGAGTTAAAGAAACAACTGGAAGAAGCTAGCCGTCTTTATTACAAGGACGGAGTCTCCCCCATGAGCGACCAGGATTTTGACTTTGGGCTCAAGGAGATGGAAGCGCTCGAAGCGAAGTATCCGGAACTGCGCGGTAAGAATTCTCTCACGCAGAAAGTCGGTAGCGACCTCACGAACGATTTTGCAAAAGTCGCGCACGCCGTGCCGATGCTCAGCATTGCGAACGTGTACAGCGAAGAAGAAATGCGCGAGTTCGTGAACGCCGCCGAAGAAGGGATTGCTAGTCTCGAGACTTCACTGGATCCTTCGCGCATTCGCGCTCAGGATGACGAGAAGCGCGCGACATGGATTTGCGAGAGGAAGATTGACGGTGTTTCGCTTTCGCTGGTCTACGAGAATGGTCGTTTGAAGCAAGCCGCAACACGCGGCGACGGCGCGCAGGGTGATGACGTGACGAACAACGCGCTCACGATTAAGGACATTCCGGAATATTTTGATGCCAAGAAACTAAAAATTGACCCGTCGGAAATTCCGCAGGGCACATTCGAAGTCCGCGGCGAAGTCTACATGGAGCGCGAAGCATTCGAGCGTTTGAACGAGCAGTTCATCCTCGAAAACAAAAAGACTTTCCAGAACTGCCGCAACACGGTTTCGGGCTCGCTCAAGCTCAAGAGCGTAGCCGAATGCAAAACACGCCCGATGCGCTTTTTTGCCTACCACATTCCGCAAAGCAACAACGCAACGCACGAAGAAAACTTGAAGCAGCTCAAGCGCCTTGGATTCCACACGAACGATTACTGGACCGCCGATACTGTTGACGAAATCATGGCGATTTCCGAGAAAATCGGAGCGAGCCGCGACAGCCTCCCGTTCGACATCGACGGCATGGTCGTGAAACTCAACGACCTTGCCATGCAACGCGAACTCGGCAGCACAAGCAAGAGCCCGCGCTGGGCCATCGCCTACAAGTTCAAGGCCGAGCGCGCCTACACTCCGCTATTGTCTGTAGAATTTCAGGTGGGTCGCACGGGTGCCGTGACGCCAGTCGCAAACCTCGCACCGGTGCGACTCGCCGGCACGACCGTTAAGCGCGCCACCCTCCACAACTTCGACGAAGTCGCAAGACTCGACTTGCACTACGGCGACACCGTCGGCGTCGAGAAGGGCGGCGAAATCATCCCGAAAATTACGGACGTCAAACGCGAACTTCGCCCCGAAGGCGCAAAGCCCGTGATTGCTCCCGAAAAATGCCCCGTATGCGGCGAACCACTCACGCATATCGACGGCGAAGTGATTCTCCGTTGCGAAAACATGCACTGCCAAGCGCAAGTGCAATGCCTCTTTGAACATTTCGTAAGCCGCGAAGCGATGAACATCGAAAATCTCGGCCCGGCGCTGATCGCAAGCCTTCTTTCGACAGGCAAAATCAAGCGCATTCCAGACCTTTACCGCCTGACACTCGAAGATCTCGAATCGCAGGAACGCATGGCAAAGAAGAGCGCGAAGAACGTCTATGACGCCATCGCCGCATCCAAGCAAAAGAGCCTCGAAAACTTGCTGCACGGCCTCGGCATCCGCTTTGTCGGCCGCACCAGCGCAAGGAATATCGCAAAGCACTTCCGCACACTCGAAAAGATCCGCACCGCGACCGTCGAAGAATTGCAGAACGTGACCGACGTCGGCGAACGCATCGGCAAGTCCGTCTATGATTTTTTCCACACGCCGCTATACACGAACGAAATCGACGAGCTCGTAGCGCTCGGACTCCCGACAGAATTCAAAGGAATCGTCAAGACGCTGTTCCAAGGGCAAACCGCTGTCATCACGGGAACGCTCCCGAACATGGACCGCGACGAAGCCCGCAAACTCATCGAAGAAAATGGCGGTAAAGTCAGCGGTTCCGTGAGCAAAAAGACGAGCTGGGTCCTTGCAGGCGAAGCGGCAGGTTCCAAGCTCACCAAGGCAAACGAGCTCGAAATCCCCGTGCACGACGAAGCATGGCTCATGGCACAAATCGCAAACGCCGACGCCGCAACCGACGATGGTTCGACGGGCTCACCAACCATCTCACCAACCGATAGTTCGGCAGCCCCCGCCGCCAAAGAAGATCAGCTTTCGCTCAACCTCTAAAAACAAAAACTCGATATCGAATTTGATATCAAGTCATTTATAAAACCTCACCATCAAAATTAAAAAGCTCCCTCATTTGAGGGAGCCCTTTATTCACAAACAGAATTTTTGCGTTAGCGAATTAGCGAATGGCAATACGCTTCGTTGCGAGAACCTTGCGGCCTTCGACGAGACGAGCGATCACAGCACCCTTGCCAGCGAACCTAGACATATCCAAGCTCATGGAAGCTGCGCTGAATGTTTCGGAGAGGAGCATGTTACCGCGAACATCAAAGACCTTCAAAGACTTCACGCCGTTAGAGGTCGTTGCAATGTTCAAAGTATTGTTGACGACAGCCATGCTAGCCTTGGTTACAACTGCAGCAGCGATAGCCGTTGTGCCATTGTTTTGACCAAGAGCCTTCTTTACAACAGTGGCATCGCAAGAAACAACAGACCACCACCAAGTTTGATTGGCTTCTTCGTTAATCCACTGCGGAACGCCTTCCTTGACGCGATCCGGATTCATGGTATAGCACTTGCCGGCTGCCATGTTCCTCAAACCAGAATTGTAGCAGTTCTTATCATAGCCGCCAGTGCCGTTCTTGAACTTGATGCAAGTAGATACCACGACTTCGCTGGAGCTGGAAGCAACGGAGCTAGAGGATGCAACACTGGAGCTAGAAGCCACAGAGCTAGAGGATTTCACGCTGGAGCTAGAAGCCACAGAGCTAGAGGATTTCACGCTGGAGCTAGAAGATGCCGGTGCGTCACCGCAAGCGGTTTCAACCCACCACCACTTATCGGAAGCCCTATTGCTGATATACTGCGGAACGCCGTCCTTGACTCGAGCCGGATTCATGGTATAGCACTTGCCGGCCGCCATATCATCAAGACCGGAGTTGTAGCAGTTCTTGTCGTAGTTGCCAGAGCCGTTCTTGAACGCGATGCACTTGGAAACGACAACTTCACTAGAGCTGGATTCAACAGAGCTAGAGGAAGCAACGCTGGAGCTAGATTCGACAGAGCTGGAGGAAGCAACGCTAGAGCTAGATTTGACAGAGCTGGAGGAAGCAACGCTAGAGCTAGATTTGACAGAGCTGGAGGAAGCAACGCTGGAGCTAGATTTGACAGAGCTGGAGGATTCCACGCTAGAGCTAGAAACGACCACTTCACCGCAAGACGTTTCGACCCACCACCAAGTTTGGGAGGCTTCTTCGTTAATCCACTGCGGAACGCCTTCCTTAACGCGAGCAGGATTCATGGTGTAGCACTTGCCAGCAGCCATGTTCCTCAAACCTTCGTTGTAGCAGTTCTTGTCGTAGTTGCCAGTGCCGTTCTTGAACTTGATGCACTTGGAAACGACAACTTCGCTGGAGCTGGATTCGACAGAGCTAGAGGAGGCAACACTGGAACTAGATTTGACAGAGCTGGAAGATGCAACACTGGAGCTGGATTCAACAGAGCTGGAAGATTCCACGCTGGAGCTAGAAGCGATAGAGCTGGAAGATACAACACTGGAGCTGGAAACCTCTTCATAGCAAGGAGTTTCAAACCACCAGCTTCCATCAGAAGCATCCTTAACAAAATAGTCAAATAAAAAACTACGAGGATGATTCGGGTTCAAAACATAGCACTTTCCCTCTTTCATGTTATCCAAACCGGACTTATAACAGTATTTTTCAACGTCGCCAACATTCCCCTTAAACTCAATACATCTTTCAACAAGATTTGGATTGTCAGAGCTGGAAGAAGACTCGATAAATGGTTCATTCTTGTCGACATTAAACGTAACATATTCGTGATTTTCGGACTCTTTGATGCCAGAAAGAGCAATATTCGCATTATACCCATCATAAAAGACAAACTTATTGAATTCCGTTACTTTATCCCATCCCGGGAACGGATCACTACCTGAGCCATATCCGCTTGTTCTGGGAACAGCTTCAATAATATCAGCACGCAAATGGTTGCCATCAGCATTAATTCCATTATTACTCCAAACTCTCGCATCATAATCGATATGCCAAATCAACATCCCCGAATTCGGCAATTGAGCATCCCAACCTTTCATTGAACGATATTCAAGCAAATACAATTCATCGGGATTATTCGGATTAGTAACGCTATATGCTTGATTGTCATCTATTTTATCCAAGCGCAACGAACCGCTCTCTTTGATTTCCTCAGGAGTCAGCCAGCCCATCGACATTTTTTCGAATGCGGTATAAAGCACAGGCGCACAATTCGTCACGTGGTCCACATTACTAGGGCAAAGATTATCGCCATTCGCCATAACGCTCCAATAGCCAACACTTTCTCGATTACTCGTCTTATTCACATCATACATATCATTCAGGCCAAGAAGATGACTAAACTCGTGGATAAAAACGCCGATTCCCTCCAAAGCCGTCGTTGTGTTATCGTAAGCATACGCATGACTAGAAATTTCGTTTGAGCAAGAATAGTTGCCGATATGAGATCCACTTCCCATGTGAGGCCAAACAGCATCCGATATGCCCGAACCAGCCGAACTCGGACCTGCAAAAATCACAGATGTATACTGACCATACAACGACATATCAATTCCACCCCGATCGAGCAAATTCTTAGCTTCCTGTATAGGAGTCGCATCAATTTGTCCATAAGATGCGCGTGTTTTAGAAAGCGTCACTGGACCATAAACATCAAAAATCGGGCGGAATTTTCCATTCGAGTTCTTTATAAAGTAATCTCTAACACTTCCGGTATTATGATACTTATTATACCCTTCCTTATTCAGATACTCAGTAAATTGAGCCTTGGGGTCAGCGCTTGAAAACTTCACATCTTGATATTGCGCCAGAATGACTAGCACATGGACTTCACCGCTCTTATTGTAGTTGGGTAACCGCTGTATCGTAGATTTGGCAAATTTCGGTTTTTCATATCCAAAATTTTCTGCAATTTGAGCATTTTCACGCAACTTCTGGTAAATCAGATTTTGATTAAGACCTGCAAGGTATCGAATATCGGTTTCGTTGCGTTCGCCCATATTTCGAGCGTACACTCCCGAAGATTTACCATTCTCATCTGCATAGGCATAAAAACCTAGAGCATCCTTTTGCAAGATGTAGCCATCAGCAGTTTCATAGAAATTAAACCGCTCATCGCCTACCTGACGGACCTGAATAGAAGTTCCATCAGGTTGTTTCATCGGAAAAGTGGCGTTGCTTGCAGGAATTGCAAAACTTTGCGCAGCCAAGAACAACAATAGTAACATAATCTGAATAATTTTCATTTTCTCCTTCCTTTTTTTGAAATTATTGCAGCGATACTTTATTCTATTTTGCAGACAAATATAATTCCATTTGTAAATAAATTCAAGGCCATTTAGACTTTTTCGCCTCTTTGCCGCCATACAATCAATCAAAAGCGTTTATCCAAAAAAAAGCCCCCTCGTGAGAGGGAGCCCTTTATTCACAAACTGAATTTATGCGTTAGCGAATTAGCGAACTGCAATACGCTTCGTTGCGAGGACCTTGCGGCCTTCGGCGAGACGAACAATCACAGCACCCTTGCCAGCAAACTTAGACATATCCAAGCTCATGGATGCGCCAGAGAAAGTCTTGGAAAGGAGCACATCGCCACGGACGCTGAAGACCTTAACAGTCTTAGCACCATTAGAAGTCGATGCAATGCTCAAGGTGTTGTTCACGAATGCAATGTTGGACTTGGCTTCAACAGCAGTGGCGATAGCCGTTGTGCCATTGTCACGACCGTTAGACTTGAGAATAGGATCTTCGGTCTTCGGAGCCGGCTTCACGTTCGGATCCTTAACAAGGATAACTTCCGGTTCATCAAAGCAAGCGGTTTCAACCCACCACCAAGAGTCAACGGCTCTATTGTTGATCCACTTTTCACGAACTTCGCCGCGATCCGGATTCAGCATATAGCACTTGCCAGCGGTCATGTCGTTAAGACCGGAATTGAAGCACTTCCCGTTGTAGTCGCCAGAGCCGTTTACGAATTCAACGCACTTGGAAACAACAACTTCGCTAGAGCTGGATTCAACGGAGCTAGAAGAAACTTCGCTGGAGCTAGAGACTTCTTCGCTGGAGCTGGAGACTTCTTCGCTGGAGCTGGAAACTTCTTCGCTGGAGCTGGAGACTTCTTCACTAGAGCTAGAAACTTCTTCGCTGGAGCTGGAGACTTCTTCACTGGAGCTAGAAACTTCTTCACTGGAGCTGGAGACTTCTTCACTAGAGCTAGAAACTTCTTCGCTGGAGCTGGATTCTTCGACAGAGCTGGAAGATTCCGGTTCTGCACCGCAAGAAGTTTCAACCCACCACCAAGAGTCAACGGCTCTATTGTTGATCCACAAGTCACGAACTTCGCCGCGATCCGGGTTCAGCATATAGCACTTGCCTTCGGTCATGTCGTTAAGGCCAGCGTTAAAGCACTTGCCGTTGTAGTCGCCAGAGCCGTTCACGAAAGTAACGCACTTAGCAACAACTTCGCTGGAGCTAGAGACTTCTTCGCTAGAGCTAGAGACTTCTTCACTGGAGCTGGAAACTTCTTCGCTAGAGCTAGAAACTTCTTCGCTGGAGCTAGAGACTTCTTCGCTAGAGCTAGAGACTTCTTCGCTGGAGCTAGAGACTTCTTCGCTGGAGCTGGAAACTTCTTCGCTAGAGCTAGAAACTTCTTCGCTAGAGCTAGAGACTTCTTCGCTGGAGCTAGAGACTTCTTCGCTGGAGCTGGAAACTTCTTCGCTAGAGCTAGAAACTTCTGCGAAGCAGGGCGTTTCGATCCACCAAGACTTGTCCGTTACATCAGTGTGACGGCGAATTCTAGACGAGCTTTCACCCCTCTTGCTTTCGACCACAACATAGCACGTCCCCTTAACCATGTTCTTCAAACCGGACTTATAGCAGTATTGACCAATACGGTGTTGGACACTGCCAAAATCAATGCAGAGTTCAACAGGGGTTTCGCTGGAGCTAGAGAGTTCTTCGCTAGAGCTGGAGACTTCTTCGCTGGAGCTAGAGACTTCTTCGCTGGAGCTGGAGACTTCTTCGCTAGAGCTAGAGACTTCTTCGCTGGAGCTAGAGACTTCTTCGCTAGAGCTAGAGACTTCTTCGCTAGAGCTAGAGACTTCTTCGCTGGAGCTGGAGACATCTTCGCTGGAGCTAGAGACTTCTTCGCTGGAGCTAGAGACTTCTTCGCTAGAGCTAGAGACTTCTTCGCTAGAGCTGGAGGATTCCGGTTCTGCACCGCAAGAAGTTTCAACCCACCACCAAGAGTCAACGGCTCTATTGTTGATCCACAAGTCACGGACTTCGCCGCGTTCCGGATTCAGCATATAGCACTTGCCTTCGGTCATGTCGTTAAGACCGGCATTGAAGCACTTACCGTTGTAATCACCCGTGCCGTTTACGAAAGTAACGCACTTGGCAGCTACTTCGCTGGAGCTAGAAACCGGTTCTTCAGAGCTGGAAGAAACAACAACTTCGCTAGAGCTGGATTCCGGTTCTTC
>JAEEGJ010013176.1_pt1 | contig 20175 bp, 10 predicted proteins | sample 8958761 | NCBI WGS metagenome assembly JAEEGJ01 (sample SAMN16246546, study PRJNA631951) | gut metagenome | biome: gut microbiome; feature: rumen; material: RS-attached | host: Bos | place: Iran: Karaj | collected 2018-10 | reverse complement strand
ATTCAACGACGCCCGCTATGGCGGATCAGAGATCAGGAAAGGCACCATCTACGCCAAGTACCGCCAGTTCATCGAGAACTGTTTCGAGCTTTGTCCCCGACAGGCTCTGCACGCCAAGACTCTCGGCTTCGTCCATCCTAAGACCAAGGAAATAAAAAGATTCGACTCCAACATCCCGGAGGACATGGAGTCGATGATCTCTAAATGGCGTAAATACGTCTCCGTCTGAGGCCTTTCTAAAACATTGGAGGACGGCCACCGCCGAACCCACCTCTGCCAGGACCGCCACCGGGACCACCAGGACCACCCATACCAGGACCCATTCTCATGTTATTTCCCCTCTTGCCGAATGTTCCGAAACGGTAGGTAAGGGCAACGATGACATAACGTCCGAGGGTGTTGCTCCAACGCTCTGTCCTGACACCATTGGATACAGACTCGCTGATAGTCCTGGCCTGGTCGAGAAGGTCATATGCCCTGACGGCCAGCGTGACCCTGTTCTTGAACAGCAGCTTCTGGATATCCAGATTGACGATCACGGTAGGATCGATGGGGGTAGTATAACCAATATACCAGTTGTAACGGGCATCGGTCTTGAAAGTGAAGCCGGCGGGAAGAGTCCAGTTGATGGATCCGTCTATGCTATTGTTCCAAGTCAACACATCGTCAACACCATTTTTCTGCTGCCCTGCCCTGTCCTGATTAATGGAATACTTGGTACTGCTGTAACTAACACGACCACCAGCCATAATCTCCAGATTGTCGCTACGATAGGTGAACCTCAAGCGCTCGGTGAAGGAAGTGGACCTCGTAATGTTCTTCATGAACATAGGGGCCTTCGCGGGATCCGGATAATCAGCCAAGAACTCCTTGAACTTGAAAACACGGTCACTATCAATATACCTGTCCATGCTGACCTCGGCTCCTGAATCGGTGAAGGATGTCGATTGGGAGTAACGGGCGTTGGTCATCGAGAAGATTGAGAAGTTGGACTTCGCTATAGGAGAATTAACAGAGATTCTCGCGCCACCATTGAACGAGTCCGGTCCGTTGTAAGGGATAGAATAAGACACGCCATCCTTGTCAACCCAAATCGCATTGATAATCGGGTTATGGACAAACCCTCCGTTAATGTTAGCCGTCACCGAGGTGAAGGTCTTCCTGTTGGTCATCCTGAACTCTCCATTCATATTATGGTTGAAGTAAGGAACCAATGCGGGGTTACCACTGGAGATAGAACGAGGATTGGAGTTGTCAGGAACTCGCATCAACTGAGTTGTGGAAGGCTGAGAAGAACGGCCGCGATAGAAGAAACGCACATTCGATGTCTCCCCCATGTCATACCAGACCATCGCGGAAGGAGCGAAATTCAGCACTTTCGAGTTATAGACTTCATCATTGGTCTCATTATGTGTCTTCTGAGGCATAAGCGAGAGACCAACCTGGGCGTGCATCTTGTCCTTCTGGTACTGGAGATCAACTCCAGCGCTCTGATTATCGTACCTGTTGAGAATACTGCTTGAGTAAGCCTCGCTCTTCTTCTCTCCGGAAGGGTTGTAAATCAATGAGTTCCCATTAATCAAATTGGAACCGCTGTCGTAAGCGTCCTTAACCGACTCATTGCGACTCCATGAGTAGCTGTAATTGGCAGAAGCGTAGAAACCGCCGCCAAGAGGCTCGGTGTACACAAGTCTTCCGGACAGTGACGAGCCCTTTGAATATTGGTCAATGCGCTGGTTGACAATTCTTTGCGTATCGTCAGACACATTATCCGTCAAGGATTGGTTGAACCCGTCCATCTTGTTGTTGCTGAAATTGAAATTACCCATGAAGGACAGGGTCCTTCCAGGCATTCCAAGGCGCTGACGGAACAGGAGGAAACCGCCCGCGTTCCAGTTGCGGTTATCTCCGGAGTTGCCTGAGAATCCCTTGCTTGTCAGGTTGGAGGTCCCATTCTCAATCCTGTTAGTCTCGAAATCAGAAAACTGGGTGTAATTGCCTCCACCAAAGTTGATGCTGGGCTGGAAAAGGATGGAAGTGTTCTCGGTGAACTTATGATCCAGTCTCATACCGATCCTATGACCATAGTTAGCGGTCGTGTTGAATCCGGGGTCAACGAGTCCGTTGCGAGTGACCAACATACGGTCCTCTCCCAGAGGAGTCTCTTGGACCGTCTTAGTCAAGACATCCCTGTGGGTGTTGTTATAGACGTAGTTACCGCCTATATTCATCTTTTCGTCAAACAAGTCACCGGCACCGTTGAGACCAGTCATGAAGGAGCGGGTGATTCCGGATCCGCCGCCGAAGCCGCCGCCACCGCCACCGCCGCCTCGCATGTTGCCCATCATATTACCGGAAATATCGGTAAAGCCACGGCCATTGGTGTTGTTGGCGTTGAGAATCAAGCTGAAATTGGAATGCTCATTGAAACGGCCTATGAAGGCACCACCCTGATAACGGAAGTCATCATTACCGGCAGTGACAGTTGATTGGGGAAGATCATGTCCGCCTCCAGCCGAGAAATTGCCCATAAGGCCGTTCATCATGCCCTTCTTGACGCTAAGGTCGATGACCTGCTCCTCGTTGCCGTCCTCGATGCCTGTGAACTCGGCCTGCTCAGACTTCTTGCGGACGACCTTGATCTTCTCAATGATCTTGGCTGGGAGGTTCTGGGAAGCTAACTGGGGATCGTCAAGGAAGAAAGTCTTGTTACCAATGGTGATCTTGGAGATTGTCTCACCGTTAGCGGTGATGGTGCCATCATCGCCAACCTCGATGCCCGGGAGTTTCTTCAGAAGATCGACGAGCATGTCATTCTCCGTCGTCTTGAATGACGACGCATTGTATTCGACAGTGTCTTTCTTTATTATGATAGGATTACCTGTCGCGGAGATGCTTGCGGCGTCCAGGACCTCCTTGTCTTCCTCCATCTTGACAGTGCCAAGATCCATGACCGGGGTACGGACCTCAATATCCTTGACATATTCCTTATAACCAAGGAGTTCCGCCTTGAACACGTATTTCCCGTGAGCTACTTTCTCAATCAACACCTTACCATCCGCCGCACTTAACGCATACTTGTAAGGCTTTGTGGCGTTAGGCTTGGTGATAGAGACTGTGGCAAAAGGCACAGGCTCACCATTCTCATCCTTAAGAACGGCGTTCAATGTGCTTGTGCTCTGCGCTGAAGCGATCGAGAACATCGACATCACGCCGACAATGACCGCAAAAAGTTTCGTAAAGTTCATATTATATATTAAAATTCAAACACTAGTTTGACAAGAAGATGGGGTGGCGGTTTAATTCCGATTAAACAAAAATTGATTATTTTACCCTTCCGGGGTTGTCCTTGATGAATTTTTCCCAACTCGTGGCAGATTTCACTCCAGCGAGAGGGCTCGACGTGGAATAGTAATGGCAGAGAGCTATAGCCAATGCGTCAGTGGCGTCCAGATGCTCGGCTTTAATGTCAACCCCAAGAGTCTTGGTGATCATCATAGCGACCTGTTCCTTCGAGGCCGCACCGTTGCCTGTGATGGCTTGCTTTGCCTCTCTCGGAGCATATTCACGGACAATTTCGATCCCATGCTCCATAGCGGCTATCATAGCGGCACCTTGGGCGCGTCCAAGCTTCAGCACCACCTGGGCATTCTTGCCATAGAAAGGCGACTCCAAGGCCATCTCTGTGCCATGATAGGTCTTGCATACCTCACTCACAGTGTCGTAGATCTGGCGTAGCTTCGAATAAGCGTCTTTTTCCTTGCGAAGGTCAAGTACGCCCATGTCAACGAACACTGGCTTCTTGTCAATCACATCGATCACCCCGAAACCAAGCAAGTTGGTTCCGGGGTCGATACCGATGATAGTTGTTTTCTTCATTATGCCGGGTCGATGGCTCAGCCAATCCTGTCGAAGCCCGTATAAGGACGCAGGGCCTCGGGAATGATGATACCATCCTCTGTCTCATTGTCCTCGAGTAGAGCGGCAACCACCCTTGGAAGGGCGAGGGAACTACCGTTCAGAGTGTGGCAAAGCTGAATCTTGCCTTCCTCATCACGGTAGCGCAGGTGGAGACGGTTAGCCTGATAGGTCTCGAAATTGGAGACCGAGGAAATCTCAAGCCAACGGCCCTGGGCTGCTGACCAAAGCTCAAAGTCGTAGGTGATGGCGGAGGTGAAACTCATGTCTCCACCGCACAGGCGAAGAATCCTGTACTTGAGTCCGAGGCTGTTAACAAGTCTCTCAACATGGGCGACCATCTCATCGAGGGCGGCATAGGAGTTCTCCGGCTTCTCGACACGGACAATCTCAACCTTGTCGAATTGGTGCAGCCTATTCAGGCCCCTGACATCCTTTCCGTAAGAGCCTGCCTCGCGGCGGAAACAAGGGGTGTAGGCGGTAAGTTTCTGCGGAACCTGCTCATTTTCAAGGATAACATCCCTGAAAATGTTGGTAACAGGGACCTCGGCGGTCGGGACGAGATAGAAATCATCCAGACCGACATAGTACATCTGGGCCTCCTTGTCAGGAAGCTGGCCGGTGCCGAAACCAGAGGCCGCATTGACCACCACAGGAGGCTCGACCTCCTTGTAACCGGCAGCTGTGTTGAAGTCAAGGAAATAGTTGATCAGAGCCCTCTGGAGCTTGGCACCCTTGCCCTTATAGACAGGGAAACCCGCACCTGTTATCTTGACTCCGAGATCAAAATCGATGATGTCATATTTCTTCGCGAGTTCCCAATGGGGCAGGGCATCCTGCGGCAGGTGGACCTCAGGGCCTCCCATCTTGACAATCTGGTTGTCCTCAGCGCCCTTGCCGGGAATGACAAGATCGCAAGGGATGTTAGGAAGCAAGACTATGGTCTCGTCCAACTCTTTGTTGTTGGCGTCAGCTTTGGCAAGGAGCTCTGATGACTTGTTCTTCAATGCGGTCACTTCCTTCTTGACGTCCTCGGCCTCTTCCCTCTTGCCTTCCTTCATCAGGCCGCCAATCTTGGAGGAGAGCTTCTTCTGCTCTGAAAGCAGGGCGTCACTCTCGGTCTGGAGAGCCCTTCTGTTGGAGTCCAACGAAAGAACCTTTTCTACTATCTCCCTCGCATCGAAATTCTTGATGGCGAGTTTCGCGATGACTCGCTCCGGATCCTCACGGAGCATCTTGAGTGTCAGCATATCTTGAGTGTTTTATATTCTAAACAAAAAAGAGGACCATGTCGAATACTCGAAGCCAGTCCTCTTTTTTCTATCAATCCTCCGAGTCTAGTTCTCAAAAGGGATAACCGAGACGTAGGATTTGTCAGCCTTTTTCTTAGTGAACTTCACTGTCCCGTCAACGAGAGCGTAGAGAGTGTGGTCCTTGCCCATTCCGACATTCTTGTCAGGATTGTGGACAGTACCCCTCTGCCTCACGATGATGTTACCGGCCTTCACGACCTCACCGCCGAATTTCTTGAGACCGAGCCTTTTGGACTGGGACTCACGGCCGTTCTTTGAACTTGATTGTCCTTTCTTGTGTGCCATAATCTGATGATTTTGAAATTAAGCGATAGCGTCGATACGGATCTTGGAAAGCTTCTGGCGATGGCCATTGAGCTTCTGGAAGCCCTTGCGACGGATCTTCTTGAAGACGAGCACTTTGTCAGCCTTCGCCTCGTCATCGAGGACTGTGGCCTTCACGACAGCACCCTTCACATAAGGATTACCGAGCTGGATCTGCCCTTCGGAGTCAATCAGCAGGACTTTGTCGAACTCAACGGTGGCGTCCTTCGCCTCCGGGAGACGGTTCACGAAAATCTCGTTACCGGCCTCGACCTTGAACTGCTGGCCTGCAATGTCAACAATTGCGTACATAAAAACAAAACTTTTTTAAGTTTCAGCCTGAGGCGCGCACGACCCCGCGTGCGTCTTCCGGAGCCTCCGGGCCATAAAATGGACTGCAAAGATAGTGATTTTCAATAATTACACAAAGTTTTTATGATATTTCTAAAAATCAATTCGGATCCTCGATGTCATCATAGATTTTGCTGTAGTAATTGTCATACAGGCTGCTCGCGTTATGTAGAGCCGACTTGTACACCTCCTTATATCCTCCTAAAACATGGAACCTGATGTCCGCAAGGACGGAAGGGTCATTGTAGTCGCTTCGGAAAGTATTCGGTCCTATCACCGGAGGAGTCGTGCCCCAGAAATAGATGTGCACGGTTGATGTCACGTTGTTGAAGCAGAATCCCCAAATACCCGAATCATAAGGCAAGGATTCAAGTCCCGGTCCGAATGTGATCTTATTGATTTTGGAATAACCGAATATGAAGCAAGCGGATCCGGCATTTTTCAAGCTCGGAAGATACAGATGATCAGTAACAACGCTTCCGAAAGAATACCATCCGTTTATAGTCTCCAACTTTGGTAATGAGAAGGTGACATCGGCTAATCCACTAAAAGAAGATTCATTTACAGTCAAAAGGTTAGCCATCTGAACATTCTCAATATTAGAGCAGTTGTAGAAAGCATAATCTTTGACTTCGGTGACACCGGGCATATTGACCTTTCCGACGTTGCTTTCCGAACCTACTGTCTTGAGCATGGACGCGTTTTGGAAAGAAGCGACGCCTATGGATGTCACGCTACTCGGATTGGATAAGAACACGCCCTCAAGTTTGGAGCAACGATAGAAAACCGAATCAGCTATCTCGGTCAAGCCGTTCCCGAGTCGGGAGAAAAGAAGGTTCGAACAACTCTCGAATGCGGCATTGCCGATGCTTGTGGCCCCAGTGGCATAAGCCCGCTGGATTGAGGAGCAGTTCTTGAAAGCCCTCGCACCTATCGTGGTAACGCTTGAGGGAAGAGACACCGCATAAGATCCAGTGCCGCCGTTAACCATACTGGAGCAATCCATGAACGCTTCGTCTCCTATGGTTGTCAGCACATAATTGGGCCCGACAGGGAAGGTCAGCAGGCTTGAAGCGCCTTTGAAAGCACGGTTACCAATCGTGGTAACTTGGCCCGGGAGTGAAACCCAATCCACAGCATAACGATCATGGAAATACTTGGAAGAAAACACATCTTCGGGAATCTTAGTGACGTTACTATCAAAAGAGGCGACCCCGATAGCGATATCAGAATTAAGCTCGATTGAGGACGGGAATGGAACAATTGAGCCAAACTTTGACCGGTCAGATACTATCAATACGAAATCACGAGCATGTTGGGCACCATAATCAACACCAGAAGTCCTCAGTGTAGCGGAAACCGAATTGCTGGCATAGTGATACCAAATCTCATTATTAGCCTGATAAAAGAAGAAATGTTCCCATAGCGCATTCCAATTGGGATAGGACGATGTATAATAAGTTAAACTCCCAGCTCCAGGAATCGCTATCTGGCACGTCTCGGGAATACCTAACTCCGGTGAACCGGAACTGGGGATAGAGAAGAAGGTGTCTTCATTGATCGAAGGAGGTACCGCGGAGGCCATGTTGATTCTTCGCAGTTGTGGACAATTTCTTAAAACACAGGTTCCTATCGTGAGATTTTCCCCACCGCGAATCTCAACAGTGGTCAGATTAGGGCAATCGACAAAGTTCCAGCCACCTAAGGACTCGACAGTAGCCGGAATCATGACAGATTTGAATGTCGCGCTTCTAAAGGACCCATCCTCAATATACTTGACACTGGAAGGTATCGCATATCCATTGGCGACGGCTGCTGAAGCGTATGAGTAAAGTGTGCCATCAGAGTCGATCAAACATCTCCCCTCGTCAGCCACAAAATGATTGTCGCCAGTGAATGACACCAAGTTCGAGCAATCTGTAAAAGGATTCAGGGCTATTGTGGTGAGGTTGTCTGGAATACGGACCGTTGTCAAGGGATTATTGCCGAAGCAACTTTGCCCTAAGTTGTTCACAGAATTCGGCATATGGATGAAACTAAGGTTGCAACCATCGAAAGCTTCTGTGTCAATGAATTCCACACTGCTTCCAAACTCCACATTCTCCAGATTGGTACATCCCTTGAAAGCAGAGCTCCCGATTTTTGTTACCCCTTCAGGAATTGAGACCGTCTGGAGGTTGGAACGATTCCGGAACAAACCTTCGGGAATCTCCGTCAAGTTGATGGGGAACTTCAACCATCCGATACCGGGAGCATTGTTATTGTTATTGGGGGCGATATTCTGAATTTGCGAGGCATAGCCCTGATAAGCCTCTGGCAAAATATAGGATGCGGCGGCTCCATCGGTTGTGGTGTACCAGATGGCATAATCAGGCTGCTTCGCCTTGAACCTGTCGGCAAAATAGACCCAGTTCTGTGCGGTCTTGTATTGATCAAGAAGGTCGGAAGGAACGTAGATCGGGCAGTCGTTGGTGTTGGTAACCACGCGGCCACCTCTGCTTTCTACGACTGAACCCGTTCTCTGGATCTTAATCCATTGCAATCCTGTGCAATTCTCGAACGCATGGACATAAATTCTATCAACGTTTGCGGGGATTGTGACATCCTTAAGGCTGGAGCATCCATAAAAGGCGTATGTACTTATGGTATTCAGGCTCTCCGGCAGGATGACGCGACCGATATCATAACCGGCGAACGCATAAGAAGAAATCGATGCCACACCTTCCGGAACTATATATGTGTCGTCAGGGCCAAACCCTGCGGGAGCGAAAGCAAAGACGGCCTTACCCTGGTATGTCAGGTTACCGAAAAGGCAACGGTGATCGTCTGAAGCGAAAGCACCATTGAATGCACGAAGGTTCGGACAATATGTGAACATCGTCTGGGACAGTTCGGTTAAAGACTGAGGCAAGGTAACAGTCTCAAGGTTCGCACACTCAGAGAACGCACGCATTCCGACACTCTGAACGCCCTCAGGGAGAACAAGTTCCCTGATACCGGAGCCCATGAAAGCTTCAAGCCCGATGGAATTGATGTTATCAAAGGACACTTCCTCCAGATTCTCGCAACCTTTGAAAGCGTAACCACCGATAGACACGACAGTAGGGGGCCAGGCAACTGTCTCAAGATTTGTGGCTCCCTCAAAGGCCGCGAAGTCAATCTCGGCTATAGGTGCGGTAAAGCGTATGATTCCGACTCCACCATTATCGGCCGGAGCAACACAGTTTTCATCATCCAGCTCATTACCTGTGGAACTGAGGTATGTCGCATTGTACTGAATCTCCTCACCGTCAGTGGTAGTGTAGTGGATCTCATTTAACGGAATGTACGAAGCGGGCATCACCCAGCCGGTGCTGGTACCGTTGGCGATGTTCTGGGGATTCTCAATCCTCACATCCACAGGATCGGAGAGATTCCTGAACTTGATCCTGTTCAAGGGGCGGTTGGCGCGCACCTCATAGGTGCCCTCGTAGCCATCGCTCCTTCTCAAAGTCACAGAGTAACCGTTCGGGAGAGCCACGTCGGGAAGTGTGATAATATAGTAGTTCTGTCCCGGCTCAAAGGTGCCGTTAGGAGCCACCACCGTAACCGAAGTCTTGGGGTTGGACAGAGAAAGAACCACTGGGAGGAGGGAGCTATTCAAGCCGAAAGTCGGAGTGCCGGACAAAGCCTCGCCATTCAAACCTCGCAAGGTCATGGACACGATGTCACTTCTGTTCACCTTGAAGAACGCTCCTGAATAGGCTCCCCGGAAAGGAATCGACAGCGACTCGGACCGACCGATCATAGCGGTGAGATTATCTCCGAAAGTACCTGCTACTCCAGTCTGTAAAATCGGGAGCGTCGTCGTTATCTGGGCATTACGGGTGACCCCGTTAGGCGCATAAAAGTACGCATTCTCATCGTTAGGGTAAAGTCCCCAAACATAGTCTTTTGAGTCCTCGTCTTCGTTGCTGGTGCCAGTGACGAATGAAATCAGGCCCTTGAACTTGACCATAGTCTCAGGCTCTGTGTTCAAAGATGTGAACACACTCGACTGGCCATCACTGAATATCCTGATCTTGTCGCCGGGACTCCAATAATTCTTACCTTCGCCCTCGTTGTAGGAGGTTCTGGTATCGCTGGTGGCATCAGCGATGCTGGCTGTGACAATAACCTCTTGGAGCTCGGTCTTGCCATCCAAGGCTGATGGCTCCGGATCCTGAAGGTCAAACTCTGCCTTCTGGCAGGAAGCCAAGGAAAAAACTGCGGCCAGCGGCAATAGAGCCACAATGAAACGCATGATAGTTTTTCTCATGATAGTATATTTTAATTATTACCTACGCTGAAGAATTGCTCCGGGAGTCCCCAGGCTTCAACATAATTGGCTACCGCGGTTTCTGAAGGCACCACAAAGCAGCCGTTAGAGTCTCTGAACGTGATCCCAGCGAACGTGCCGGTTGTAGATGTGTCAACAAGCGGAGGATTCTCTCCGGCCATCACTATTCTCGCTAACTGGTGAGCGGTTGTACCTGTACCGGTCGGATATGAGAAGAGCCTGTTGCGCATATCCGTGATATTCGGTCCGATTCCCACAATCCGAAGAAGGCTTCCCCTTCCCAGCGCGCCAATTCCGATAGAAGTGATAGCGGGAAGTGAAATAGTGGTTAGCTTATGGTTGTAGAAACACCTTGTTCCAAGAGTCGTGACTTTTGGAATGTTGAGGGAAGAGATATTATCGCAACCATAAAAAGCGTGACTACCCAGCGAGGTCGCTCTCGGGAGGCTCACGGAAGTTAGGCTGGAACAATTCCTGAACGCGTCATCCCCTACCGTCTGAACGATGGAGAAGTTGACACCCGTGTTAAGGTTGCCGTTGTTGACGCTTTGGAGCGCCGTACAACCGTAGAAGGTGCCGTCTCCGATTGAACGTATGATTTCTCCAGTCGTCACGCTCACAAGCGAAGTGCAGTTCTTGAACGCGTTCACCCCGATGGAGGTCGCGGCGCAGGACACGGAAGTGAGCGACGTGCAGCCAAGGAAAGCCTCGGCTCCGATTGAAGTCACTCTATGGGAAGGGAATACAGAAAGAAGGTGACAACCGGAGAACGCGCTGGCTCCAATGGTTGTGATGGTTGTCGGCAGAGAGACATAGTCAATGTAGTCGGCGCGTCCGGCGAATAAGCCGTCCGGGATGCTCTCAGGAGCGACATTGAACAGAGCGATCATGATTGTAGCCTCGCCAATTGACTCCGGGACATCGATGATGGGGTCTATTTTCGAATGGGAGGCATCGATGTGAAGTACACTCCAGCCGCGGAAATGCCCGTTAGGCACCGAACCAAAACTTATATCGTAATAGGATTCGGAATCATCATAATTATGATACCAAATCTCCTTGGGGCTTTGGTAGCAAGCGATATGATTTCTCATCTCATACCAGTTCGGTTGGGCAAGATTCTCATTAACGTAGTCATCGACAGTCAGTCCGGGAACCCAGATCTCCAAGTCGTCCGGTGTGTAGGTGAAAACACCTTGGCCCAATGTCGGAACGACCTCGCCTTCAATCCTCATCTTGGTCAGGCTGGAGCAGCCTAAAAACGCGTTGTCGATAATCTCAGTGACAGATTCGGGGATGGTGATTTCGGTGAGGCTAGAGTATCTGAACGCGCCAAGACCGATTTTTTCCAGAGTGCTCGGAAGGATGACCTTTGTGAATTTGGCTCCTTTCATGGCGGTCTTGCCAATTGTCACCACTCCTTCCGGGACCTGGTATTCGCCGGTAGTTGCCGCGAGGGCATACGAGAGCAATTCGCCGTCAGCGTTGATGAGAGCGAGGCCGTCGCTGGACACCATGCTGTTTTCTCCAGTGAAAGATGTCAGGTTATTGCAATCCAGGAAAGGATTCTGCGAAATAGTGCTGAGGCCGGCGGGAATCTCCACTGTGGTTAGAAGATTATTCCGGAAAGCGTTGGCTCCCAAGAATGTCAGGCTTTCCGGCAGGGTGACAGTCTCAAGTTTACAAACCGCGAATGCCTCCGCCATAATCTGTGTGACATTACTACCGAAGGTCACACCCTCAAGATTTGAGCACCCCGCAAACGCATAGGAATTAATAGTTTCCACACTTTCAGGAATGGTGACCTCTTTAATGGTAGTCACGTTCTGGAAGGCATTCCTGGGAATAGTGGTGATGTCATCGCTGCCTGTTACCGTATAGACATCATCACCAAGATCCTGAATCTGAGGGTCTGTGAACACATTCTCCCATGCGATGTCATTTATGTTCGCTCCTTCTGTCAGAGTGACCAGCATTGCGTTGGGAGCGATGATTGGCACGTAACGATCTTCGTAACGATCCCAGAACTGGCTGTTCTTGTAGTGGTGCAGCTTTCCGGCAGGAACATAAATAGGATAAGGACGGGAAGACTCGAAAACCTGGCCCGGGGCTACGGTCTTCAAGGTAGCGTCGCTTTTCGCTATCTTTGCCCAGTTCATATCCCGGCAATTATAGAAAGCATAGGGATAGACATGCGTGACGTTGGCGGGGATTGTCACATCCACAAGGGAGCTTCCCTCAAACGCATAATCATGAATGTACCTCAAGCTTGAAGGGAACACCACATGGCCTATAAGAGTCTCCGCGAAAGCCCACTTCTGGATACGGACCACTCCTTCCGGAATAGTGTAAGTCTCACCTTCAAGGGCACCAGAAGCAAAAACAAGAAGCTCATCGTCCCTGATAAGGCATAAATGGTCATCGGAAGCATATTTCCCATTAAATTCAGTCAAACTGTAGCAATCAAGGAAAGGGTTACCGATAAAAGTACCATAACGGTCATGGCCTATGCTTTCAACTGAGTCAGGAATTGTGATCTCAGTCAGGTTCGCGCAACCTGCGAACGCGTCCGCACCTATCCATTCAAGACCCTCAGGAAGAGTTATCGCCTCAAAAGCACAGTTCCAGAAAGCGCCCTCCTCAATCCGTTTGATATTGCTTCCGAGATTGATGGTGACAAGGTTGGAGCAGCCCAAGAAAGCATTGAACCCAATGTATTCGACCGTCTCCGGAAGGGTAATGGAACTGAGGTTTTCCTTGGCTTGGAATGCCCTCTCATCAATCTCTGTCAGAGGCAACTTGAAACGGACGATTCCGACTCCCCCGTTCTCGTCCGGGCTAATGTTGCCGTCAATCTCGTTGTCGCTTCCAGAAGCGATTGTGTACTCGACAGCCTCGCCGTCGGTGGAGGTGTACCAGATCTCGTTGATGCCCTGAGTGGTGGACTTCACCCAGCCGGTGCTGACGCCGTCGGAGATGTTCTTCGGGTTCTCGATCCTCACGTCAACCGGCTCCGACAGGTTCCTGAACCTGATCCTGTTCAACGGACGGTTCGCCCTCAGCTCGTAGGTGCCCTCGTAGCCGTCGCTCCTGCGAAGAGTGACGGAGTAACCGTTGGGCAAAGCGACATCGGGAAGGGTTATGATGTAGTAGTTCTTATCAGGCTCAAAGGTGCCGTTCGGCGCGGTCACAGTCACCGCCGTCTTCCCATCGGTCACTTCCTCGACCACGGGAAGAAGATTGTTGTCCAAACCGATTGTCGCCTTTCCCACGAGGACCTCGTTGTTGAGGCCCCTCAAGGTCATCGACACGATGTCACTACGGCTCACCTTGAAGAACGCTCCGGAATAGGCGCCACGGAACGGGATCGACAGCGACTCGGAACGGCCGATCATCACAGCCAGGTTGTCGCCGAAGGTGCCAGCCACTCCCACCTGGACATCAGGGTAGGTCATCGTGATCTGGGCCGTGCGGGAGATACCGTCTGGCTCGGCGTAGGTCGCCCCCGTGCTGTAAGGATACAGACCCCACACATAGTCCTTCGAGTCATCGTCGTCATTGCTGCTTCCGGTGATGGACGCTATGTAGCCCTTGAACTTCACGATGGGCTCGGGGCTGGTGTTCATCGAGGTGAACTCGGCCTCCTCACCGGCGCTGAAGACCTTGATCTTGTCTCCGGGAGACCAGTAGTTCTTCCCCTCAGTCTCGTTGTAGGAGGTCCTCGTCTCGTCCTTGGCGTCGGAGATGCTCGCCGTGATGATCACCTCACGGAGCTCTTTCTGCTGCCCCTCAGCCTCAGGGCCTTGAATGTCTAACTCGGCACTTTGACAAGAGCCGATGGCAAGCATGGCCACCAAAGGGAATAAGAGTCTGAAACTCAACTTGATAAGATTCTTCATGGTTTTATTCATTTTATTAATCTCTTACTTACAAAGACTAAAGGTCAGCACTGATAATGTCTGAGAAGGTTGTATATGAAGGGTTATTAGCCGTCAAAGCGGTCACATAGGCATCCTTTCGGCCTGAAGGAACATGGATTGCATTAATAGTGATGAGAACGAATGAGGTCTCATTTTTACGGAAAGCCTCTGTCGCGAATGTAGGTGGAGTACTTCCTTCAAAATAAAGATTCAGAGTCCGTGTATCGGGTTTCAGGAAGAATAACTCCCTCGGCACATTGGTCAGAGTGGACCCGAAATGGACGTTTACAAGACCCGTATTTCCGAAACATCTAAAGCCCAAACTAGTTATCGCCGGAAGATGTGCTTCTTCTATACTCTGGCAATTATAAAAAGCATATTGTCCGATAGTAGTCAGGCTATTTAGATTCAGGCTTGAAGAATTAGAGGTCTCTCCAAGACCATCCAGTGCGGTACATCCAAAAAAGGCATAATCCCCAATCTTGGTGACTGAACCCGCGCCTACGACTCCTGAAAGGGTGTTGCACTTGGCGAATGTGCTGTCCTTAATCTCAGTGACCGGTCCGATGGAAGCGTACTCAAGTCCGGAACATCCGCTGAAAGCGGCCCTTCCGAGAGATGTGACACCGCGAGCGTCAAAAGATTGCATGGAGGTGCAGCCAAAGAACGCCCTGTCGCCAATGGAAGTGACTTGGTAGTTCACACCGATAGAATGGTTGTTGAATGAGCCATAGGTCATGCTGGAACAGCCCCTGAAAGCATTCTTGCCTATTGAAGTCAAAACATAATTATTTCTGACGGGGAAATTCAGCAACCTCGTACAATTCCTGAAAGCCTCATCTCCGATCTCTGTAACAGTCGGGGGAAGGCTCACCCAGTCAACAAGATTGCATAAGTGAGCAGTGGTGAACGCTTTTGCCGGAACCTTTGTCACAGGACCACTGAATTTAGCGACAGCGATTGACACAGAACCATCAGAATCACCAAGATATGAAGGGTATTGACGAACATGAGTCCTGTCGGCAATCAATAGCATCGAGTTTTCAGCATTGGCTCCAAAATCCTGACGGATATTCAAGGTGGCGCTATTCTGGTTGTCCCAATAATGGTACCAGATTTCATCATCCGCTTGATAATAATAAATATGATCATACAAAGCCAGCCAATTATCGCTCGCATTAGGATATGTGGTCGCGCCCGCACCCGGAACCACCAATTGGAAAGTGTCGTTGGTATCATCGAACACGTCATCATACAGGGTCGGAGGAACCGAGCTGTCAAAACCGACCTGCCGCAGGCTCACGCACCCGGAGAAAGCATAATTCATGATACTGGTGACTGATTTCGGCATGTTGACCTCAAGCAGTTCAGGGCATTCCGCTAAGGCTCCCCATCCGATTGTGGTCACTGTTTCCGGAATATAGAGATATTTGAAGGTGCCATGTTGCATAGAAATGCCACCTATCTCTGTGACACTCGCCGGGATACTGTAATGTTGTCCTTCAAGTCCGGCGGGAGCGAAAGAAGCAAGAATGCCATTCTGGATAATGCAACGATGATCAGGGCTGATCAAATCACTGTAACCATTGAAAACAGACAGGCTTCGGCATCCTAAGAATGGGTTATCCCCTACCCCGGTCAATGAACTCGGAATACTGACTTCCGCCAACGATATGCAGTTTTGGAATGCCTTATTACCAATAAAGGTCACTCCTTCCGGAATTGAGACAGAAGTGACGTTTTCACAAAAGTTGAACAAGAATTCGGGAATCTCTGTCAGATCAATAGGGAACGACAGGACGCCAACTCCAAGATTGTCGAGGTTGGCTGAAGGTGGCGTGTTGATAATCGCCCCGTATTGGGAATAGCCCGACGGAATCGTGTACGCTGCGTGAGCACCATCGTTGGTCGTGTACCAAATCTCGTTACTGGGCTGCGCGGACCTGAACCTGTCGGCGAAATAGACCCAGTTCTGTGCGGTCTTGTATTGATCCAGAAGGTTGGAAGGAACGTATATCGGGCAGTCGTTGGTGTTGGTGACAGCCCGGCCGGCCCTGCTCTCAATGACAGAACTCGTCCTCAGGATCTTGATCCACTGAAGGCTGGTGCAATTGTCGAACGCATATCGATAGATTCTTTCAACGTTGGCGGGGATCGTCAGATCCTTAAGACTGGAGCACCCGTAGAACGCGTACGTATTTATATTGGTCAAACTCTCCGGAAGGATGAAGCGGCCGATATCATATCCACTGAACGCGTAAGATGAGATGTTCGTCACTCCCTCCGGAATCACATAAGTGTCGTTGGGACCAAGCCCCGCGGGGGCGAATGCCCATACTGTCTTCCCGGGATTGTACTGGGTCCCGTCATTGATAAGGCAACGGTGGTCGGCTGACGCGAATGCGCCGTAGAACTCGCGTAGGTTAGGGCAATGGGCGAACATCATCTGTGTCGGAGCAGCCAAAGATTGAGGCAAGGTCACACTCTCTAGGCTCGCGCAATCCATGAACGGCCGCTGACCGACACTCTGAAGGCCTTCCGGAAGGACAAGATAGCGGATTCCGCTATTCCTGAACGCCTCAATACCGATGTACTCGATGCCGTCAAAGGACACGTCCTCCAGATTAACGCATCCGGAGAACGCCGCGTCACGGATAGACACCACGGTCGAGGGCCAGCTGACGCTGCTAAGATTGGCGGCTCCCTCAAAGGCGCTGTCGTCAATCTCCGCTATCGCCGAGGTGAAGCGGATGATCCCCACTCCACCGTTGTCCGACGGGGCCACGCAGCCCGACTCGTCCACCTCGTTCCCCGTGAAACTGACGTACGTGGTATTGTACTGGATCGCCTCTCCGTCAGTCGTGGTGTAATGGATCTCATTCAGCGGAACGGATGATGAAGCCTGAACCCAGCCTGTACTCGTACCGTTGGCGATGTTCGAGGCGTTCTCGATCCTCACGTCCACGGGATCCGACAGGTTCCTGAACCTGATCCTGTTCAAGGGACGGTTCGCGCGAACCTCGTAGGTCCCCTCGTAGCCGTCGCTCCTGCGCAGGGTCACGGAATAGCCGTCAGGCAGCGCCACGTCCGGCAACGTGATTATGTAGTAGTTCTTCAAAGGCTCAAAAGTCCCGTTGGGCGCAACCACTGTCACGGAGGTCTTCGGATCGTCCACGACGGCAACCTCAGGGAGAAGGGAGTCGTTAAACTTGTATGTCGCGGTGCCCGCGAGAGTCTCCCCGTTCAAACCACGCAAGGTCATCGACACGATGTCACTCCTGCTCACCTGGAAAAACGCCCCGGAATAGGCCCCGCGGAATGGGATTGACAGCGACTCCGAACGGCCGATCATCACAGCAAGGTTGTCGCCGAAGGTGCCCGCGACTCCGGTCTGCAGAATCGGGATAGACGTCCTTATTCGCGCCGTACGGGATATCCCATCCGGCTCGAAATAGGAAGCCGACGAGCTGTAAGGGTAAAGGCCCCACACATAATCCTTGGAGTCCTCATCGTCGTTGCTGGTTCCGGTGATGAAGGAGATCAGACCCCTGAACTTGACCATCGTCTCGGGAACGGTGTTGATCGAGGTGAACTCACTCGACTCTCCGGCGCTGAATATCTTGATCTTGTCTCCGGGACTCCAATAGTTCTTGCCCTCTGCCTCGTTGTAGGAAGTCCTTGTCTCACCGGTCGCATCAGCGATGCTCGCGGTGATGATAACCTCTTGGAGCTCCTTCTGGGGATTGGAAGGCTCTAGAGCCTGAGTATCCATCTCCAAATTCCGGCAACCGGACAGAACCAGAACTAGAAGAGAGGTTAGAAAGAAACAGATTTTATTCATGGCTTGGTAGTATTATAGTTTTTGTGTTCTAATTCTTATTATTTCTATAACACCTTGCAATTTAATGATTTTGCTCAGATAAACAAATAAAGGTGACACAAAAAAAGCGAGACCACGGAAATCGGGTCTCGCTTGTCACTTGTTTCGCTAAAAAACATAACCACTCCACCATAAGAAGCATGGTAGAGTGTTATGAAAAAAACGCTTGAGAGGATGATTAGTCGGGGTCTTCCGGTGAAGGATTGTCCATACCGCCACCACCAGGACCGGTATTAGTACCCTCCATAACAGGAGAAGTCTCAACCATGATCTCCTCGATCTCAGGAGTCTCATAGGCACGACTCATGAGTGACTTTGTTTTTTCCATAACGCGTTAATATTAAGTTAATTACTAATAAATTCAACTAAATCGGATCCGGCTAAACGCCAAAACACTTTGCAATTTAGAAACTTTATTCAAAAAAAACAACTTTTTATCGTGTTATCTCACAACCTGGGTAAACACGGGCTCCTGCCCTTCCTCGGCAATCACATAGACCTTCATCTCACCGGACGGCGGCATCCTGGGGTTGTCCCCGCGGGGCTGAGGGATGGTTGTGAACACATATTCCACACCTCCGGGGATCGTTCTAGAAGCAGCGGTGGCAGGCTTCGCGTCACCCATCATCGGATAAGTCGAAACAGCGGCCGTAAAAACCGCAGCCTCCTCCTCTGTGGCGGGATGAGCCTCTGAAAAGTCCTCCAACGCAGGCACCTCACCCTCGATGAAACCTCCCCTCTTAAGGAAGATGTCCACTTCATCAGGCATCACGGCCATTCTGGCGGCGCGCACTCCGTAGCCCGGAAGCACCTCAGCACCAGGCTGTTTGGCGGCCAGATCCTTCTCGCTGGAAGTGAGTCCACCACTGCCGAAAGTGCAGAACGGGACCACCTTCTTGCCGGTCAGGTCAGCATTCTCGAGGAAGGCGGCCACGGGCGGGGCGTAGGTGCCAAACCAGATGGGATAGCCGAGGAATATCACATCGTACTTCGAAAGGTCGGCCTTAACGGGCTGGATCTCAGGGATGAACCCCTTCTCCCTTTCCTTGATGCAACGCTCGATAGTCTCCTGGTATGTACCTGAATAAGGATCGACTGCCACTATCTCTTCCACATCGGCACCGACCTTGGAAGCGATCTCTTCAGCCACGGCCTTCGTGTTGGAGGTCTGGGAATAATACAACACCAGTACCTTGGACGCCTCTTTCTTCGGTCCGCAAGAGACGGCGGAGAAGACTGCTGCAGCGAGGGCCAGCGAACATAGAATCTTTACCATAGCAGAATCTGTTTTCTTCTTTACGCAAATATAATCAAACTTGTGGAAAATTAGTAAATTAGCGACGCGTAACGAAGACAATCGAATGGCGAATCTGAAATCCCTGGCAAAAGACACGGCCATCTACGGCCTCAGCAGCATCATAGGAAGGTTCCTCAATTACCTTCTGGTTCCTCTATACACTCATGTCATAACCGCTTCCAGCGGAGGCTACGGCGTGGTCACCAACCTCTACGCCTACACTGCCCTGTTGCTGGTGATTCTGACCTACGGAATGGAGACCGCCTTCTTCCGTTTCGCCAACAAGGAAGGAGAGGACCCAAACAAGGTGTATTCGACGATACTCACCTCTGTCCTAACCACTTCCGCCCTGTTCGTGGCTCTGATCATCGGCTTCTTAAGGCCGATCTCGACCGCCATGGGTTATCCAGATCATCCGGAGTACATCTGGACGATGGCTCTAACTGTTGCGATAGACGCTTTCCAATGCATCCCGTACTCATACCTGCGGTACAAGAAGCGCCCGATCAAGTTCGCCGCCCTTAAACTCGGGTTCATATTCTTGAATATCTTCCTGAACCTCACTTACTTCGTGTTCCTGCCGAAGTGGGGTCTCAACCCATTTGGAATCTATGACAATGGCATCCAAGTCGGTTGGGTCTTCTACCTCAACCTCTTCTGCACAGCGTTCATGACCATCTTCTTCGCGAAGGAGCTGAAGGGTTTCAAGTACGGATTCGACTGGGGCCTCATGAAGCGGCTACTGTCCTACAGCTGGCCGATCCTGGTGCTCGGAATCGCCGGCAACCTCAATCAAACCGCCTCGCAGATCATGTTTCCCAAGGTCTACAAGGGCCCGGACGGTGACGTCCAGTTGGGAATATATGGGGCATGCA
>JAEEGJ010013175.1_pt1 | contig 20176 bp, 18 predicted proteins | sample 8958761 | NCBI WGS metagenome assembly JAEEGJ01 (sample SAMN16246546, study PRJNA631951) | gut metagenome | biome: gut microbiome; feature: rumen; material: RS-attached | host: Bos | place: Iran: Karaj | collected 2018-10 | reverse complement strand
CCTGCTCCTTCCGGGCGTCTGTGACGGTGATCCCGCAGATGGCAAGATCAAACTTGCCCGCCAGCGAGTCCTCCATCAGCGTCGGCCAGCTGGTGGGAACGTATTCGATCTCCACGCCCAGCGCCTTCGCCAGGTCCTCCGTCAGCGCCGTGTCGAAGCCCCAGTATTCTCCCGTTTCCGGATCCAGGAACGACATGGGCTTATAGTCGCCGGTCGTTCCGACGCGGAGGACGCCGCTCGCCCGGATCGCGGAAAGCGCTCCGTCGTCTGCGGAAGTGTCCAATGTGCTGTTGTTCCCGGCCATGCCGAAAAAGAAGCCGGCCGCGAGAACGAAAACCAAAAGAACGGCAGCAAGAATGCGCAAGTATGATTTCATAAATACCTCTTGAAAAAGGTCTGTATTAGTACAGCGGGATCGACATGTCGGCGAGCGCGAGGCCGGATGTATCTATCCGGTCGCTTGCCGTCTGCTGTTCCGTGACGGCGGCAAGCTCTCCGTCAAGCTGACGGCGGATGCTTTCCGTACGCAGCATGGCAAACTCCCGCATCGTCGCGTATCCAGTCCGGAACATCTCAGGCGAGGAGAACGCGGTGGGGTCCTTCTCCACATAGGGGAGGAGCATCTCATAGAGTGTGTCAAATTCCTCCTCGAATTCCCCGGATGCGAAGTGCTCCGAGATCAGCTCCCTGAGTGCGTCATGATACAGATCCCGGTACCGTTCGTCTTCCACGATCCAGCTCCACATCGGACGTTCCGCTTCTGTTGCCGGAGAACCGCTCAGCGGGGAGTCGATGCCCTGATTCACGACCAGCGCGATGTCGTTTTCGTGGCTCGTCACACCGTCCGCCGGGAACGCCCCGAAAATGGCGTTGTAATCCCATGGAATGATGGAAAGCTGACCGTTGTTTTCACGGAGGAACCAGTTGTGAAGCATCGGGCCTGTATAGCTGTCGAAATTCAACAGGAAATTATGCACGGCAAAATACCGGATGATCCCTTCGGTGTCCAGGTAAGCATCCAGATCCTCCCGTTCCGACAGGGCCTTCAGCGCCCGGATCACATGCTCCTGCGCTTCGGGATCCTCATCGGTTTCGAGGTTGTCAAATATATCCGCATAGTGCTCGGGAAGGTCGTCGATGTACACAAAGTCGGCTCCGTCCGCGCCTTCCCTGTGTGCGCTTCCGCCGTCCATGATGACCTGGAGGAGGTCTTCATCGATGGATTCGTGTTCCGGCTGGTAGAGCGTGCCTTCTCCGTCAAAGGCGCGGTCCAGAAGGCTCTGGTCGACGTTCTCCACGGCAGTATACAGTCCCTGATCCTTGCCGTTGATAGTCACCCAGATAAAGCTTGCTCTGGGGGCGGCGACGCCCATTTTCTGAAACAGGCCGTAGCTCACGTAGTCCTTCATGCAGGTCGCGTCCGCAAAGCCGTTGTTCAGATTCAGCTTCCGGAGACCGTGCCACGTCGGCTTGTCTTCCCCGTTCCCGAAGGTGATCTTGAAGCTGTAGCGCCGGCTGTTCTCTTTGGCCGCAACGAGCTGGAGGCTGGAATGTCCCTTGGTGGCAATGGAAACGTCTTCGACGGTCTCGCCGTCGATCACGACGTCCGCTGTGTACTTCGTTTTGTCGGTCGGATGCGCCAGAAGATCGCTCCAGTCCTCCTCGGAGATCCGGACGTCGATCGTGTGAACAAAGGACGTGTCGAACAGGGAAGCGGCAAAGTCCGACTCTTCCGTCGCGCCGGACCCTTCTTCCGGAGCGGCTTCCGCCTCCTCCGTGATATCCTGCCCGAGCTCCGCGAACGGCGCCGTCTTTGTCTCATCGTACAGGAACCGGTCGCCATCCTCCACCGTTACGTATAGGAAGGGGTCCGATCCGTCCGCCATGTAATCCAGCTCGCCGTCCTTTGCGGCAAAGCGGAAAACGTAATCGTATCCGGTGCCGTCTTCCGTCATCGTGAGGACGCCGTCTTCCAGCTTCCAGTTTCCCTGTCCAATATAACTGCTTAAGTATCCGGCATAATATTGATAGGAGCCGTCTTCGTTCAGCGTGATCGTAAAGTCGCCGCCGGAACCTTCTTTCTCCCAGACGAACGTTTTGCCCGCGATGTCGATATCCGCTGGTTGATGCACTGCCGGCTCTGAACCGGTATCATTCTTGGAGAAAAAACTCGTGTACACCCAGACCATAAGCCCGAATGTGACGACGCATAATAAAACGATCTTAAGCATAATGATGCCCGGTTTGTTTGCTTTTGTCTGCTCTTTTGCAGTCGATGGTTCTCCCATGGTAACCTCCTGTCCAATTGTTCTATCCGATCTTCATCATCTTATAAGCTGATAATATGGCATTATTTACCCGGCAGTCAATCCTCGTGATGACGATAGGGGGTGTTCTGCCACTTGCCGCCCTGATAGCGGTGCAGTTCTTCCGTGAGATGATCCCAGAGAAGTACGTCGCCGGCAACGGGGTAAAACTCCAGAAAACGGCCGTCCAGGAACGTATAGAAGCGGCTGATGTCCGTGCACATGCCATAGGTGGGCAGCTGGGCGCTGGGGATCGTGAACGAAAGAGGCTTGCCCTCCAGCGTTCCGTCGAAATGCAGACCGCCGTGGTCCAGTTTCAACATGCCGTCGCCGCAGATGAGGGAGGTCGCGTCGCCGGTCAGAGGCTTATGCTCGGGCAGGATGCCGACCTGAACATGGCCCTGATGGCAGAAGTCCGGTTTGCGCACTTCCTCCGCGGCCCGCTGCCGTTCCAGAATCGTCCAGTCCGTCACCAGTTCGGGGCAGACGCTGTCGCCCACAGGATGGATCTGATAATACTCGTCCATCTCCACGCGGTTGCCGCAGCGGCGGCAGGTCATCGTGTTGCCTTCGCAGTCCATCTCATAGAGTGCGCCGCATTTCGGGCAGAGATAGAGCAGCGTGTCCAGGTTTTTGGCCATCTGTCCTTTGCCGTCGAACCGCACATGTGCCTTTTTGTTCCAGATATAGTCATCGTGAGCCAGAAGACGGTTCATGGTGTCCTCGATCTCCTCCACGGACAGTTCCCTGAGCTGCTGCGCGGTGAACATCCGGTCGACTGTGACTTCGATGCGCCCTTTCCGCGTATCCAGACAATGCTTGGTCCAGGTCATATAGCCGCCGGAGATCTTCGAATAGTACACCGGGACGCCAAGTTTTTTCAGCAGTTTGGCGCCGCCCGGGATGACGGGCTGCTGCATACCGGTGATGGAGCTCATCCCCTCCGGCATAAGGCAGATATTGCCGCCCTGTTTGATCACGCGCAGGATCTGCCGCATGGCGTGTGTGTCCGGCGTGAAATTCCGCTTGGGGATCACCTGCATGGTCGGAAGGAGCCAGCTCGTGGGAAAGCGGAAAAACTCGTTATAGCCCACAACGTAATTGAGACGCTTGGGATAGCAGACCGGCGCGGTGAACTGATAGTCATTGCGTGAGGCGTGGTTGGCGATCATCACGATGGAACCGGGTTCCTTCTTCGGATCTGCTTTATAGGTGAAATGGGTGTTGTTCATCCGGTTCAGCACCTGCGTCACTTTCATGAGTACCCCGTACATAAATACAGGGGGAGATTTCACTTCCTGTCTTACGATCTTTTCGTCTATCGTCATGGCAAGCTCCTTCGTATGCTTCAAATCGTAATGAAATAATACCACAAATAGCTTATGTTTGAAAACAGATAGTTTTTCGGTCTATTTTAGAGAAACTTTTGAAGTTGTTTTGGATGAGATATTGAATTGAAAAGAGGTCTTCCATTTGTGAAGACCTCCAAAGACGATAATATGGGATTGCCGCTGTTTCTGTGAGATTTCCCTTACTCTACGATTTCTCCGGCAAACATGATTGCCGTTGTATCATTGCAGGTCGTGTAAATGAAGAACGAGAAAGGTTCATCTGCTGTAAACACTTTGGGCTCATTCGGCTCAATATAAGCGCCTTCTGCCATCATGATCGCTGTGACCGCAGCCGCCTCGACGCCTTCTTCATCCAGCTTGATGCGGGTCTTCTGAATGATGTCGCTGACAAAGACCGGATGATCGATCATTGCGGAAAAGTCCGCCGATCCAGAGTCAAAGGCGAGGCTGACGCCGTAAGCCTTCAGGAAATCAACAAATTCCCCGTTCGAGAAGTCTGTTTCCAGATCGATCTTCGGAATCGTGACGATCACGTTTTCTGAGCTTGCTTTTGAAATTTTCTCAGCAAGCCCCTCCCTGGAGCCGAGCACAAAGGCCATCGAGACGCCGCTTTTCATCGGCAGGATGACGAGTTTGGTATTTTCATCCTCATAGTAGGAAAAATGGTCCTCTGTCGTCATGAACTCCTTTTTGACGGTCTGTCCGTCACGTGTATGGAAATCGTTTTCCTTTGTCAGGTATTTGGAGAATTCATTCTGCCACGAATCCTTGAAATACAGGGCGTTCATTAAGACAACGGCCAACTGATCCGTGGGATAGTTTTCCGGCAGCAACTTCTGAATCATGTGCTCCGTCTTGATATCAGCCCACTCATTGATTCTTTCTACGGCATTTTCCGGGGTGAATGACCGATATTCCGCTGCATAATTGTTTTCAATGGATTGACGATAAGCATCCTTGAAGTTTTCATGAACCCAATCTGCTTTCCAGACGGAATTGGCGACCCGCAGCGCGCGGAAAGGCTCGGCTGCGTCAGACGGTATCCAGCCTTTCTTGACAGCATCCTTAAATTCAGCGATATCCCTTTCAAGATCAGCGGCGTAGTATTCAACAAAACCATTGAAGTCAAGGCAGTACTCGACCCATTCTTCTTCGGATGAGACCCCGAGCGCGTTCAGAAGCTCGTCTTTTGTTTCTTCCTCGGCACCGGCAAGAAGAAGACCGAGTGCATAACGGAAAGAGAGCGGCGAGGCCATATAATTCCCCGTCGCATTCCGGGACAGAAATTCAAGAAGCCTTTCATCAAAGGAATCCGAATTCATCGTTTGCCTGATGCTCTCCGTTTTCCTCGCATTCATCTGTTCAGCCCATGTAGCCGGTTCCGCCACATAGTCAGGGTTCTGCGCCTCAGGTTTTGCATGATCGTTGCTGTCATGAGCGACTTGGGAAGAAGAAGTGCCACAAGCCGACAGCAAGGAAATCAACATCGCGGATACGCAAAGCAGCGCGATGATTTTTGTAAACTTAGCAGTTTTCATGGTCATCACCTCGCTGTATAAGACGCCAATAACCTTACAAAAGTTCCGATTCTGTATGTGCTATGCTATATAACCAAATGTCTGTGCTCCATATAATTCAGATTAGGTTTCTATGACGTCTACGGAGCGGAATCAACGATGCGCCTACCAGGCGTTTGCCAGCAGGAAGTCCTCCAGATGGACTATTCGTACTCCGTTTTCATTTCCGGTTGCCAGCCGATCCAGCGTCACCACATACTTGGGATAGTTGTCAGGGATCTCCAGCAGATTATCAACCTCACGGGTGGATTCTTCCGGGATTGTTACACAGGCCTGCACATAAATCAGTTCATCACGCTTTTTTGCCACAAAGTCGATCTCTTTACTGCCCAGTTTACCGATATATACTTCATAGCCGCGGCGGCGCATTTCCAGGAAGATGATATTCTCCAAAACTGCGGACCGCATCCGCCCGTTATAACCAAACAGGGCGTATTTCAGCGATATATCGGCCAGATAATATTTCTCCTGGGTTTTCAGAACAGCTTTTCCCTGCAGATCATAGCGCTTACAGGGATAGATGATAAAGGCCTGCTCCAGCCAGCGCAGATAATTATAAATTGTTTCCACAGAGACCGTGCGATGCTCACTTTTCAAAAAGGTACTGATGGAATTGGCAGAAAAGGTTTTGCCCATATTCTCAATCACGAATTGAACGACACGGTCAAAGAGGTCCTGCTTGGAAATACGGTGCCGCTTCACAATATCGTGGGATACAACGGTATGATAAATGCCCTCCACGATCTGATAGGCAGTCTGCTCATCATATTCGCCAAGTGCTACCAGCGGGAAACCGCCCATGCGGATATAATCTTCCAGCAGCTCAGATCGGCTGAGTTTGCTGCTTTTTTTAAAGTCCAGATACTCGCGGAAGGACAATGTGAAGACAGAAATTGGAACATAGCGTCCTGTGAGATATGTGGAGATCTCACTGCTCATGAGTTTGGAGTTGGAACCGGTCACATAGATATCCACATCTGCGCTCTCGAGCAGACTGTTGACAGCTTTTTCCCAGCCTTTGACCTCCTGCACCTCATCCAACAGAAGGTAGCAGCGACCTTTTCCCGCGATTGCGTTCTTCAAGTCTGTGTACATGGCCTTCTGATCCATCCCGTCAAGATCCTGATCGGTATATCGACGGGAAACGATATTGTTTTCTGCGACGCCTCTGTTCCGAAGCTCGTCATGAAGCATAAGAAAGATCGTGGTTTTTCCACAGCGACGAATACCTGTCAGAATCTTTACTATCGGTGCATCTATAAAAGGGCGGATGGCCTCCAAATAATCCGGTCTAAGATCCATAGTACCACCTCCGAAGTAAAAATACCAAAAAACTATGTAAAAATCAAGAGTTTTTCCAGTTGACTTGGAAAAACTTTCCTAAACGAAGAAGTTTTTCGGGCTTCTTTGAAAAACCAAAGAGCTTCTTATATTGAAAAACAAAAGAAAAATGGGCTGTCCACTTTAGGACAACCCATTTCTGGTCCGAGTGACTGGATTTGAACCAGCGGCCGCAGCGGCGATGGACGCCGCCACGGCCGCTTGCGGCCGTTATTAAAATTGTCAAGAGGCCGCAGGTTTCGGGAGTCATGCAAAATAAACTCGGGGCCTTCCCAAAAGGGAAAACCCCGAGTTTGGTCCGAGTGACTGGATTTGAACCAGCGGCCTCTTGAACCCCATTCAAGCGCGCTACCATCTGCGCTACACCCGGATCTCTTAATTGCTCAGATAGTTTAGCACAAAGGCCTGTTAAATGCAATACCCAAAATAACTCATTTTTTCACTGGCTGCCGGTGGCAGCGGGGATGAAGCGCATGTTGAGATCAACGTCTCCGGAGACGCCGGGAATGGATGCGATGGTGCTGAACTGCCAGAATTCGCAGGCGTAGTAATAATCCGGCCAGGCGCCGGGAACGGCGACCCAGAAGCTGTAGTCCGTCAGACGGGAGAGGTCGTAGCCGTAATCGGTGAGCTCGCCCAGGTCGTGGCCGTAATAGCCGATGCGGCGGTTGAAGTAGAGACCGGAATCGTAGCCGGCGTTCTTCAGCGTCTGGCAGAAGGCCACGGCGCAGTCGGTCAGGGTCTGCTTGTCCCAGGTGTCGGTGCGGGTGCCGCTGCCTTTCTCGGTCTCCCAGTCGAAGATGACGGGGAGGTTCACGCGCTGGCCGCGCAGGTGCTCGATGACGAACTCGGCCTCCTCAATGGCCTCGCCTACGTTGATAGCCTGCGAATAGAAGTAGACGCCGGTGTCGAGGCCGGCGGCATTGGAGCCGGCGATGTTCCGCTCGTACCACGGGTCCAGGAACAGGCCGCCCTCGGTGTTGCCGCGGTAGCCGAGGCGGATGTAGGCGAAGTCCACGCTCTGCGCGACCTGCTCCCAGTTCACTTCGTACTGATGCTCGGAGACGTCGATGCCGAGCTCCGTGCGGTAGGCGCTGCCCTGATAGACGGGCTGATCGTTCACCAGAATAAAATCATCGGCTGTCAGGTCGCTGGCGGGGACGTTCTCATACGGCGTCATCCATGCCATGCCGGTGCCCGTGTCGATATACACCTGGCTTGCCTGAGGATCCTCTTTTTCCGGCAGTACGAGACGGATGATGACAACGAGCGCAATGATCAGCAACGCTGCCATCAGTAAGTATTTGAGACGTCTGCCGGTTCTTCTCATGGATTCCTCCTGAAAACTTTTCAGATATTACACGTCGAGCCGCTGCCGGGCCACCAGGTCGGCAAAGATGCCGTTTTTGGCAATGAGCTCATCGTAGGTGCCGTCCTCGGCGATCTTGCCCTGATCCAGCACGAGGATGCGGTCGCAGTTTTTGATGGTGGAAAGACGGTGAGCAATGACGATGCGCGTGCATTTCAGATGATCCAGCGCGTCGGACACCTGCTTCTGCGTCTTGTTGTCAAGGGCGCTGGTCGCCTCGTCGAACATCAGGATCTTCGGCTTCGGCGCGACGGCGCGCGCGATCATGAGGCGCTGCTTCTGCCCGCCGGAGATGCCGCCCTGCCCTTCGGCGATGATGGTCTGCATGCCCATGGGCATGGCGCGGATATCGTCGGCGATGCCGGCCGTTTCGGCGGCTTCCCAGGCGTCCGCCAGAGTCAGATGCGGGGCGGAGATCACGATGTTGGAGAAGATGTCGCCCTGGAACAGGCTGCCGTTCTGCATGACCACGCCGATCTTGCGCCGCAGAGAGCGGAGGTCGAGGGTAGAGATGTCCCTGCCGTCGTAGTAGATGGCGCCTTTCTCGGGCTTTTCGAAGCCGAGCATCAGACGCAGCAGGGTGGATTTGCCGCAGCCGGTCGTGCCGACGATGGCGATATACTCACCGGCGTTAATGCGCATGCTGATGCCGTTGACGACATAGGGCATGCTGTCGGTGTAGCGGAAGTAGACATTGGAGATCTCGATGCTGCCCTTGAGGCTTGTGACGACGGCCTTGTTCTCCGAGGATTCCGGCTCCGTTTTCAGGATCGGTTCGGCCATCTCGAGGATGGGCTTGATCTGCGCGACGGAGAGGGCAACGCCGGTGAGAGCGGCAAAGGCTCCCGACACGGCGCCGAACGCCGCGTTGAACGCGATGTATTCCGAGCCGCTCACACGCGTTTTCACAGCCAGGTAGTACAGCAGGATGGTTCCCGCGAGGGAGATCGCGCTGTTGATGGCTGCGTTTGCTTTCAGAAAGACCGGGGGATTATAGCTCGGTTCCGAAGCGTCGGCGTAGGCTTTTGCCCAACGGGAGAACGCCCGCTTTTCCGCACCGGCGAGCCTTATTTTCTGAACGCCGGAGATCAGGGCATAGCTCATGCCGTTTTCGATGGCGCCTTTCTGCATCACCTCACGGCTGATCTTGATCTGCATCAGGGTGCTGGCGACGCTGACGGCCAGCGTGGCCGCGAGGATCAGAAGCGCAGGCAGGACCAGGGCCGGCGCGTAGTGGAAGATCTGCGTGATGTACAGCAGGGAGATCAGGGAAGTCAGGCCGCCGGTGAACACGTTCCCCAGCAGGAGCGAGCAGAGCTGATTCACCGCGTTGTAGCGGCTGGACAGTTCACCGGAAGAGTACTGACGGAAAAAGTCCGCCGGAAGGTTCATCAGCCGCATCATCATCGCAGCTTCCACGGAAAGCGAGGATTTGATCTCGATCCGGTTCGACATGAACGTTTTTACGATGCTGATCATCTGCGAGGAAATGATGGCGAACAGCATGAAGGCGGCCGTTCCGGCGAGGAGGGATACGTTGCCGCTCTCCAGCACAAAGCCGGTGAGCGCGCGGGTGAGGTTGGTCATCAGCATGCCGAACAGCGTGGTGATGAGCGTCAGCCCGATGAGGAGAACGTAATCGCCTGTGTTCAGGCAGTTTTTCAGGTAAATGATCAGGTCCGGGATCCCGAGCTTCTTCAGCGGGAGCGGACGGTAGAAGCAGACGGCGTCCTCATCGAAGAGGTCTTCGGTCTGCCTGCTGAGCGACTGAGTTTTACCGGTCTCCGGGTCGCGGAAATAATAACCGGAGAAAGAGCGGGGGAGAATGGCCACCGGAGTCCCGTCTTCCCTGCGGAAGGCAAGGATGGGGCCGAAGGCGTCCTTATACCAGCCTTTTGTCAGCCTGACGTTTCTGCGCATCAGCCCATTTGGGCGCAGGCAGTATTCCAGCTGATCCTCCAGAACTCTGATGGAGTCGGGGATGTCTACAGGCTTCACGCGGTAGTATTTGAGGATCTCGTCGATGGCAGCCTTGGTCACCACGCGGTCGCGGTCCAGTGTGCCGGCACGCTTTTTTCCCAGCACGACGGAAGCCATCTGGAAAATGGAGTCTTCAAAGACAGCCTGATCGCTTTCTTTTCTCTGCTTGATCTGATCGTCAAACCAGCCCATATCTCCACCTCCCCTCAGACACTGGTGATGAGCTCAGCATAGGTACCGCCCTTAGCGTACAGCTCATCATGTGTGCCGCGTTCGACAACTTTGCCCTTGTCAAGAACGATGATCTCGTCACAGTCCCGGATGGTGGAAAGACGGTGCGCGATCACGATGCAGGTGATGCCCCTGTCTTTGACGGCTTTTACCAGCTCGTACTCCGTCTTGGCGTCCAGTGCGGAGGTCGCCTCGTCCATGATGATGATGGACGGATCCTGCGCCAGAACGCGCGCGATCTCCAGCCGCTGACGCTGCCCGCCGGACAAATCCTTGCCGCCTTCGGTGATCTTTCCGGCGAAGCCGCCGTCACGCTGCATGATATCATCGTAGATCTGCGCGTCTCTGGCGGCGAGGATGACCTCGAAGTCTTCGATGGAGTTGTCCCACATCTTGATGTTGTTGGAAATCGTGTCTTCAAACAGGATGATGTCCTGATCCACGACGGCTACGGAGCCCGTGAACACGCTGCGGTCGATCTCAGCGATCGGCTTGCCGTCAAAAAGGATCTCACCGCTCCACGGCTGATAGAGGCCGGAGATCAGCTTGGCAAGCGTGGATTTGCCGCAGCCGGAGGTGCCGACGAAGGCAACGCGGCTGCCGGGCTTCATGCTCATGGAGAAGTCTTTGATCAGAGGCTCGCCGAGACGGGAATAGCCGAAGGTCACGTTTTTGAGATCGATCTGCCCGGAAAGCTTGGAATAATCGGAATCTTCATTCACCAGCGTATCCGTGACGTAGGGATCCGTCGGGTACTGCATCACGTCTTCCACGCGCTCCATTTCTGTGCGCATCTCCTGGATCGTCTGCCCGGCTGATATGAGGGTCATGGCGGGCGACATGAAGGAACCCAGGAAGCCCTGGAACGACATGATCATACCGAGTGTGAATTCTCCCTGCATCACGAGCCAGACACCGAGGACCAGAACGGCGGAGTTGGCAATGGTGGAGAGAAGAGAGGGAATGGCGCCGAGATACTGGTCGAGCTTCGTGTATTTCACGCTTTGCGCGTTGACCGACGCCTGATAGCCCGCCCATTTCTGGAAATAGCCGTTTTCGGCGCCGCTGGATTTGATGGTTTCGATCATCTGAATGCCGGAGACCGTGGCGGCGGAAAGCTTGCCGGAATCGCGCATCTGCACGCGGGTGATATTCACGCGCTTGGAAGAGATGATCCGGGAGAACACCAGGTTGATAACGATCGTCGAGATGCCTACGATCGTGAGCATGACGCTGTAGCGCAGCATCACAACGAGGTAGAAGATCATCATGATGGTGTTCAGCAGGAGAGGGCTGAACGTGTTCACCAGGGTCGCAGCGATGGAAGCGTTGGTGCCCTTGCGCTGCAGGATATCTCCCGCGAGACGCTGGGAGAAAAATTCCATGGGCAGCCGCAGCACCTTCCACATATAAGTGCTGCTGCCGACGATGGCCATTTTTCCGTTGATTTTGATGGAGTATACCGCCTGGATCCAGGAGGCCACCACCTGGGCGACGCCCATCAGGGCGAGCAGGCCGAGGAACGGCATCAGCAGTTCACGGTTCTCGCCTGTGAGCAGCCGGTCCATAAAAAACCGGGAGAAGATGGGGTTGATGATGCCGAACAGATAACCGATGACCGTGGAGAGCAGCATGAAGGCGACGGCGGCGCCGGTGCCGGTCAGCCGTTTACGCGCGAATTCCAGCGTGCTCTTTTTCTTGCCGCCGGGCACGAAATCCGGCCCCGGCGTGATCTGGAGGCAGATGCCGGTGAAGCAGTCGTCGAGCTCTTCCAACGATATCTTGACCTCGCCTCTGGCGGGGTCGTTGAGATAGACGGTGTTTCCGTGGATGCCGTTCAGCACCACAAAGTGGTTGAAGTTCCAGTGAAGGATGCAGGGGCAGGGTGTCTCGTTCCGGAGCGCTTCGGGTTCACAGCGGAAGCCCTGCGCGTCAAACCCGTAGTTGCGGGCGGCGATCAGGATGTTCCGCGCGTTGGAACCGTCGCGGGAAACACCGCAGTCGAGGCGGACCTGCTCAAGCGGCACCCACTTGCCATAGTAGGCCATCACCATGGCCAGGCAGGCGGCACCGCATTCCAGCGCCTCCATCTGCATGACGACCGGGACACGCGCCCTTCCGCCTGTCACCGGCTGTCTGACTTTGTTCTGACTCATGACACCGCTCCTCAGTTGAACAGCAGACGGATGACCTGCTCTTGCTTGTAGACCACTTTAATGGGATAGATGCCGTTGGCAAGCGAGGTTTCCGCCACGGCGAAGATGGTGCCGTCCGGGGCGGTGCCAACGCTGGTGATCGTCTCGGAAGCGTCGCCGACCGTTACTTTCATGCCGGGCTCCACGCCGGAGGCGATCTGGATGTCGTCAAATGTGATGACCATGCTTCCGTTCTCCACCTGCGCTGTGCCGGTGGCAAAGCTGTCGATCGAGGCGATGGAACTCCAGATCAGCATGCCCGCGAGCAGGAGTATGATGGCAACAAGCACGAGCCAGACGGCGGGATTCGTCACCTGCAGATAATCGTTCATCTGCTCCGGTGAGGAGATCTGTTCCAAACTCTTTTCCCGAAAAATCCGATTTTCCATTTCTGATGCTCCTGTTTTGAACAATATAGGGAAGTTACGCTTCTTTTCCCTGCCTGACGGCCGGAAAAGAAGGGAGAAATACAAATAGTCTGCAAACTATTATTTTACCAGAGAGGACCGGGATTGTCCATAAAAAACAGCAGGATGATCCGAAATGACAGGGACTCTGCGCTGACGGTGGATTTTCCTGCGGTTTTGTGCTATGATTCTGAAAAACAGACGATCTGTGCTGTACACAGGACTGCTCCCGCGGCAGCGAAAGGCGAAGACGTGAAAAAGAAGCTGTTTTCCGAAATTCCATATCTGAAAAGCGGCAGGCTCGAACTGCGGGGCCTGACGCAGAATGACGCGCCCGTCCTGCGGGAGCTGGTGGACAGCGAGAACGTTTACCGCTACCTGCCCACGTTCCTGTTTGAAAAGAAATATCCCGACGTTACGACCGTGATCGACCGCCTGTATGACGAGTGCTGGAAGGATTCCATCATCCTCGGCGTCTTTCTGGACGGGGAATTCTGCGGCCTGATGGAATTGTACGGATATCGGGATGCGATACACAAGGTCAGCGTGGGATACCGGCTTCTGGAACGCTGCTGGAGAAAAGGAATCGCCAGTGAAACCCTGGGTATGATGGTCGATTATCTGTATAACGAGACGGATATCGAAATCATCACAGCCAGCACAATGGTGGAAAACGAGGCGTCGGCCAATGTGCTCTGGAAAAACGGATTCCAGATGGTCATACACGCGGTAGAGGAAGACTGGGGCTATGAAAAGCCCGTGATCGCCGACAAATGGATCCGGTAGCTGAGAGAGATTTTCTGCCCGATTCCTGTTGTTCCCGTTTCATAAAAGGATAAATCTTACGCAGAAGGCCGGCCCCGGAGGACCGGCCTTCTGAACTGTTTTGCGTTTGTCGGTTTCAGAAGCTTTGATCAGCCTATCATCGCTGCGATCCTGTCGGTCATCCGCTGCAGATCCGAGCGGTCCCTGAGTTCGCCGAGAAGCTCCGCAGCCTGGGCGATCTCATCTGTGATCAGTCCGTCAGCCGTCGAACACAGGAAATGCTTCTGCGATTTCTTCTCATTAGCCGTCCATACCAGCACCTTTTTCCCCTGTTTGTGCACGGCGGAAATAGCATCTGCCGTTGCCGATTTCTCCTCCAGCGCGAGATAGTCACAGTTCAGCAGCGCCGTATCGCCGAAAGAGGCGAAGGTCAGGTAACCGGTCCGGATCTCCGGAGAAGTGCTCTCGATATAGTCGATCAGGTCGTATTTCAGGCAGATGAGGACGCAGTCCTGCTCTATGCCGCGCTCTTTGACGGCCTTGACGGCGTCATCCGCCATCTGCCGGTCGGCAGTCTCGCCCTTGAGTTCAATGAACAGGACCACATGGCCCTTTGCCGCTTCCAGCGTCGGAACGGGTTCACCTTCGACCGACAGGGCCTTGACCTCTTCCAGCGTCATCTCTTCCGACTTCCGTTTTTCTCCCGCGACGCGCTGGAAATTGCCGTCGTGGTTGAGCACATAAAAACCGTCTTTTGTGCGCTGAATGTCGATCTCGCTTCCGTACGCGCCGAGTTCCCGGGCTTTTTCGATGCCTGCCAGCGTGTTTTCCGGCCCTTCTGTTCCTCCGCCGCGGTGAGCGATGATCGCAACAGAGCTTTCCTGCGGGAACAGCGTGTCGAACTGCCGGGTCATCACAGCTGTTGCCGCGCAAGTCACCAGCAGCCACAGCGCAATGCCCAGAACTGTGAGCAGGTGTTTTCGCGTTTCCTTTACTCTGCCAGTGCTGTTCAGCAGCAGGCGGAAGATCCTGCCCATCAGAGACAGCCAGAGCCCGATGAGGAGCTTCGTAACCAGCTGATAACGGAGAATGGTCGGCAGCGCCTGTACATAAGGTGTGAGGTTTGATTGCTTTTCTCTCATAGGTTTCTCCTGAATCTTTGTGACCCGGAATTCAGAATGTGCCGCGTTGTGAAGAGGGCCTCCTGTGAGGAGTTTGGGATCACAGGAGGCCCTCTTCGCAGTCTGCCGTTTTCAGAAAACGATCAAAGCCATACGAGGGTCACTGGGGATTACGAAACCTTTTCGAAATGCAGTTCGACGCCCAGGATCTTGGACTTGAGTCCGTCGCCGTCATCCGTGAATGTCATCTTGGTGTCGCCCTTGAGCTTGAGCCCGTCACCGGTCTCTTCCCAGGTGCATTTGCTGTCTTCTCCGTCGCTTGCGCTGGAGAAAACGGCTGTACCGTCGGCGTTCAAAACCAGCAGGACCTCATCTTCAAACGGGGCAGACTCATCCATGAGCGACATGGAGACAGCTTTTCAGGTCCCGACGTACTTGCTGTTGGACAGATCTTTCTTTCCGCCGCCTCCGCAGGCCGTAAGAACGCAGGCAAAGACCAGAACCAGGCAGAGGAGCGCAATTGTTCTTTTTTTCATCGTTTTCCTCCTCACTGGATATTCACTGCGAAAGGTGAATTCATTATATCAGACACGGCTGAAAAAACAAGAAGATCACAGTCGTGAGAAAAGACGAAAGGGCCGCATCCAGGAAACAATTGCCTGAGATGCGGCCTTTTCTGTGTGATTCCGCCGGAAGGGGTCACTCAATGTGTATTTACCAGCGGATGACCCGTTTCGATCCGATCAGCGAAGAACCTTGGCGTAGATGGTCAGCTTCTGGCCGACACTGATGACGTCGGGGTTCTTGATGTTGTTCCACTGCTGGATCTCAGCAACGGTAACACCGAAGCGGATGGCAATGCCGGAGAGAACGTCGCCGGAAGCTACCGTGTAAACGATATAGCTGCCATAGTTGACATAAGTTCCCTTGGCATAGTTCTGCCAGCTGTTGTCCTTCTTAGCTGCGCCGCCAGCTACTTCCTTGAGTTCAGCGTCATTGAGTTTCACGTTATCTGCCATGATGATATCCTCCATTCATTTGATACCAGGAACACGATTTTTCTGTTTTCCGTGCCTCCTGTCCTTTGGTGATTTCATGATACAATACGCTGTCCAACAGATGTCCAACAGATAAAAAAGTTTTTTCAAAAAATTTTTCTTTTTAAAACGGCCGGTGTTCTTCCAGATAGCCTTCCGTCATGCTGGCCCAGGAATAGGCGCTCATGTACTCGCCGCGGTACTCCTTGATCGTGGCTTCGTCGCCTTCAAGGAAGCGGTAGAGATCGCAGTCGAAGGTCTCGGGGACAGCGCGGATCGCGCCGCTCTGGATTTCCAGCATCTCCTCGATCCCCGCGTTCTGAAGCGCGGAACGCAGGCCGCGGATGATCACGTCCAGCTGCTTCTGCATGTTACGGTCGTAGAAGCTGTCCTCCCAGAGGATGGAAGACAGCTCTGCTCTTGTGACGCTGGAGCCTCGTCTGTCCACCAGATAGGCAAGCACTTCCTTGGATTTCGCCCGCGGGAAGGAAACCAGCTTTCCTCCGACAAACACATCGAAATTGCCGAAGGTCTGCACCGTGATTTTCGGGGCGGATCCTGCCTTGCTGTCGGCGAACAGATAATCGACTTCCTCCACGAGCTTCTCCTTGCTGAGCGGCTTGAGAAGATAGCCGGAAGCGTGCATCTGGAACGCCGCTACGGCATAATCCGAGTAGCCGGTCACGAAAAGGATCTTGGCATCAGGATGCAGGCTTCGGATCCGCTTGGCCAGCTCGATGCCGTTGATCTCCGGCATGTCGACGTCCAGAAGGGCCAGATCCGCGGAATTCGCAGCAAACCAGTCCAGAGCCTCGCGGGAACCGGCAAAGCCTTCCACCTCGTCCACCTGCGGAAGCTCCTGACAGAGCGACATGGTCAGATGCAGGATCAGCGGTTCGTCGTCAACGCATACAACTCTCATTGGACCTCCTCACTTTCCGGAATTCTGAAGGTGATCTCCGTGCCTTCTCCGATGCGGCTCTCAATACTCATGCTGCCGCCGCAGAGCATCTGCAGCCGGTCACGCACATTCTGGATCCCGATATGATCTCCGGGCATCTCCGGCAGGGAACTGACATCGAAGCCTTTGCCGTTGTCGCGAATGACGACGACATGGTCAGACCCGTCCTGATAGGTCTCCACCTGCACCATGCCCTGAGCGCGGGAGCGGACGCCGTGCCGGATGGCGTTTTCCACCATCGGCTGTACGGTGAGCGCCGGAATCAGGAAATCGCGGTCCCGGATATCATATTCCATATGCATGGAAGGAAAGCGGATGCATTCGATCTCGGCAAAGGTTTTCGTGTGTTCCAGCTCTTTGGAAAAGGGGATCAGAACGTCCTGACTCAGCGAATCGATACTTGCCCGCAGATAGGTCCCGAATTTCCCGGTGACTTCGGAGGCTTTTGCCGGATCGATGCGGCACAGCGCCTGGATGGTGGACAGCGTGTTGAACAGGAAGTGCGGCTGGATCTGGGAGATCAGGATCTTGATTCGCTGTTCATTCACCATCGCCTGCGCGTGCTCCTCGGCCAGCTGGATATGCAGCCCAATGAAATAGAAGATGAGGCACACGCTGAGCATCGTGATGGTGACATAGCAGACATAGCCCCTGGAGGGGACGACCAGGTCGGCGATCATTGCCGCGATGATCATGCCCAGGCAGATCAGCAGCGGCGTGCGGACTCGGGGATTCTCCCGTTTCAGCGCTTCGCGAATGTGGATCAGGAGAAACAGCCCCGAAACGACATGGCAGGTGTATCCGAGCGGCCCGCGCTGAAAGTGATTGGCGGCGTCGATCTGAAAGGTGAGTCCCGAGAAGAAGGCAGTGCAGTAAAGGATCGTATTGATCCCGACAACGATCCACAGCCACCGATACTGTTCGGTATCGTCAAGTACCCGCAGAAACAGCAGAAGAACGATGGGGCGGAAGCAGTAGCCGTAGATGGAGGCGGCAGTCCGGCCGAAGATCATGGCGGTCAGGTCATAGTGCCCTTCGAGCATATCACTCAGGAGAAGCGTGAACACCAGCATGGAGATGAGGAGCATGTCTCTGCGTTTTTTGCGGCTTGTGTAGGGATCGAAGAAAATGAATAAGACCAGAACAGCAAACTGAAGAAACAGCGAGAGGGCCAGTTTCCCTGTGATGATATAGTCGGTGTTCATAATGCCGCAGTCTCCTCATTTTGATCCAGAATAATTAATTATACCATAAGGCGTCCCCGCGTGTCTATGTGTTCAGCGCCGGCAGCTGCAGGGTACCCATGCTTTCCGATAAAAAAACTGTGCAGAAAGAAAGCAGATGCTTTCAATTCTGCACAGTTAATGGAAAAGAGGCTGTTTAAACGTTGATGGTTCCGGTCGCCCGGATATCGCCGATGGGAACCTGGCTGTAGGTCCCGTTGAAGTGCCAGACAGCGGTAATGGTAACAGCGCCGTAGACGTTGGAGACATCGAAGCTGCCGAGTCTGTTGGTGACAGCCGTTTTCCCGCCGTAGTTGATCGCGGGCGTCGCCGCAGTCTGCGTAACACCGTTCACGGTCAGATTCAGACCGTTGGCCGAGCCGCTGACATAAAGGCTGTAGGAGGTGGAAGACACATCCACATGCAGGGTCTTCTGACCCGCGTTGGAGCGGACGCTCCAGGAGACCAGAATGTTCAGCTGCGTGCCGGTGTTGGAAGAAAAGCTTCCGGAGGAGATGACTTCGCCGGAATAACCGCCGGCAACCTTTTCAAGATCCAGGTCGTTTAATTTTTCCATGTTGTTAGCCATACCGCTACCTCTCTCTTTCTTTCCGATCGATTATTTCTTCAGGATCTCGTTGACCATGTCCTGGACGAGCTTTGCATCATAGCCAGCGGCAGTCAGAGCCTTGACGCGGGCATCGCCGTTGCCGTACTTGCCGTTGATGACTTCGTAGGCCACCTTGTCGTAGCCGTAAACAATGCCGTTCACGAGACGCTGCACGGACCAGTAGTCATAGCCGGCAGCAGCCAGTCTCTTTTTGCGCTCTTCGCCGTTGCCGTATTTGCCGTCGGCAGTATCCATGGCAACGCGGTACAGATCAGAAACACCGCCGGAAACAGCGTTCAGGGCATCATCGAGCAGGGCTTCTTTCTTAACTTCACTCATTTTTTTATCCTCCTTAATTTTTGTTTTTTCAGTAAGTTTTTTGGGTCTTTCCTCTTTGCATCTGAAGAATAACACATAGTGTCCAACAAATGTCCAACAGAAAAAATAAAAAAGAAAAATTAATTTTTATTCATCTATATATGGCTTTTTCTGATATATAATAAAAAAGGAGATCGGAAAACTTTGGAAAAATACTATGTTAATATGGGAACAATTTTCTTTTTTCTGCGTCAAACAGAGTGGAAAAGGAAAAATGAGAATGAAAGAGGAGGACAAAATAATGAAAAAGACAATGTCTGCCGTTTTTGCCATGATGCTGTGCCTGGCGATGCTGTTCGTGTTGGCCGCATGCGGAGCAAAGAAGGAAAGTGGAGCGCCGGCGCCCTCAGCGGAACCGGAAGTGAAAGAAGAAGTGATCGAGGAAGCGGCTGAGGAAGCCGAAGAGCCGGCCGAAGAGGCGCCGGTCATCGGCGTCGGCGGATGGAAGGCGACGGAAGATCCCGCGATGACGGCCGATCTCGAGAATGTGTTCCATAAAGCGGTGGAAGGCCTGCTCGGCGTGAACTACGAACCGATCGCCTGCCTCGGCACGCAGCTCGTCTCCGGCACCAACTACGCGTTCTTCTGCAGGGCACAGGCCGTTGCTCCCAACGCACAGCCCTATTACGCGGTCGTGAAAGTTTATGAGGATCTGGAAGGAAAGACCGAGATCCTGGAGATCGCCAGCATGACGCCGTACGGGGAAGTGGATGAGAACGCGGGCACCGCCGAGGCGATGCCGGGCAGCTGGACCGTTCCCGAAAATGATGAAGCCGGATTCGCCGCTTTTGAAAAAGCGGCGGAAGGGCTGGTCGGTGCAAGCCACACCCCGATCCGCGTGCTGGGCACGCAGCTCGTATCCGGCAATAACTACTGCCTGCTCTGCCGGAGCATCGGCGTGTATCCCGGCGCCGAGCCGTACTACACACTGATCACGGTGTATGAGAAGCTCTCCGGCGAGGCGGAGATCACCAATATCGTGGATCTGGACGCGTCCGGACTGCCGGTTGCCTGAGATCCCACAGTGAAAAAACAGAAGATCCGAACAGATAATTGAAAGAGGCTGTCTCAAAACCATGACCGGTATGAGACAGTCTCTGTTTTATGCGCCCGGCGCTGCTGCTTATGCATGCTTCCAGAGAAGCATGCCGTTTTCGAATGCCACGGTAAGCGTTCCGGTATCCTTCAGCCAGGAAAGATACGACTTTACTGTGCTGCCCACCAGAACATATTGTTCAAAGTTCATGGTGAGTCCGTAAGCGAGGAACAGCTTCTGCAGGAGCGCTTCAAAGCAGATGGACTCGCGGCACAGCTCCGTGATCC
>JAEEGJ010013173.1_pt1 | contig 20177 bp, 16 predicted proteins | sample 8958761 | NCBI WGS metagenome assembly JAEEGJ01 (sample SAMN16246546, study PRJNA631951) | gut metagenome | biome: gut microbiome; feature: rumen; material: RS-attached | host: Bos | place: Iran: Karaj | collected 2018-10 | reverse complement strand
ATCAGGGCGTGCATGGACAGCACGTTCATGTCGTTATAGTGGCAGAGCGAGGACTCCTTGAGGACTCTCTCCCTCAGCCTTTTGTTGTATATGATGTGGTAGCTTCCGATGAGTCCCGCCAGGTTGAAGGTCTTGGAGGGGGCATACATGGCCACCGTATTCTCGTGAAGGTATTCCGTGGCGGACTGCACGGGAATGTGCCTGTTGCCCGGAAGAATCAGGTCGGACCAGATCTCGTCTGAGATCACTGTGATGTCGTGCTTCTCGCAGAATTCCGACAGCTCCTCCAGTTCGGACTGCTCCCACACCCTTCCCACAGGGTTATGTGGAGAGCAAAACACCATGACGTGGATCTTGTTCTCTGTGACCTTCTTCTCCATGTCACTGAAGTCCATCCTGAACACGCCGTCACCGTCCTTGACGAGGGGCGAGTGAACGATCTTGTAGCCGTTGTTGGTGAGAGCGCCGGTGAAGCCTATGTATGTGGGGCTGTGGAGCAGCACGTTGTCTCCTCTGGAGCAGAGGACGTTCAGGGCGCTTACAACTCCTCCCAGCACGCCGTTCTCGTATCCGATGTCATCCTTGGTCAGACCGGTGACGCCGTTACGGACTGCCTGCCAGTTTATTATGGAATCGTAGTATTCCTTCCTCGGCACGAAATATCCGAAGGCCGGGTGTTCCGCCCTGGCGATCACCGCCTTCTGAATGCCGGGGAATCCCATGAAGTTCATATCCGCCACCCACATGGGGATGGCAGAGAAGCCCTCATCCGGCGCGCCGGGAGCGAATCCGCCGGGCGCTCCGATCATGTCCACCGCCAGGGCGTCCATGCCGGATCTTTCCGGCTTTGTCACAAAATCATATTTCATCTGAAGTCCTTTCAATCCATATTACCCCATATTACACTTAGTTTATTATAATATAAAAAAGATTTTTTGTACACAAATAAAGCGCGGAAGCGGGCTGACCTTGACTATTTTCACTTGAATCATTAAAATTAACATTAAGTTAAGAACTATTCTTACGGGAGCTTTTTTAATGGAAAACACTTTGAATAACGGCGCATCAAAGCCAAAAGATAAAAAACTCATGGGCATGATGCTGATCGCCATAGGCATCGTCTACGGCGACATCGGCACCTCCCCCATGTATGTAATGAAATCCATACTGGAGGGGAACGGCGGCATTCAGAACGTGTCCGAGGACTTCATTCTGGGCGCCTTCTCACTGGTCATCTGGACCATCACCCTTCTCACCACCGTCCAGTTCGTGGTCATCGCCATGAAGGCTGACAACAACGGTGAAGGCGGAATATTCGCCCTCTTCAGTCTGGTGAAGAAGTACTGGAAACCCCTGGTCTATGTGGCCATGATAGGCGGAGCCACCATGCTGGCTGACGGCATACTCACTCCGGCAGTCACCGTCACCAACGCCATAGACGGACTTAGGAGCATCCAGGCCTTCGACGATCTGGTGGGAGACAGCCAGTGGCCCATAGTGGTCATAGTACTGATCATACTCACCGCCCTCTTCTCCTTCCAGAGAGCAGGCACCAGCCGCATCGGAAAGGCCTTCGGACCATTCATGCTGATCTGGTTCCTCTTCCTGGGGATAACGGGCGTCATCCATCTTTTCTCCATGCCTGCAGTCCTCAAGGCCATCAACCCCATTTATGCCATAAAGGTGCTCTTCAGCCCCGGCAACAAGATGGGATTCATGATCCTGGGATCGGTGTTCCTGTCCACCACAGGAGCTGAAGCCCTCTATTCCGACATGGGACATGTGGGAAAAGACAGCATCTACGCCAGCTGGCCCTTCGTCAAGATCTGTCTCTTGCTGAACTACGGCGGCCAGTGCGCATGGATACTTCACAACATTGACAATCAGTCGCTCTCCGGCATCGAGAGCCTCAATCCCTTCTTCCAGATGCTGACTCCCGGCATGAGACCTGCTGCGGTCATCATCAGCACCCTGGCGTCCATCATCGCCTCCCAGGCTCTGATCACCGGATCCTTCACACTGGTATCCGAAGCCATCAACCTGGACCTCCTTCCCCACATGCAGATCAGATACCCCTCTGACCAGAAAGGTCAGCTGTACATTTCTCTGGTCAACACCATCATGTGGATAGGCTGCTGTCTGGTGGTCCTCTACTTCAGGACCGCAAGCCGCATAGAGAACGCCTACGGACTTGCTATCACCATCTCGATGCTGATGACCACCCTGCTTTTGGTGGTGTACCTGGTGAAGGTCAAAAAGAATATCGTCGGAGCCGCCTTCGTGGGCATAGTCTTCGGCTTCATAGAGTTCATGTTCTTCATCGCAAGCTGCGGCAAGTTCATGATCGGCGGTTACGTTGCCATCATGATCTCCCTGATCCTTTTCTTCATCATGATAGTCTGGGACAAGGGAACGGTCATCGAGCACCAGCACCGCACCTTCATCAACATGAAGGACTACCTCTCAAACATGGCGTCTCTAAGAACTGATAAGAGCATACCCTTCATGGCGGACAACCTGGTGTTCTTCTCCAGAAGCAGCGACCCCCAGATGATAGAGAGAGACATCCTCTACTCCATACTGGACAAGGATCCCAAGCGTGCCAAGGCCTACTGGTTCGTGAACATCAGGACCACCGATCAGCCTTTCGAGAAGCGCTACTCTGTGGAGACCTACGGCACTGAATACATCTTCTTCGTCACCATCACACTGGGATTCAAGGTCCCCCAGAGGGTCAACGTCTACATGAGGCAGATAGTCCAGGATCTCATCGATACCGGTGAGCTTCCTGTGCAGGACCGTAAATTCTCCATCTATGGGCCGTCCCCCATCGGAAACTTCAAGTTCTGCTTCATCCGTAACAACCTGACCGCCATGGACACTCCCACCATGGAGTACCATCTGGTCAATCTCAAGTACCGCATCAGGCGTCAGATCGGTGACCACGTCAAGTGGTACGGTCTGGAGAACTCCCAGCTGATCATCGAGTATGTGCCCCTTTTCTTCTCATCGGCCCATACCGACAGACTGGACCGAGACTTGCCTGCTTAAAACTGATCAAGACATCAAAAGACCTCCGGCCCCTGCCGGAGGTCTTTTATTATGCAAAACATCCGCCCCTCATTTCATGAGGAATCTTCTTCTGGCCTCAGCCACCTCTCTTATGTGGCTCTGGACCGTGGTGCAGCAGCCTCCCACGGCGGAGGCACCGGCCTTCATGTATCTGAGGGCATATTCCCCGAAGGGAACGGAACCGGCCTGGCCGTTCCATTTTTTGAGCCTTGGATCGTACTTCTCACCGCTGTTGGGATAGACTGCGACGGGAAGGTCCGTGGCTTCCCTGAGTTCCTCCATCAGGGCCTCTGTCAGTTCAGGTGCGGTACAGTTCACGCCTATCATGTGAATGTGGGGGTAGCGCTCCCTTGTGAATTCCAGAGCGCAGTTTCTGAGAAGCTCTCCTTCAGAGATGTGTTTCTCATCCCTGCAGCTGAAGCTGACCCAGTAGTCTGCTCCCATGTCTTCTGCTATCTCAGCCTCTGTCACCGCCTCTTCAAGAGATGGCTGGGTCTCGAACAGAAGTATGTCGGATCCGGTCTCCCAGAGGATCTCCGCTCTTCTTATATGGAAGTCTCTGAGGGATGCTCTGGACACGCCGTAATGTCCTCTGTATTCCGACCCGTCGGCGAGATACGCCCCGTAGGGTCCTGCGCTTCCCAGACAGAGGGGCATCGCTCTTCCCTGAGAGTCACCCTCCGTTTGCCACCATTCTTCTCTCGCTTCCCTGAGGATCCTGACGGAGCGGGCGATGAGCTCCTCCGCTTCCTGCAGGGAAAAGCCTCTGGCCTTTAGCCCCGGTATGGTGGCCTGGTAGCTGCAGCTGATGCCGCAGTCCGCCCCTGCCCGGAAATAGTCCGTGTGGACCTGTTTCACCTTGTCCGGCTCCTGAGCCAGCACCCTGGCGGTCCAAAGAGGATCGTTGAGATCACATCCCAGCTTCTCAAGGGCCGTGGACATGGCGCCGTCTATCACCATTATCCCCGTCTTTTTAATTGTATCTTCTATAGTTAACTTCTTCATATGGGCAAAGTATAGGTGAGGACGGTGAGCACTGCGAAGCATACCGCCATAATGCCGAGGATGGTCAGCTGCAGGCCTCTCCTCTTGGTGAGAAGTCCCACGAACTCTCTCACCGCCGCATTGGGCCAGAAGTACCACTTGGTGGGGGCACCGATGCCCTCGGCTTTCATGCCGGCGCTTCTTGCGAAAAAACCGCTCCTGAAAACGTGATAGTTTGTGGTGCTGAAAGCCACCTTGGTCTCTCCCCCTCTCTCATCTATCTTTTCCTTGGAGAACAGCATGTTTTCCAATGTGTTTGTGGACTTATTCTCTTCGATGATCCTCTCCTCAGGTATGCCCTGCTCCATGAGATACCTCTTCATGCATGCGCTTTCGGATATGACCTCGTCAGAGCCCTGCCCGCCGGAGGTTATGAATGTCAGTTCCTTGCCGGTCTCAGTTTTTTGCGCCTCATAGAACTCAATGGCGCGGTCTATCCTGCCCCTCAGAAGAGGAGTTGGCGTTCCGTCCTTTCTTATGGCACAGCCCAGTATGAGCATGTAGTCCTTGTCCTTGTCGGGCTCGTGACGGGCTGCTATGAAATCGGCTATGATGGTTCCCAGCACCATGCACTCCACGTAAAGACATATGGATGCAAAAAATCCCGTCCACACGTCGTGGACCATTACCTCGATCATGCTTCCCGTAACGTACATGTCCACCGCGAACAGGAACGTCCATCCCCCAAGGAAAAGGGCCGAAAGAATGATTCCAAGGAAATTTACAAAGCTTCCTCCCTCGTGTCTGATAAGTGATATGTTGGATACTATCATCGCGATGGAGAAAATCAGTATAAAGGGTGCCGAGAGAAGCATGAAGGATTTAGCAGATCCGGCAATGGTGGATAGCACGGAATATGCTGTCTGATACTCAGATTCCCTTAACATAGAAAAAGTAAGGATAATGTACATCAGGGAAATGGCCAGTGCAAACAGGCCGAAACCCGCATAGAATATGGTGTTGTACGAATAGGGTGCATACTTGATCTGCTCCATGAACCTCCACCTTAAGATGAATGTCACGCTCAAAAAATACAGCGCAAGCACCATGCAGATGGCCCCGCTGTGGTTACTGAACCCTGTCAGGGTCAGCCCCACCACCATCGCCAACACTACAGCTGTCAATATGTACAGCGGCTTCAGGCTGGGCTTGGTCTCCCTGGAATAAAATTTTGGAATAAAGGATCTGTCTTTCATATCAACCTGCTGCATACTCATATCTCTGGAGTATCCTGTTGCCGGTGTAATCCGAGATCAGGGATTCACCTCCGAGAACTATGGCAACCCTGGGATCATGCCCATAGAAGTAGTCTTCTGCGGGCATGTAATTATCGTTGTCTGCAAGAAGGAGCGGCGCTTTGAGATAGCGGGCCAGAGGTCCGCCGGAAAGGCCGTCGGGGAAGTTCTGCCCGTAGGCCAGAACTGCGTAGAAGGGCTGGTGCGGGAAGAAGTATTCTGCTACTTCCTTTGATGTTTTGTACCTGTCCTTTCCCGAAAGACGCTGGAACATATAGCCGAAGTCGTAATGGATCTCGTCTTCCACCGCCTGGGACACAGCCCCGGTCCCTCCTATCAGATAAATGAAGGGGTCATGCTCCATGAAAAACGCTTCCTGCTCCAGAGTAAGTTCATTACCCACCAGCATGATGGGATATCCGGTGGCAGATGCCGACAGTGCATCTGCGAAGGATGTTCCGCTGCACACCATGAGCTGTGGGGTCTTTGTATAGTAGTCGCACCACTCAAGTATCTTCATGTTGGTGTCATATCTGTTCTTGCCGTTGAAACGGTATATCCGGTTGGAATAAATTCCTTTTTTGATCAAAGCGGTCCGGAGCTCCTCCGGGACAGCTGCCTTTCCCCCCAGAAGGAAGACCATGCCGTCGGATGTGAGATGTGAATATATCTCATCAGCGGTATCCTGGATCACCTCATCATTGTTGCTCACCAAAAGTATGGGAGCGCCGCCAACCGTTGCCGAAAGATATGAACCGCTGAGGGCATCTGCGAAATCCATTCCGCTGGCGACTATCACATAGTTATATCTGGCACTGTTATCAAGGTCCAGAAGCGAGTGTGACACCTCTACCGCAGTCTTGAATCTGTCCTTGCCTGCTATTCGGCTCATCTGACGGAAACTGGTCCACTCTACGATGAAGGTATCCGAATATCTGATTCCCATGTAATCGTCATAATAGATGTTGAACCGGAACTCCATCCTTGGCTTTGGAGCCTGATCCTGGTAGAGGATACAGCTCCAGTAATCATTGTAACTGTCTTCAGACGCACATGATTTGAACTTGACCCAGCTGCCGCTCTGATTGTACATAAGGTCGACACCGTCCACCGCCCTGTCCAGATAGACGTACAGCTTGACCCCCTGCTGGCCGGGGTACAGATACTGGTCTCCCTGCATATCATATATTTCCGGATAACTCCCGGCATAGGAGCCCTGCGGCACCGCCGCCACACAGGATACCGCGATGACAGTGATCACCAGTATCCTCGCGATCATCTTCATTGCATTCTTCATGGCTTTCCTCCATAGATACATTTCAAAGTGCCGTTAACTATCATCTCTGATTATTTTATCATTGTTTAAAGTCCGTGCACAACAAAAAATCTGCGGAAGTGGCCTTCCCGGCACCGCTTAAACAAAAAAGACCTCACTTTCAAGGCCTTTTTTCTCGTCTGTCAGTTCAACGTCCATAAATCTGTCAAACATGTGATCACGCCTCCGATCATATTTTTTAAACGCTTTAATTAATTATTTCAGCCGCACTCCTCCTTGGCAAGTATCTTGGGGAGATCAACAGTTCCCCACATAGACAAATTCTGCATTTTCGCGGGCGATCTCTGCCAGACGCCGGATCAGAGCCACATCAGTGGGGTCCCTGTCGGTCATCCGGAATCTTGGGAAAAACCTGGTTATGTGGAGGGGCACTCCCTCTCCTCCCGGATTCCTGAGTCCTCCCACCCATCCGGAAAGCTCCCTCATCTCCTCTTCAGTATCGTTTTCGCCCGGTATGATGAGTGTGGTGAGTTCCACGTGACAGTGTTTCACAGCCTCAGTTATGAAGGTCTTCACCTGTTCAAGATCCCCTTTCAGCAGGTCTCTGTAATATCCTTGAGTGAAGCCTTTCAGATCTATGTTCATGGCGTCTATGTATGGCCCGATCTCCTCCAGCACCGGAAGCTCCGCCGTGCCGTTTGTGACCAGAACGGTCCTGAGCCCCTTCTCCTTCGCCAGTTTCCCGGTATCACGCACGTATTCGTAGCCGATGAGAGGCTCGTTGTATGTGAAGGCTATGCCGATGTTTCCCCTGCTCTTAAGACGCTCAGCTATGCTGACCAGTCCCTCCGGGCTGACTGTCTCTGCCCTGTCCGCCAGATGTTTTGCCTCCTCTGACCATGAGATCTCTGAGTTCTGGCAGAAGGGACACCTGAGATTGCAGCCGAAGCTTCCCACAGAAAGGATGAGGCTCCCCGGGCAAAACCTCTGAAGGGGCTTCTTCTCTATGGGGTCCAGGGCCATTCCGGTGATCCTGCCGTAATTAAAGGCCTCCACCCTGCCGTCGCGCGCGGTCCTTGCGCCGCAAAAGCCCAGAGCCCCCTCTTCTATTCTGCAATGTCTGAAGCATGTTTTGCACTCAGCCATGATCTCGCCCTTCCTGCTGTCAGTAATGCCTTACTACCTTGAATCTCTGAAGGCTGAAGTTTTCGTTCCGTCCGATCCCGGCCTTCTGACAGGCTATTCTTATCTGGTCTTCCACCCTGTCCACACCGTCCAGATTCGGCAGCAGCAGCCCCCGCCTCATGCCGCAGGTCACGATGACCCCGTACTGTTTAACATCCAGTTCCTCCGGGGACGAAATGTCCTCCGGTTCTTCCAGAACGTCTACTGTGATATCCAGAGTGCTGAGCTCGTCCTCAGTTATGGGTGAAAACCTGGGGTCTCCTGTGGAAGCACTGGCGGCGTTCTGGATTATCTCCTCGGCCACGCAGTCCTGCACTCCCGCAATGGTGCCTATGCATCCCCTGAGTTGGCCGTTCCGGTGTATGGAAACGAAGGCACCGGCTCTCTCCTCAAGCATTTCTTCGGGAAGATCCTCAGGTACCGGGATGTGCCGGCGGTATCTGACCCAGTCATTCACAGCCGCTCTCGCCAGTCTGACGTATATATCGCTGCGCTCCGCCTTCTCCATACATTCTCTTTCGATCCTTTGCTGATGCTCCTTAAGGAAATACCTGCTCTCGTCACTGCCCTCCGGATAGAATGTACATATGCCGTATCCCACGCCGGTAACGTCCTGATGTGACAGGGCAGTTGCCTTCACAGCCATGCCGTCGAAGACGCCCGCCATGATCGTAAATGACCTGTGGCCGCACTCAGCAGCCTTGTCGCAGAAGGTCTCGTCGAAATCCAGCAGCTCGCCGAAGGCCGCCCTTCCGCACACATCCATTATCCTTTTGTCGTACTCCGGCCCCTCCGGTGCGAAGCCGTAAGGCCCGTAGGTCTGAAGCTTGTGGGAAAGGTCCCCGCTGGCGATGATCACCACCCGCCTTCCGGTCTCTTCAACCGCCCGGGCGATCATCTGCCCGAACCTGTAATGGTCAGTGAGTGTGAGGCCTGAAAGCCCTATCCTGACTATCCTTCCGCCGTTGTATTTCTGCCTTATGAACCAGAGGGGCACCATTGTGCCGTGATCCAGAGCCGTATCCCTCTCTCCCAGAGTCCCCGCCGCAAAACCTTCTCTTTCCGCCATCTTCGAGATGCAGGATACGAGCTCACTGTCGTAGTTCTCGCTGAACTTCACCTCCGGAGCGCCGAAAGCCCGGAATGAACCTTTTGCGCCCGCACCCGGCGAGATGTGGAAATAGTCCGCATACATAACGCTGTGGGGGCTGGTGATTATTATAGTCTCGGGCTCAAGTCTGGCCACTTCATCTGCCACCTCTTCATATGCCCTGGTAGTTTCTGTTATCTGCGCCTCGCTGCCCCTGCCCACAGCAGGAACTATCATCGGCGGGTGAGGCACCATGAAAGCCGCTAAAACTGACATCTGACGCGTCCTCCTTTTACGCTTTCATTATATCACAAAATAACATAAATATAGAAAAAGGCATGGGCATACAGTCCCATTTTCCATGCCAAATTGAGGACTATCCTCATTTATATTCATTTTTTGCACTTTATGATAACATATAGGTGATATCTTGATCAGTGATCTGCACTCGCACTGAAAAAGGAGGACATATGGAATTCCGGCACATTATCGACGCTATTCTGAACCAAAAGGCGACTCTCGAAGATATCGCACTCAAAATGTACAATGATCCCGAGATCGCTTTCAACGAAGTCAAGGCCTGCGCCTGGCTTTGCGAAGCTCTTGAAGCAAATGGATTCAAGGTACAAAAGGGTCCCTACGGAATGCCCACCGCCATCCGCGCCGAATGGGGCAGCGGACACCCCGTCATCGGTCTGCTGGCCGAATACGATGCTCTTCCCGGACTGTCCCAGACTCAGAATCTCTATAAGGATCCCGCGGTAGCCGGCGGTCCCGGACATGGCTGCGGGCACAACCTGCTGGGAGTCTGCACTCTGGCAGCAGCCATCGGAATGAAGGCAGACCTGGAGAAGAGCGGTCTCAGCGGAACAGTAGTCTTCTACGGATGCCCCGCAGAAGAGGTACTCATGGGTAAAACCTTCATGGCAAGAGAAGGCGCCTTCAGAGAACTGGATCTGGCTTTCGCATGGCACGGTAACTACACGAACACCATCGTCCTGGGCCAAAGCGGAGGTCTGAATTCCGCCGTCTTCCACTTCACAGGAAGGGCCGCCCACGCATCATGGGCATGGAACGGCCGTTCTGCGCTGGACGCAGCAGAGCTTATGAATATTGGCGCCAACTACCTGAGAGAGCACATGCCGCCTACTTCCAGAATACACTATGCATACAAGGAAGCCGGCGTAGCTCCCAACATCGTACCCGACAAGGCCTCCGTATGGTACTACGTGAGGTCACAGTACCGTCGGCAGGTCGACGAGCTCTATGGCAGGCTCTGCGATATCGCCAGGGGCGCGGCATTGATGACCGGAACCTCCGTGGAGATCGAGTTCCAGGGCGGCTGCTACAACACTATGCCCAACAAGGTACTGGCAGATGTATTTGCAGAAGTATATCCCCTGGTGCCTGCCCCGGAGTACACAGAAGAGGAACTGGCCATTGCAGATGCTCTTAACAGGACCAGACCGGAGTACGATCCGAATAAGCCTCCCGCGGAGCCTATCCACACTGGCTTCATATACGATCCCGACAAGTACGTTATATCTCCGGGCTCCAGCGACGTGGGTGATGTTGAGCACATCGTGCCAGGCATTATGGTCCTTAACGCCACCCAGAATATCCTGGGCGTCGATCACACATGGCAGACCACCTGCTGTGCCGGAAACAGCATTGGCCTCAAGGGTATGCTCCGCGGAGGCATCTGGATGGCTCTTGCAGCGGCCAGATTCTACCGTGACAACAGCCTGGTGCAAAAGGCCTGGAAAACCTTCAGGGAAGACCTGGACGGCGAGACCTACAACTGCCCGATCCCTAAAGAAGTGCCCATTCCCCAGCCGGAATAAAAACAATATTGAAAAAAGCCTTGTGACTGCAGTATCTCTGCAGCCGCAAGGCTTTGCTTTTTGTACTCAGAGAGGTTTTAATGCATATCCCGGTCAGGCCAGTTCTTAAATCTGACTTTAGGGTGCTTATCATGTATAGCTCTATCATTTTGCACCCTAAAATTGTCTCCAACATTCATCCTTAAGAAATCTGATTATCTTTTCCTCATCATTACCCTCGTAATACCTGACAAGTAATGGCTTGAATTCCTCTACTTTTGCTTCCGGAACTACCAGCAATCCTTCTCCATTCTTGATCAGAAAATGATTAGCAAAGATTATTGCTGCTCTCTTATTGCCATCGATGAATATCTGAGTCTTCATACAATACAAGCATAACTTTATTGCCTTATCTATAACTTCATCTGATGACTGAAGTATTTCGATTATTCTATCTTTAACATCTATCTCGATTGGAAGCGGAGGTACATATGAGGTTCCTCCTATCGTGACCGGGACAGATCTAACTGATCCGCCATTAGTATAGAAGCCCTCGTTGACCATCCTGGCAACATGCGACAGAATATAGTAATTTGAATCTGACTGCAAAACATCTTTGTTCAGAATAAACTCCCATGCATGTTTCAGATTGAGTATTTTCTGTACATCCTGTGCCCTTACACCATTTACGATACCATTTTCGAGTATAGCATCCGTCTGTGGAAATGTGGTTGATATGCCTTCCAGTACTGCCTGGTCGTAAATCAGAGATTTAACATTTGCTCTGGCAAAATCAATATTGAGTAATACTCTTGGGGAAAGTTCCGCCTCAGTATATCCTTCTGAAGCGAGTTCCTTCTCAATTTTTCGCAGTTCTTTCTTAAGAGTTCGCAGTTCTTGAGCTTGACGAAGAAGCAGCTCGTATCGCTCATCGCTGTAGACATCTATATAGGTTGACTTATTCTTGCCGCCTTCCCTCTTTCGGGCATAAAGATACTTCTCTCCACTTATGGTTTTTATCTCAATACTGCCGTCAAATGGTATCAGTTTTATCCTTGCCCTTTTTTCAGCCTGATCATTTAATAACGCTTGTACTTTATCATAATTCATAGTGCGCCTCCTTTTAGGGTGCATTTACATTAACAATATATCAAATTGCACCCTAAAAAGCAAGAGGTATTTACAAAATAATGTCAAGCCCGAATCTAGTAAAATCCAAAGTTAGAATGCTTTCGTCCTTTTATTCCCTGAGTACATTTGATATGTATAATACGGATAATAAAAAGATGACAGATAATACGTAGACTATCTGCCATCAGTTAACATCATATGGATGATTTGCTAAATTTCGATCACTCCCACTCGACAGGACTTAACTGATTCCGTTTAGGAAATATTGTTTGTCCTGTTTATCGTTCCTTTGATTACTTGATATATCCATATTATCCAGCCTATCACCCCTTCTGTTATCATTTTGTTATCAGCGTTGATAACAGAGAAGGGGAACTGCTGCGGATAATAGCGTTGTTATTATACCAAAACACAACCCAATTTCAAGATGCCTTTAGGAAATACGATTATCTCTGGGAGACGGTGAACAGCGAATAGAAGTAACCCTTCTGCGCCATGAGATCATCAAAGGTCCCCTGTTCCGAAACCGCGCCGTTTTTCAGGGCGAACAGGTCGGTACAGCGACGGAGAATGCTTTCGTCCAGATCGTGGGTGACGATCACGCGGGTGTAGCCGTCCAGCTTCAGGATGGCGTCCAGCACCTCAAAGGAGGTTTCCGCATCCAGGCTTGCCGTGGCCTCATCCACAAAAAGCACGGGAGTCTTGCGAAGCAGGGCACGGGCGATTGAAATGCGCTGGCGCTCGCCGCCGGAGAGACCGGAGCCGTTTTCGCCGCAGAGATAGTCCGCGCCCTTTTCCTCGATGAGCTTTTTCAGCCCGGACAAGCGCACGGCGCGGTCAATCTCCTCTTCCGGAAACTGGGAGAACATGGTGATGTTGTCGCGAATGGTGCTGTTGAATACAAACACGTTCTGCTGAATGATAGACACCAGGTCATAGAGCGAGCCGGCGGATACGGTTTTGAGCTCTTTCCCGTCATAGAGGATCTCGCCCTGGTAGTTTTTCGAGGATGCCATCAAGAGGTTCAGGATCGTCGATTTGCCGCTGCCGGAGCCGCCCACCAGGGCGTAGCAGCCGCCGGCGCGCAGCTCCATGTCCACGCCGCGCAGCACAGGCTTTCCTTCTTCATAGGCAAACGCAAGATCCCTGACCGAGATCCCCTCGCTGAGCCGCGGGGCAATGTGTTCCCCCTGGTCGGAGACGTTCTTGCTGAGCGCCTCCGCCAGCTTATCAATCAGCGAGTAGGCAGACTTCTTACCGGCGTAGAACGTCGGGAAGACCTGAATCGGCGCAAGCACGTAGTTCAGAAGCTGCACAAAGACGATCGCCGTACCGGCGGTGATGCCGCCCTTCCCGGAAAGCGCCAGCGCGGCGGCAACGAAGAACACGCCGAACTGCAAAACGCCGCCTGCGAGGCCGGAGGCATAGGAGACGTGGAGCTTGACCTTCTCCCGGCTGTTTGCCGCATCCGCAACGCTGTTGTTGCTCTCGTCGTGGAGGGCGGAAATGCTCTTCTCTGCTTTGAAGCTTTTGATCACCGCGAAGCCGGAAAGCACGTCTTTGAGTATGCCGGTGTAGCGCTCCTTCTTGTCGGACACGTCCTTTTCCGCCACAGCCGCCTTGTTGCCGAGCACAACGGATACAAGGATTGGCAACAGCGAAAAGCCGATGGCGATCAGCGTCAGCAGCGGACTGTACCACAGCATCATCCCCAGCGCGCCGACAAAGGTGATGCCGACCTGGATCGTGTTCTGCAGCATCCGGACGTAGTCCTGCTCGATGGTGTTCGCATCGTTGGACAGGGCGGAGAGATAGCGCGCGCTATTCTCGCCGGAGAAGGCCTGAATGCCCTTTTCCAGCAGCCGGTCAAAGACATATTTGCGGTATTGCTGCATCGCCCTGGCACGGAATCTGGAGAGGAACGTCCGGTCGAGCGCCCAGGCGATCAGCATCAGCGCAAAGCCGATGCCCGCGATGAACAGCAGCGTGCCGAAACGGATCGTGGTATCGCCGGAGATCAGATCGGAGATTCCCTTGATCGTCCATGAGATCACGAGCTCCGACACCGCTGCGAGAAACGCCGCGAGCACGGTTATCACGAGATTGAACTTGTTGTTTCGGAACAATTCTTTGACAAACGGGCGCCGCAGCGCCTGGATCTCTTTTTTCGTCATCGGATATCCCTCCTGCATGGCTCATCAGTAGCGGATGATGTAGTACAGCACGTAGGCCCAGCTGAGCAGGCCGTGGAAAATGGCCCAGCCGATGGAATGCCACGCGGTATAGCTGATGACCATGGCCAGGGCGCTGCCAAAGGTAATGCCGGATTTTACGGTTTTTTTCACAACAGTTTCTTTCTCGTTTTCCATTTTTGTATCTCCTTTTTTACATCTGTTTTTATGGATGAGGGGTAAGGGCGGATGCATGCGGCACCGCTCTATGATTATTATTCGCTCACCACGTTCCAAAGCGCGGTAAACTCCTCATTTTCAAATTGGCTTACCGCGTTGCGGACACCGTCCATTGCCGTGGCTCCCATGTCGTCGTGGGCGCTGGCGCCTTCGATGCGGGTGATAAAGCGGATGTCGCTTTCATCATAGCTGGGGGAGGCGTCAAAGAAGGCGGCGAGCTCTTTGGCTTTTATCAGGGTGTCACGGGCCTCGTCACCCTGCCCTGACAGGAACTGCGACCCGGCAAGAGCGGCGAGAAAAACAGCGCTGACTCTGTCGAAGTAGTTGGGCTTGTCCGCTTCCCGCAGCCCCAGCAGGAGCCCAACCCCCCAGCTCAGGATCGCCTGGGTAGAAGCTTGATCACCGCGCTTCATGTATACGTTCATATAGCCGACGATCGTGTTGACCAGATTGGAGAGGAGCTTCGTCAGGGCCTCCGACAGAAACGGTTCCGCCTCCTCAACCTGATCGTTTTGGGCCAGAATATGACCGATCTGGGGGCTGAACACCCCGTCCGCGTTATGGGTCTTCCAAAGCTCTATGGCCTTGTCCGTTTCGCCCAGCCCCAGATACGTTTGCGCGAGTCTCCCGTAGATTGTCTGCTCACTGATCTGCGGGTCTTCGTTCTGCGGCAGCAGCAGCCGGGATTGCTCCAGAAGCTCCAGCGCGCGGCGAAACAGGGCCTTGTCCCCGCTGTCAAAGCCAAAGGCGCGGTAAAGCGCGGCGCTCTCACTGACAATCTGAAAGGAGTGGGGATACTTCTTGAGGGCCTTTTCCGCCTCCGCAAGCCCGTCCCAATCCTTGCTGCGGCGGTATTCCTGCAAGCGTTTCACCGTCGTCTCCAGACGGTTGTCCTTGACTTCATAGCCCAGCAGCACGTCCACAGAGGTATCGAAAAAATCTGCCATCTGGATGATTAGCTCCAGCTCCGGGGTGGACAGCTTCGCCTCCCACTTATATACCGCGCCTGCCGTCACCCCCAAGGCCTCGGAAAGCTGCTCTTGGGTCAATGACCGCGCCTTGCGGAAAGCGCGGATGTTCTCCGCCAGCATCATCTTCATGTGTCCGCCTCCTTTGTGTTTCTGTAAATGATTATAATGCATCGAAGCTGGAAAGTAAACAGACCGGTCATATCAATTGGATTTTATTTTTCCTACTGTCAGTAAGGGTTTTGCTTTTTGGGGGCAAAAATAGGAATCAATAGAAACAACAGCCAAAGTTGACCTAAAAAACGAGTATACACGTAGCGGCCTGCTTGAATGAGCAGCAGATATTATAAAGACGGCGGGGATTGCTCCCCGCCGCCGATGCCTTATACATCAATCAGATCATGGTTTACGATTTCCATAACCCTGTCCCAGATGATGTTCATCCGCTGCACCCACAGCATTTGATTCTGTGCCTTAAGCTGTTCGGTGATTTCCTCACAGGCTGCCATCTGCTTTACCAGCTCAAGAATCATATTTTCCGCCTGATTGTTCAGATCAGCAAGATAATCGTTCAATTTGCCGGTGATCTGTAGCTCTGTGTACAGCACCTTGCGGTGCTGCCGGAGATACCGCAGATGCCGCTGACCCCAAATGCCGATGGGACGCTGTTCTTCATCGGGCAGCTTCAAGCAAGGAATGTAGTAATCGCCTTGCAGCTCGTACCAAAGCCCAATCTTCTCGTCGTAGATGTACTTTTCCATGATGTAATCCTCCAAATAAGATTGATTCCTGCAATTCAATCATTCTGGCTGATTACAAAAGCCCAAAGGGAGGCAACTTCCTTACGAAGTGCCTCCCTTCGGGGTGCCTTTTGTGTTATACCGCGAAGCGGCTTAGAACTTCTTGTTGACCACGCGCTTGACGTAGGTGGTGTGCAGCAGCTCGTGGGCTCTGTGGGAGCCGGGCTTGCCCAGATACTTGTCGTAGAGCTCGATGATCTCGGGGTTCTCGTGGGACTTGCGGATGGTGTTGGCCTCGTCCAGGGAGTACAGCACCTTGGCGCGCTCGGCGCGGATGTCCACGAAGTTCCGCACGGAGGCATGGACCTGGGGCTGACCGCCGCCGTTGACGCAGCCGCCGGGGCAGGCCATGAACTCGATGAAGTGGTAGTTCTTCTCGCCGCTCTTGACCATATCCAGGACCTTGCGGACGTTGGCCAGACCGGAGGCGACACAGATGTTCACGTCCATGCCGGCCACGTGGTAGGTGGCTTCCTTGATGCCTTCCACGCCGCGGACCTCGACAAAGTCGGGACGGGGCAGGGTCTCGCCGGTGAGCCATTCCACAGCGGTACGCAGGGCAGCTTCCATAACGCCGCCGGTGGCGCCGAAGATGACGGCAGCGCCGGTGCCTTCGCCCAGAGGACGGTCGAAGTCTTCCTCAGGCAGGTCGTCCCAGCGGATACCGGCACGCTTGATCATGCGGGCCAGCTCACGGGTGGTCATGGTGTAGTCCATATCGGGCAGGCCGGGGGTGCCGGACTGGTCGTCACGACCGATCTCGAACTTCTTGGCGGTGCAGGGCATGACGGAAACGGACACGATCTTCTTGGGGTCGATGCCCATCTTCTCGGCATAGTAGCTCTTCACGATGGCGCCGAACATCTGCTGGGGGGACTTGCAGGAGGACAGATTGTCGGTGAAGTCGGGATAGTAGTGCTCGCAGAACTTGATCCAGCCGGGGGAGCAGGAGGTGATCAGAGGCAGCTTGCCGCCGTTCTTGACCCGATCCAGGAACTCGTTGGCCTCTTCCATGATGGTGAGGTCGGCGCTGAAGTTGGTGTCGAACACCTTGTCGAAGCCGAGACGGCGGAGAGCCGCAGCCATCTTGCCCTGGGCGTTGGTGCCGATGGGCTTGCCGAATTCCTCGGCCAGAGCGGCACGGACGGCGGGAGCGGTCTGCACCACCACGTACTTGTCGGGATCGGCAATGGCCTTGAACAGGTCGTCGATGCAGGACTTCTCATACAGCGCGCCCACGGGGCAGACAGCGATACACTGGCCGCAGGAGACGCAGGCGGTGTCCGCCAGGTCCATTTCGAAGGCGCAGGAGATCTTGGTCTTGAAGCCGCGCTCGTTGGCGCCGATGACGCCGATGCCCTGAGTCTTCTCACAGGCAGCCACGCAGCGACGGCAGAGGATGCACTTGGAGTTGTCGCGCACCATGTGGGCGGCGGACTCGTCGATGTCGGAGGGGTTCTTGGCGCCCTTGTAGGCGTCCTGGTTCTCTACACCGTACTCCTTGCAGAGCTCCTGGAGCTCGCAGTTGCCGGAGCGGATGCAGGACAGGCAGGAGCAGTTGTGATCGGAGAGCAGCAGCTCCAGAGTCTTCTTGCGGTAGGCCACGACCTTGGGGGTGTGGGTAAAGACCTCGGTGTTGTCCCGGTCGATGGGGTAGACGCAGGCAGCGCAGAGGCCGCGGGCGCCTTTCACTTCCACAACGCAGATACGGCAGGCGCCGATGGCGTTGATGTCCTTGAGGTAGCAAAGGGTGGGGATGGTGATACCGGCCTTGCGGGCAGCTTCCAGGATGGTGGTTCCCTTGGGCACCTGGACTTCCGCTACACCGTTAAATTTGACAGTTAAAAGCTGATCCATGATCTGTCCTCCTTATTGCTTGCTGATGGCCTTGAACTTGCAGTTGCCCATGCAGACGCCGCACTTGACGCACTTGGCGGGGTCGATTTCCATGGAAGCAAGCTTGTGGCCCGGAGCAATGTAGTCCGTGCGGGTGATGGCGCCGGCGGGGCAGTTGCGGGCGCAGAGGCCGCAGCCGATGCACTTCTCCTTGTCCACCGTGAACTTCAGCAGGTCCTTGCAGACGCCGGCGGGGCAGCGCTTGTCCACCACGTGGGCGACGTACTCGTCCCGGAAGTAACGCAGGGTGGAGAGAACGGGGTTGGGGGCCGTCTGGCCCAGGCCGCAGAGGGCGTTGGCCTTGATGTAGTAGCAGAGCTCTTCCATCTTGTCCAGGTCTTCCAGGGTGCCCTGGCCGCTGGTGATCTTCTCCAGCATCTCCAGCAGACGCTTGGTGCCGATCCGGCAGGGGGTGCACTTGCCGCAGGACTCGTCCACGGTGAACTTCAGGAAGAACTTGGCGATATCCACCATGCAGTTGTCCTCGTCCATGACGATCAGTCCGCCGGAGCCCATCATGGAGCCGATGGAGATCAGGTTGTCATAGTCGATGGGAATGTCGAAGTGCTCAGCGGGGATGCAACCGCCGGAGGGGCCGCCGGTCTGGGCAGCCTTGAACTTCTTGCCGTTGGGAATGCCGCCGCCGATCTCCTCGATGACCTTACGCAGCGGAGTGCCCATGGGGATCTCCACCAGGCCGGTGTGCTTGATCTTGCCGCCCAGAGCGAAGACCTTGGTGCCCTTGGACTTCTCGGTGCCCATGGAGGCGAACCACTCGGCGCCCTTGAGGATGATCTGGGGGATGTTGGCCCAGGTCTCGACGTTGTTCAGGATGGAAGGCTTCTGGAACAGGCCCTTCTCCGCGGGGAACGGAGGACGGGGACGGGGCTCGCCGCGGTTGCCCTCGATGGAGGTCATCAGCGCGGTCTCCTCGCCGCAGACGAAAGCGCCTGCGCCGAGACGGAGGTCGATGTCAAACTTGAAGCCGGTGCCCATGATGTTGTCACCCAGCAGGCCGTACTCGCGGGCCTGCTTGATGGCGATCTGCAGACGCTTGACAGCGATGGGGTACTCAGCACGGACGTAGATGTAGCCCTGATTCGCGCCGATGGTGTAGCCGGCGATGGTCATGGCTTCCAGGACGACATGGGGGTCGCCTTCCAGGACGGAGCGGTCCATGAAAGCGCCGGGGTCGCCTTCGTCAGCGTTGCAGCAGACGTACTTCTGCTCGTTGTCGTAGGCGCGGGCAAACTTCCACTTCATGCCGGTGGGGAAGCCGGCGCCGCCGCGGCCGCGGAGGCCGGAGTCCAGCAGGACCTGGATCACGTCCTCGGGCTTCATCTCGGTGAGCACCTTGCCCAGGGCCATGTAGCCGTCACGGGCGATGTACTCGTCGATGTTCTCGGGGTTGATCACGCCGCAGTTGCGGAGGGCAACACGGAGCTGGGACTTATAGAAGGTGGTGTCATTGAGGGAGACGTTGGTGCCGGGCTGGGTGATCTCCGCGCCTTCCTTGTACTCCAGGCGGGTGACGATACGGCCCTTGAGCAGATGCTCCTCCACGATCTCGGGGATATCCTCGGGGGTCACGCGGGAGTAGAAGGTGCCATCGGGGTAGACGATCATGACGGGGCCCAGAGCGCAGAGGCCGAAGCAGCCGGTCTGCACGATCTTGATCTCTTCTTCCAGGCCCTTGGCCTTCAGCTCCTCAGCCAGGCGCTCGCGCACGTTCTTGGAGCCGGAGGAGGTACAACCGGTGCCTCCGCAAATCAGTACATGAGAACGATACATATTCGCAGTTCCTCCTTACTTCTCGGCGGCGCCGATGGTGTACTCGGTGACGACCTTGCCGCCCTTGAGGTGTTCCTCAGCCACGCGGCGAGCCTTCTCCGCGGTCATCTTGACGTAGGTGACCTTCTCCTTGTCGGCCTCGTAGACCTCCACGATGGGCTCGTAACGGCACAGGCCGATGCAGCCGGTCTGGGTCACGGTGACCTTCTCGCCAAGGTCGAGCTTGCTGACTTCCTCCACGAGGGCGGACAGAACGGGTCTGGCACCGGCCGCGATGCCGCAGGTGGCCATACCGACCACAGCGCGGATGCTGCCGCTGCCGGAGCGCATGGTGACATTGTCCTTCATGCGATCACGAATTGCTTGAAGTTCCGCCAAAGTTTTCATAGTACGTTCCTTTCGTATGATAAATTTTTTGCTTTACTTGTGTTCCGTAGGGTCCGTCGTCCTCGACG